>SMUY01204527.1_pt1 | contig 13438 bp, 8 predicted proteins | sample 2456441 | NCBI WGS metagenome assembly SMUY01 (sample SAMN11095931, study PRJNA526329) | marine sediment metagenome | biome: Marine sediment; feature: Surficial sediment; material: Deep marine sediment; isolation source: Hadal surficial sediment | place: Pacific Ocean | collected 2014-11 | depth 0-1...
GAGGTGGCGGCGCGCTCGGTCGATCTCGAACGGCCAACAGGATTCGCGGGCACGATCCTCCGCCACCACCGCCTTCTTCTCGATCGATAGCAGGCGGCGCTTGGTGGTAACGCCACCGACGGCCGAAAAGCCCCCCAGCCCACCACCAGCGGCCACCACCCGGTGGCACGGTACGATGAGCGGGAACGGATTCCGCCGCATGGCCTGGCCGACCGCCCGGGCCGCCCCGGGAGATCCGGCACGCGCCGCCAGTTGGCCGTAGCTGATGGGGCCGCCGGCCGGGATGGCCAAGGCCATGCGGTAGACTTGCTGATGGAACGGCGGGATTCCGCTGAAGTCGAGCGGGATGGTGCTCAGGTCCTGGAGGGTTCCTTCGAGGTGGCACGTGAGCCGCAGCTGGACGTCTCGGACCCATCGGGGAGGTGGCGGGTCTTTTCCCGGCCGGGCCGGCAGTGCCCGGCCATCGAGCAACTTCACGGAGGTGATCTTGTCGTCCCGCCATGCCATACGGCAGGCGCCGATGGCCGTGGGGAACACCAGTTGACCCTGGCGCAGCGCCATCATCCCACCGCCGATGCCACTCGGCGCCTGTTCTTGGTGGTTGCTGGGGTCGCCGGTTCGAGCAGCGGCGCCAGATAGCGGCCGGTGACGGACTCGGGCACCGCCGCCACGTCTTCCGGCGTACCCATGGCCACCACCCGTCCGCCGGCGTCGCCAGCCTCGGGTCCGAGGTCGATGATCCAGTCCGCCCGTTTGATGAGATCGAGGTGATGTTCGATCACCACCACCGTGTGTCCGGCGTCCACCAGTTTGTCGAGCACTTGAATCAGCACCCGCACGTCGTCGAGGTGTAGACCGGTGGTCGGCTCGTCGAGAATGTAGAGTTTGGCGCCCGACTTTTTCCGCGCCTGGATCAGCTCCCGGGCGATCTTGAGCCGTTGCGCCTCGCCGCCTGACAACGTCGTCGCGGGCTGGCCCAGGCGCAGGTATCCCAGCCCGACCTGCTGCAGGTGCCATAACGCCGTGCCCAGTTTCGGCTGGTGGCGAAAGCGCACTATGGCTTCATCCACGGTCCACTGCAGCACGTCGTGAATGGAGCACCCCTTGATCTTCACCTCCAGCACCTCGGGCTGGTAGCGCATACCGCCGCAGGCATCACAGGGCACGAACACGTCGGCCATGAATACCATCTCCACCCGTACGTGCCCGGCTCCCTCGCAGGTCTCGCACCGGCCGCCGCGCAGGTTGAAGGAAAAGGTCGATGCCTTATAGCGCCGTTCCCGGGCCAGCGGCTGCTGGGCGAACAGTTCCCTGATGTCGTCGAACCCCTTCACGTAGGTGACGGGATTAGACCGCGGGGAGCGGCCTATGGGCGACTGGTCGATCATCACCACGGCCTCGAGCTGCTCCCAGCCCGTGAGGGCGTCGACCTCGCCCACCGCCTCGCCCAGATGAGCCTTGGCGCCGTGCGATCCGGTCAGCGCGGCCGACAGGTTGCGATAGAGGACCTCGTGGAGCAGGGTACTCTTGCCCGAGCCCGAGACCCCGGTCACCGCCGTCAGGGTTCGCAGGGGGATGTCGACGTCCACGCCGTGGAGGTTGTGCAGCCGGGCCCCCCGGATCTGAAGCCACTGGGGCCCGGTGGGCCGGCGGGCGCTGGGGACACCTATGCGCTTCCGCCCGGACAGGTAGTCGCCGGTCAGCGTGTCCGTCACTCCGGCCGGGTGGCCGGCATACACCAGCGTGCCGCCGTGCTCGCCGGCGCCGGGCCCCAACTCGACCATGAAATCCGCTTCCCGGATGGTGGCCAGGTCGTGCTCCACCACCACGACCGTGTTGCCGAAATCGCGCAGGCGCCGCAATAGGCCCAGCAGCCGGTCGATGTCGCGGGGGTGCAGGCCAATGGATGGCTCGTCCAGCACGTACAGGGTATCGACCAGCTGGGATCCGAGGGCATTGGCCAAGGCGATCCGCTGGGCCTCACCACCCGACAGGGTGCGTGTCTGGCGATCGAGTGACAGGTACCCGAGCCCGACATCGCCCAGGAACGAGAGCCGGCTCTCCAGCTGTTGCAGGATCAGCTGGGCCACGTGGCGCTGGTGGTCGGTGAGGTGCAACTGATCCAGCCATCGGAGGATTTGGTCGATGGGCCAGGAGGCCACTTCGGCAATCGACCTCCCGTCCAGCGCCACGGCCAGGGCGTGCTCGTTGAGACGGGCGCCGTCACACCCCGGGCACTTGGTGGCCAGCTGATATTGCCGCAGGAATATGCGGACGTATTGCTTGTAGCGCTTCTTCTCCAGGCCGCGAAGGAACGGGAAGATGCCTTGGTAGCGGCCGTGCTTTCCGTGCAGCAACTGATGGCGGCCCTTGGCCGGCAAGCGGCTCCAGGCCTTCCCGCTGTCGAGTCCCAGAGCTTCGGCGGTCTTCAGCAGGAGCCGCCGCCGGGCGCCGTAACGCGGCTTGGTCCACGGGTCGATGGCGCCGTCGGCCAGGGATCGGTCGGGATCGGGCACGATGAGGGACTCGTGGTACTCCAGTACGGCGCCGAATCCGTTGCAGGCGTTGCAGGCTCCCTGCGGATTGTTGAACGAGAACAGGGCGGGACGGGGGGCCACGGCCGGAGTGTCGCAGGCGCTGCAGGCCGGCGTTTCGGTAAACCGCAACCGGCCCCCATCGTGGAGGACCAGAGCGATCCCCTCGCCTTCCTGAAACGCCGTCGCCACGGCCTCGACCAGCCGTCCTCGAGCGGCGGCGCCGGTGCTCAGCCGGTCGACCACCACCAGCACCTCCCCGGCCCGCGACAGGTCGAGTTCCTTGGGGAGTGACTCCAGGCGGTGTGCCGCGCCGTCGACGATCGCCCGCACGAACCCCAAGGCCAGGAGATTCTCCACCACCGTGTGGTGACTCCCGCGAGCCGCCTCGGGGAGCGGGAAGGCCACCTGAAACCTCCCCCTCGCGGCCATCGTCTCCAGCGTCGCCGTAGCCGCGGCCTGGGGTGTGTCCCGCCGGACCAGTTCGCCGCAGCGCCGGCACCAGCTGGTGCCCACCCGGGCCCACAGGAGCCGCATGAAATCGTACACTTCCGTAGCGGTGCCCACCGTGGACCGGTTGGAGACGGCTGGGTTGCGCTGTTCGATGGCTACCGCCGGGGCCAATCCCTCGAGCAGGTCGACCGGCGGCTTGGCCACGCGTTCCAGGAACTGCTTGGCGTAGGTGGACAGGGATTGGATGTAGCGCCGCTGGCCCTCGGCGTAGAGGGTATCGAACGCCAAGCTGCTCTTGCCGGACCCCGAGGGGCCGGTGATCACGATCAGCTGGCGGTGCGGGAGATCGACCGTCACGCCTTTGAGGTTGTGCAGCCGGGCGTTGACGATGCGGATGGAGGAGCCAGCGAGCATGATGGAAAGTAATCAGCTAGGAGCCGGGAGCTGGGAGCCGGGAGCAGGCTCGTCTCAGCGACAGGTCGCCAGGCTGAATCCCTCATCTCCCAGCTGCTTGTTCCAAGCTCCTAGCTCCCGGCTCCTAGCTTCGCTAGCTTCCCCCCTTCATGGCTAAAGGCAACATCCTCTCGCCGAAGCTCCTCCTCAGGGGTTTCGAGATCTTCGTCGCTATCTCGCTGGCGGGGTTCGCGGCAGTGCTGTTCTACACCGGCAACATTCCCGCCTTCTTTCGGTCGTTGGGGACCATCCACTGGGCGTGGATCGTTGTCGGAGTCGGGCTGGCGTCGATGGACTGGATTGGGGGCGGGCTACGCCTGTGGGTGCTGGTGCGCCACGTTCACCCTGATCCCCCGCTCAAAGGCATGATCCTGGCCGGCGGGATGAGCGCGTGGGCCGCGTACCTGACGCCGTTCCAGTCCGGCGCGGCACCGATGATGATCTATACCATGAAGCGGTACGGGATCCCGGTCCCGGTGGCGATGACGGCTACCCTCATGTCGTTCATAGCCACGGTCGCCTTCTTTGCCATCGCCGGACCGCTGGCCATCTTCCTCGGCGCCGGCAAGTCCCTAGGAGAGAAAGGGGACCTCCTCGGGCTGTCGCTCTACGACCTGTTTCTCGGGAGCCTGGCGATCTTCGTCGGCCTGGGCGTGTTGCTGCTGGTGGTCATTGTCTTCCCCCAGTTGGCCCGTAACCTCCTGCACTGGCTGGCGGATCACCTAAGCAGCAGGAGCAGCCGGGTGGCGGACCGGGTGGAGAAGCTCCGCGCCGGGATCGACCAGGTCCATGAGAGTGTGGTGAAGTTCAATACCCCGAAGGGGTGGCTGGCCCTGGTGTGGAGCATCATCCTCTCGGCCCCGTCGCACGCCAACAAGTTGCTGGCAGGATACGTCGCGCTGCGGGCGATCGGCATCGAAGCCCAGTTCGTCGACATTCTGCTGGTCCAGACGCTGTTGATGTTCCTGCTTTACTTTGCCCCGACGCCCGGGGCCTCGGGGGTTGCGGAAGTCACCTCGGCCCTGGTGATGTCGGTGTACGTTCCCGGCGACCTGGTGCCGCTCTACACTCTCATCTGGCGGGCCATTCTGAGCTACTTCACCTTGGCGTTCGGGGCCGTGGTGTTCTACTCTTGGCTCAGGCAGGGGACCAAGCCCCTGGAGGAGGATACCGCCGAAACGGTGGCCCAAACCGTGCGGGACTCCAGTGGCTAGCCCGCGTGAGCCTCGCTTGCGCGCAAAATTGGCCGCGGATAGGTTAGGAAACCCTATTTCCGAGGACCTGCAGCAGCGATGATCCGACTGGAGATCGACGGCCGGCAGTATCCGGTAGGCACCGAGGGGCTGGTGCTCGGATCCGGCGACGGCTGTCCCATCCGCCTGACTCAGGAGGGCGTGCTGCCACGGCACGCGCTGGTCACGGTGATGAGTGACGGGTCGGTGGCCGTCCAGTCGGCGGATCCCTCCGCCGAGGTGTACGTCAACGGAATTCTGCTGGGCAGCGATCCGACACCCGTGCTTCACGGCGACAGGATCACCATCGCCGGGCAGGACATCCTGGTCGTCGAAGCGGCCAACGTCGGCAGCACCCAGCATATCAACGTCGCCGACCTTGTCGCCGTTCTGGGGCCGGTTGGCCCGGAGGCGCCCGCTCCGGCCAACCCCCTCACCGGCGGGCGCCTGGTGTGCCTCACCGACGGCCGCGAGTACACGGTGGGCGAGCAAGGCATGTTCTTCGGTCGCGACGCCGGGTCGGACATCGTCGTCACCTCGGGCGAGGTGTCCCGCAGGCACGCGCAAATCCTGCCGACGCCGCAAGGCTACGTGCTGAACGACTCGAGCACCAACGGAACCTTCGTCAACGAGGAACGGGTGGAGGGTTCCCGGGTCCTGGTCCGGGCAGACGTGGTGCGCATCGGCGCCGACGAGTTCCGTTTCTACGCCGAAGAAACCAAACCGGCTGCACCGCCGCCGCCACCTGCTCCGGCAGCCGCACCGCCGAGGCCTCCGGCGTCCCCGCGTGTTGCCACCCCGCCGCCGGGAGCGGCGGCACGGCTCAACAACACCATGATGGGCATGCCGGCGTTCGATCCGGCCACGCTGAAGCCCAAGCCGGAGGCGGCCACCGGGGCGGCGGCACGGCTCAGCAACACCATGATGGGCATGCCGGCGTTCGATCCGGCCACGCTCAAGCCCAAGACGGAGGGAGCGGGTGGCGAGGTGCTGGCTACGCTGCTGGTACGAAAGGGGTCGCTCAAGGGCGAGCGCTTCACCGTGCGGGTACCGGTCGTCAACATCGGCCGGGCGGAGTACAACGACATCGTGGTGAGTCACGAGAGCGTGAGCCAGGCCCACGCCAAGCTCCAGCGGCGGGACGAAGTCTGGATTCTGTCAGACCTGGGGTCGACCAACGGGACCACCGTCGACGGCGTCCGTGTCGAGGACGAGACGCCGCTGTCACCAGGATCCACCATCGTCATTGGTGAGGTGCCGATGCTGTTCGATCCGGCCGAAGGCGGACCCGCTGTGGAAATTCCGCCTGGTACGGCCGTGATGCCGGCGCTGGGGAACGTACCACCGCCCCCGGCGGCGGCCGCCACGCCGGACGATCGTGCCGCAGCGAAAGCCCCGGCTCCGAGGGTCGTGGCTTCACCGCAGAAGCCGGCAGGCGGGCGCTGGCTTCTCATGCCGCTGATAATTACCGCCCTGGTGCTGGCCGCCTACTACTTCCTGGCCGGGCGGTAACGGCACCATGCAATTCACCTGCGCCGCGCGAACCGACGTCGGAGTCGTCCGCTCCGGGAACGAAGACAACTACCTGATGTTGGCCGATCGGGGACTGTTCATCGTGGCCGACGGGATGGGTGGCCACGCGGCCGGTGAGGTGGCCAGCGAGATGGCGGTGGACATCATCTCCCGCGAGCTGGACAGCCTGCGGGGTGTGCCCGACGATGAAGCCATGATGCGGGTGCAGCGGGCCGTCGTCGCCGCCAACTCGGCCATCTTCGAACGGACCCTCGCCGAACAGGACAAGCGCGGCATGGGCACCACCGCCACGATGTTGTCGCTGCTCCCGGGCCGCTACATCATCGGTCAGGTCGGCGACAGCCGGGCGTATCTGCTCAGAGATGGGCGCTTGTTGCAGATCACCAAGGACCACTCCTACGTGCAAGAGCAGGTCGACGCCGGATTGCTCACCCCGGAACAGGCGCGGGTCCACCCCTACAGCAACGTGATCACCCGCTGCGTCGGCGCCGGAGCAGAAGTGGTCCCCGACGTCTACTTCGGCGACCTGCGGACCGACGACCTCCTGCTGCTGGCGTCGGACGGATTGACGGGAATGCTGGAAGACGAGCAGCTGATGGAGATCCTGTCGGACGAGGGTGGTCCGCAGGAGTGGGTCGACCGGATGATCGCCGAGGCCAATCACCGTGGCGGGCTGGACAACATCACCGCCATCGTGGTGCTGATCGACTCGGTCGACGCGCCGACGGGTGAGCATCCGGCGGAGTCGGCGCCGGCCTCCTAGCCCCGCAGCAGCGGCTCGCCGCCCTCGAGGCGGCCAGCCACTTCCCCTTCGGGCAGCGTCACCACTCCCAACACCGCGTCACTTTGCAGCGCCACCGGCCGGCTGACGAACACGCGTAGCCGCTGGGCGCTGTGGTATAGTTGCTCCGCCACTCCGCGCAAGCCGAGTTCCCCCGAGCGGCTTTCGCCGGTCGACCACTCCACGGCGCCTGACCGGGTCTTGAGTGGCAGATCGACCCCGAACATGGCTTGCCGCGCCGGGAGGTCGAGCAGGAGTTGGCCGGGTTCCAGGCCTACCTCCTTCGCCAACGCGTCCTCGACCCGCTCCCTGAAGGCCACGTCCTGCCACACCCAGGGCTGGGTCTCCGTCGGCAACTGATTACCGGGGATGTCGACAGCGCGTTTGAAGAGCCGCCGGTGGTACACCGCCGCCGCCAGACCGGTGGTGTCGACCGCGAGTAACCGCTCGGTTATGGCACCGTCGTTGGCATCGGCTATGAACTCCGTCGTCAACCCGCCGCCACCGATCGCGGCCCTGACCGCGCGCTTGAACATGCAGGTCGCCGACCGGACCGCGTGGTGCCAGTACACGTTGCGGTACATCTGGTAGCGGGCAAACAGCAGGGACTCCAGGGCGCTGAGCCCTTTCTCGTGAATGCCGACGACGGTGCCGCGATCGTCCGTCCGGCACAGGGTCAGCGACGCCAACAGGCGGTCGACGTCCACGTTGCCGTAGGGGACACCGCACATCCGGGCATCGCGGCTCAGGTAGTCGATCTTGTCGAGGTCGAGCGTCCCCGAGATGAGGCCGGCGAGCGGACTGCGGCTGGTGCCCTCGATCAAGTCACCGACCCGCCCGGCCAGGTCGGGGATGCCGAATTGTGCCAGCCGGTCGGCCAAGTCACCCTGCTGCAGTTTGGCGACTCCCAGGTGTTCGTGGTGCAGGAAACCGGCTTCCTCTAGGCTGTGGGAGAACGGGTAGTGGCCGATGTCGTGCAGCAGGGCGGCCAGGCGGGTGGCCAGGTGATCCTCGGCGCTGACGTCCGCCAGCTCGTCCCGCTCGGCCAGGATGCCGAGGGCCTGCTTGGTCAGGTGGTAGGTGCCGAGGGCGTGCTCGAAGCGGCTGTGGGTGGCGCCGGGATAGACCAGGAAGGCGTGGCCCAGTTGGCGGACGTAACGCAGCCGCTGCACCACCGGCGAATCGAGCACCGCGATGGCGGCTTCATCCAGCCTGATGTTGTCCCACAGGGGGTCGCGGATGACTTCGAAGGCGGGGCCGGCCGGCCCATCCTGCCGGTTCATTACCCGGTTGGTCCGGCGTTCCGAATCTCTTCCGAGACCTGATCGGCGAACGCGGCGAAGTTCTCCCGGAACATGGCGGCGAGTTTGCGGGCCTGGGCGTCGTACCCGGCCGGATCCGACCACGTCTCACGTGGTTGCAGCACTTCCGAGGGAACCCCAGGCACGGAAGTGGGGACGGCAAAGCCGAAGATCGGGTCGGTCAGGTATGCTACCTCGTCCAACTGGCCGGCCAAGGCTGCGCGCACCATGGCGCGTGTGTAGCTCAACTTCATGCGGCTGCCCACGCCGTACGGCCCGCCGGTCCACCCGGTGTTCACCAGCCAGACGCGGGCCTGGTCTTGCTGGATTTTCTTACCCAACATTTCCGCGTAGACTCCCGGGTGCCGGGGAAGGAACGGCGCGCCGAAGCACGACGAAAACGTGGCGGTAGGTTCCGTCACGCCGCGCTCGGTGCCGGCGACCTTGGCGGTGTACCCCGACAGGAAGTGATACATCGCCTGCGCGGCGGTCAGCCGCGAAATCGGCGGAAGGACGCCGAAGGCGTCGGCCGTGAGGAACACGACGTTCTCGGGATGGCCGCCCATGCCGCTGGCGACGTGGTTGGGAACGAAGCTGATGGGGTAGCTGGCGCGAGTGTTTTCGGTGATGCTGTCGTCGTCGAGATCGGGTATGCGCGTATCGGGGTCGATGACGACGTTCTCCAGCACCGTCCCGAACATATGGGTGGCGTGGTAGATCTCCGGTTCACCGTCCGCGCTGAGGCGGATCACCTTGGCGTAACAGCCCCCTTCGAAGTTGAAGACACCGGAGTTACTCCAGCCGTGCTCGTCGTCGCCGATGAGGTGCCGCTCGGGATCGGCCGACAGGGTAGTCTTGCCCGTGCCCGAGAGGCCGAAGAAGATGGCCGTGTCGCCGCCGCGTCCCACATTGGCGGAACAGTGCATCGGCAGGACGCCGCGAGGCGGCAACAGGTAGTTGAGCACCGTGAAGATGGATTTCTTCATTTCCCCGGCGTACCGGGTGCCGCCGATCAGCACGATCCGCTCGGCGAAATTCAGCACGATGAACGTGCTCGAGCTGGTACCGTGCCGCGCAGGGTCGGCTTGAAACTCAGGCGCATGAAGTACGGTGAAGCCGGGCTGGAAGTCGGCTAGCTGGGCCGGTTGCGGGACGATGAACATGTTGCGGACAAAATGAGAATGCCACGCGTTGGTGCTGATGAACCGTACGGGGAGCCGGTAGTTGGCATCGGCTCCGGCGAAGAGATCCTGGAGGTACACATCATGGTCGCTGAGGTACGCCTTGACGTCTTGGTGCAGCCGGTCGAACGACTCCGTGTCTAACCGGGCATTCTGGTCCCACCAGATGTCCTCGCTGGAACCCGGTTCGTCCACCACGAACTTGTCGTTGGGCGAGCGACCGGTGTGGGGTGAGGTGATGGCCACGAACGCACCATGGTCGGTCAAATGTCCTTCGCCATTGCGCACCGCAGCTTCTACCAGGCTCGCTGTCGTGAGGTTGGCGTACACGGTCTCGGAGGTGATGCCGTGCTCGGCGAGGGAAACTGTCTCGGGTTGGATGGCTACGTCGTCCGTGTGCATGTGGTCCCCGCGCGCCATGCGCGCCGCTATTACAAAGAAGGCCGCGCCGCGGAACGGTGGGCGCGCACGCGCTCCTGCGCATCCACCGCCGCGATGACGGCCATGTTCACGATATCGTCCACGTCCGCCCCCCGCTGCAGCACGTGGATGGGCTGTGCCAAGCCCACCAGAATCGGCCCGATGGCCCGTGCCTCGCCCAATCGGCTCATCAATTTGTAGCTGATATTGGCCGCGGTCAGGTCTGGAAAGATCAATACGTTGGCCGTCCTTTGCAACCGGGAAAACGGGTAGACCTTGGTCAAAATATCCGCCACCAAGGCCGTATCCGCCTGCATCTCGCCGTCCACTTCGAGGTCGGGCATGGTCTCGTGGAGCCGGCGGACCGCCTCGGCCACCTTGGCCTGGCTGGGGTGGCTGACCGAGCCGAAGTTGGAGAAGGACAACATGGCGATCCGGGGCTCGATGCCTAGTTGGCGGACGAACCCGGCGGTGGCGGCGGCGATGTCGGTCAGGCGGTCGGCATCGGGATCGATGTTGACCGTGCAGTCGGCGAAGAAGTAGGTCTCGTCGCGGTGGATCATCATGTAGATACCCGCCAGGGCACCAGCCGCTCGTCCGGTTACCTGCAGCGCCGGGCGGATGGCGTCGGGGTAGTGCAGGTGCTGTCCCATCACCACCGCATCGGCAGCCCGCTCGGTGACCATCATGGCCGCGAAGTATTCTGCCTGGTGCATGCGGCGTCGGGCCTCTTCCTGGGTGATGCCCTTGCGCCGGCGCCGTTGCCAGAACCGGTCACCGTAGGCATCACGCTCGGGCGCCGTGGCCGGGTCGACCACCTCGATCCCGTCAAGCGTGATCTCGAGTTCGGAGGCCGTTGCCTGGATGTCCGCCTCGGGACCGATCAACAGCGGGATGACGCTGCCTTCGTCCGCCAGGATGCGCGCGGCACGCAGCACCCTGGAATCGGACGCGTCGGTCATGGCCACCCGCTGGGGCGAGGCGGCCGCCCGGTCGATCAGACCGCGCATCACGGCTCGGGCGCGGCCCAGGCGCGACTCCAGTTTGGCACGGTAGGCGTCCTGGTCGAGCGGTCCCTTGGCGGCGCCGCTGTCGATGGCGGCCTGCGCCACCGCCGGCGCCACCCACAGGAGCACACGCGGATCGAACGGCTTGGGGATCAGGTAGTCGCGGCCGAACCGAAGTGATTCGAGTCCATACGCGCGCAGCACCACCTCGGGTACGTCTTCTTTGGCGAGGGCCGCCAGCGCCTGGGTGGCGGCCATCTTCATTTCTTCGTTGATGGCGTTGGCCCGGACGTCGAGGGCGCCACGGAAGATGAAGGGAAACCCGAGAACGTTGTTCACCTGGTTGGGGAAGTCGGACCGGCCGGTGGCTATGATGGCATCAGGCCGCGCCCGGAGCGCCTCCGCCGGGTCGATCTCCGGTTCCGGATTGGCCAACGCGAAGATGATCGGATCGGGCGCCATGGCCCGAAGCATCTCGGCCGTGACCGCGCCCGCCACCGACAAGCCGACGAACACGTCGGCGCCGACAAAGCACTCCTCGACCGTGCGTTTGCCGCTGTCGGTGGCAAAGCGTGACTTGTACTTGTCCAGGTCCGTCCGGCCGCTGTGGAGGACGCCCTTGCTGTCCGTCATGAGCAGGTGTTCGGGCCGCACCCCCAGGCGGAGGTAGAGGCCCGCCGAAGCGATGGCCGCGGCCCCGGCGCCGATGAACACAACGTGGACGTCTTCGATGGCTTTGCCGACGCATTCCAGGGCGTTGAGAAACGCGGCACCAGAAATAATGGCGGTCCCGTGCTGGTCGTCGTGAAACACGGGAATCGAGAGCCGCTCCTTGAGCCGCTCCTCGACCTCGAATGCCTCGGGTGACTTGATGTCCTCCAAGTTGATGCCACCGACCGTGGGTTCGAGCATCTCGCAGAAGTGCACGATCTCGTCCACGGTGGTGGCGTTGATTTCCAGGTCGAATACGTCCAGATCGGCAAACGACTTGAACAGCACGCCCTTGCCCTCCATGACCGGCTTGCTCGCCAGCGGCCCGATGTTACCGAGGCCGAGAACGGCCGATCCGTTCGATACCACGGCCACCAGATTGCCCTTGGCCGTGTAGCGGTAGGCGTCTTCCGGGTGCGCCTCGATGGCCAGGCACGGCTCGGCCACGCCCGGCGTGTAGGCCAGCGACAGGTCGCGCTGATTCTGGGTCGGCTTGGTGGGCACCACCTCGATCTTCCCGGGCCGGCCGGATTCGTGGTAGCGGAGAGCTTCGGTCTGCTTTTCAGTCATAAGCCATGAGCTTGGAGCTGGGGGCTAGGAGCCGTGGCGGAGTGCCACCGGGCGGACAGGGAACATGGATGGAGATTGGTCGGATGGCCAGTGGCGGACAGGCGGTTCAGGCGGTAGGAGTTCAAACAGGCGCTTAACAGTCGGTACCTCACAGGCAATTCCTTGGGCTGCCCTCGCCGCCCTCGCTGCCCTCGCTGCCCCCGCCTCTATCTGCTCGCCGTCAGGTCCGCCTCGAAGTGATACAGCTGCTGGACCGTGTTGCGGTCGCGGGCGGTGGGGCCTGATACGGGGTCTGGGGCCATCAGGTCGTTGGGATTGGGGGAGTGCTTGAACAGTCCCATGGCGTGACCCAGCTCGTGGGTCACGGTCAACCGCAGACAGGCTTGAGTCGCCGGCCCCTCCGGATCGAGAGTCCGTGGTACCACGCGGATATGAAACGGGAGCACAATGGTGGACCCGACCAGGGGTGGGAACGTGGTATCCCCGGTGCATTCGGGCGCCATGCTGCCAAGACGGATGGCCCGCGCGGCCGCGGGCGGGATGGTCACGCCGACCAGGACGTCGGCCGTCGCTGAATCCGGCACCAACACGGCGTCGAACTCCTGGTAGAGGAATTGCCTCTTCCAGGTGTCGATGCCCGCTTGGGTGTTGGCCGGCATGCTGAGCGTGTCCTGGACCCATACTCGCACGGTGTGATCCTCGGGCCAGTGGAAGGTCAGGGAGTCGATGCCCACCACCAGGCGCCAGTCGTAGAAGTTGCTCCGCGACGGGTTGCTGATGTCGCCGCAGCCGCCGGCGGCCACGGCCGCCGACAGGGCCAGGAGAATGTTGGAGCGAGCGCTCATCGACGGCCTCCCATGGCTATGCCCACCGTGAGCCCCAGACGATGCACCTGCTGGGTCTGGGAAAATCCCTGCCGCTGCAATTCGTCGGTGGTGAATCGCTGGAAGTCGTAGCGCAGGGTGACGCTGAGATCGATTGCCGACGATACCGGCCGGCGGTACTGCGCCCCCAGTCCCATCAGGAATTCGAGTGGTCCGCCCTGCAGGAACATGCCCGTGTCTTCCGTGGGGAGATACTTCAGCACCCCAACACTGGCGCGCCAGCGGAACGGCGGTTTGAAGAGCGGCCCATCTAGGCCCAAGGTGGCCGAAAACGTGCGCAGCGTCCCCAGCTTGGTAGAGCCGTTCCCTTTGGTATCCGCCGAGTATGATCCGGTGGTGAATTGGAGTTCGATGTCGACGTCGTAGCGGGGGAATACC
>SMUY01257825.1_pt1 | contig 13429 bp, 9 predicted proteins | sample 2456441 | NCBI WGS metagenome assembly SMUY01 (sample SAMN11095931, study PRJNA526329) | marine sediment metagenome | biome: Marine sediment; feature: Surficial sediment; material: Deep marine sediment; isolation source: Hadal surficial sediment | place: Pacific Ocean | collected 2014-11 | depth 0-1...
AGCGCCGCGTAGAAAATCCGTTGGGCCGTGCTCTTCTTTCCATCCATCATCATGTGGTTGACGAACTTCGACACCAACCGGCTGTTGTAGACCGGATCCGGAACCACTGGCGGTATCTTTATCTTGATGCTCCTGCGGGCCATACCCGCACACTCCTCATGTGTCGGCGGTGCCGGGGACACGTGCCCCAGCGCCACTCTGACTGTTCAACCTGATAGGTCGGGATCGGGAAGATATCGGCGAGCGCCGATATTCAGGCGGGCAAGGCCTTAGGCCTTGGGCTTCTTGGCGCCGTATTTCGAACGGCTCTGTTTTCTACCTTCAACACCGGCGGTATCGAGCGTGCCGCGAATCACATGGTAGCGAACGCCCGGGAGGTCCTTCACGCGACCCCCACGGATCAACACGATCGAGTGCTCCTGCAAGTTGTGCCCGATGCCCGGGATATAGGTCGTGACCTCGATCCCATTCGTCAATCGCACGCGGGCAACCTTGCGGAGTGCAGAGTTCGGCTTCTTCGGCGTCGACGTGTACACGCGTGTGCACACGCCCCGCCGCTGCGGCGACCTCTGCAATGCCGGGCTGGAGGTTTTGGAAGCAGCCCGCTTCCTCCCCTTCCGAACCAACTGGTTGATCGTCGGCAAATTCAGCCTCCGAAAAATTTAGGCCCCACCATGCACACAAACCCCTCGCCCGCACGCGGACGAAACATAGATAGGGAATGTGAAATGGCAGGGATGAAAACTAGGGGAACGTGAACACGATTCCCCCCGATTACTGGCAAAATTATAACAGCGATTGATCGGCAGTCAACGTTGCCAGGGGGCGAATATCGAGCTTTTTTCGCCTTCCGGCGATGGCCGGGGAAAGTCCCCGCCACGGAGACCGCAACGCACAACGGCGGGCCGCCGCCGAAAGGCGCTGGCTCGCCGTTGCGTCAATGTTCGGGAAGCGACGGGTGGCCTGGCTAGACGTCCGCAACCTTCTCGGAATTGGTGGTGGCAACCTGCGCCGCCTCAGCCTCCGCCTCGGCGGCAGCCTCAGCCATGCCGGCGAGGATGTCGGCCGGACGGCGACGGTCGGGAGATTCCTCGAGCAGGCGAACCCGCTTGTAGGCTTCGAAGCCGGTTCCCGCCGGAATCAGGCGGCCCATGATGACGTTTTCCTTGAGGCCACGCAGGTGATCCACCGCGCCGCTGATCGCCGCTTCGGTGAGCACGCGGGTGGTCTCCTGAAAGGAAGCCGCCGAGATGAACGAGTCCGTCGACAGCGACGCCTTGGTGATGCCCAGCAACAGCGGGCGGCCGGTGGCGGGGGTTGCCTTCTTGCCGGCGATGCGGTCGTTCTCTTCCTGGAAGCGAAAGCGATCGACCTGTTGGTCGATGAGGAACTCGGTGTCGCCCACGTCCTCGACCTTCACCCAGCGCATCATCTGCCGCACGATGACTTCGATGTGCTTGTCGTTGATGGTGACGCCCTGGAGGCGGTAGACCTCCTGGATTTCGTTGACCAGATACTCCTGCAGGGCGCGTTCACCCAGGACATCGAGAATGTCGTGCGGGTTGATGGGCCCGTCGACCAAGGGCTCGCCGGCGCGCACGTGCTCGCCCTCGCGGACGTTAACGTGGGTACCGCGGGGCACCGAGTACTCCCGGCTCTCGCTGGTCTCCCGGTTGGTCACGATTACCTTGCGCTGACCTTTCACCACATCACCAAAGTGCACCTGGCCGTCGATCTCGGTGATGACGGCCGGTTCCTTCGGCTTGCGCGCCTCGAACAGCTCGACCACGCGGGGCAGACCACCGGTGATGTCGGTTGTCTTGGTGGTCTCGCGCGGGATCTTGGCGAGCACGTCGCCGGCGTGTGCGTGGGCGCCGTCGGGCACGGTGATGTGGGCACCAGAGGGCAGATGATAGGCTCGCAACACGTTCTTCCGCTTGGCTTTCGGGTCGAGGATCTGCACCTGCGGCTGCCTGTCCTCGGGCGAGTCCATGACCACCAGGTGCGACAGGCCGGTGACCTCGTCGACCTCCTCGCGGGTGGTGACGCCCGGCACCAGGTCCTTGTAATCGACTGTGCCCTCTTCCTCGGTGAGGATGGTGAACGAATAGGGGTCCCACTCGACCAACACCGTCCCGGGGTCGACCTTGGCGCCCTCCTTGACCTTGAGGTGCGCTCCGTAGACCACCGAATAGCGCTCCCGGATGTTGCCGTCTTCGTCTTCTACCGCGATGGCACCGTTGCGGTTCAGCACCACCAGGTCGCCCTTCTGATCGGCCACCGTGCGCAGGTTGAGGAGGGCGATGGTGCCGCCGTTCTTGGTCGCCAGCGTGCTCTCTGCGCTGACGCGCGACGCCGTACCACCGATGTGGAACGTCCGCATCGTCAGCTGCGTGCCCGGCTCGCCAATGGACTGTGCCGCGATAACCCCCACGGCCTCGCCCTGCTCGACCAGCTTGCCGGAGGCGAGGCTACGGCCATAGCACCTCTGGCACACGCCGCGCTCCGTCTCGCACGTCAACACCGAGCGAATCTTCACCTTCTCGATACCGGAATCCTGGATCTGAGCGGCGAGCTCGACGTCGATTTCCTGGCCCGCCTTCCAGAGGATGGCGTCGGTGAACGGGTCCTTGATGTCATCCAACGCCACGCGGCCGACGATGCGATCACGCAACGGCTCGATGATCTCGCCGCTCTCGACGATGGCGGCGACGTAGATACCCTCGAGGGTGCCGCAGTCTTCCGTGGTCACGATGACGTCTTGGGCCACATCGACCAGGCGACGCGTCAGATAGCCCGAGTCGGCAGTCTTGAGCGCGGTGTCCGCCAGACCTTTGCGGGCACCGTGCGTCGAGATGAAATACTGCGCCACCGTCAGCCCCTCGCGGAAGTTCGCCGTGATCGGCGTCTCGATGATCTCGCCCGAAGGCTTGGCCATCAGGCCTCGCATGCCGGCGAGCTGGCGAATCTGCTGCGCCGAGCCACGAGCACCGGAGTCGGCCATGCTGTAGATCGGATTCGGCTGCCCCTCGAGGCCGGCTTCCTCCATCTGTTTAAACATCGCCTCGGAGACCTTCTCGGTGACATCCGACCAAATCGCAATCACCTTGTTGTAGCGCTCACCGTTGGTAATGGCGCCCTCGAGGTACTGCGTCTCGACCTCTACAACGTCCTGCCGTGCTGCCGCCACCAGCTCTTCCTTGCGCGTCGGTACCGTCATGTCGTCGATGCCGATGGAGAAACCCGCCAGGGTGGCGTACTTGAAGCCCAGGTTCTTGAGCGCGTCCAGGGTCTCTACCGTCAACTCGTCGCCGAAGCGGATGTAGCAGTAGTTGACCACTTGCCCGAGGCCACGTTTCTTGAGCACGCCGTTGATGAACGGGATGCCCTCGGGCAGCGCCTGGTTGAAGATCACCCGGCCGACGGTGGTCTCGATGATCTGGTTGGTGCAGTCAGTGACCTCGGCGTGAACCACGTCCTGGTCGTCCGGCGCTTTGGTCAGGTCGATGAACTCACCCGTGTAGCGCAGGCGGATCTGGGTCTGCGTCGTCACCGCTTCTGCTTCCAGCGCCAGGACGACTTCGTCCATGTCGGCAAACAACGTACCCTGCCCATGGGCGTTCTTGCGCACGCTGGTCAGGTAGTAGCCACCCAGGACGATGTCCTGGGTGGGAATGGCAATCGGACGGCCGTGCGCCGGCGACAGCAAGTTCGTGGTGCTCTTCATGAGCACCTCCGCTTCGATCTGCGCGCGCGGCGACAGTGGCACGTGTACCGCCATCTGGTCTCCGTCGAAGTCGGCGTTGAACGCCGTGCACACGAGGGGGTGGATCTTGATCGCCTTGCCCTCGATGAGCACCGGCTGGAACGCCTGGATACCCAGGCGATGCAACGTCGGCGCGCGGTTCAGCAGGATGGGGTGTTCGCGAACGACCTCTTCGAGAATGTCGTAGACCACCGGAACTTGCTGCTCGACCATCTCCTTGGCAGCCTTGATGGTGGCCACCATTCCCCGTTCCTCGAGCTTCTGATAAATGAACGGCTTGAAGAGCTCGAGCGCCATCTTCTTGGGCAGGCCACACTGGTCGAGGCTCAGCTCTGGTCCCACCACGATAACCGAGCGGCCCGAGTAGTCGACCCGCTTGCCGAGAAGGTTCTGGCGGAAGCGGCCCTGTTTGCCCTTGAGCGTATCCGACAGCGACTTCAGCGGGCGGTTGTTGGCGCCGCGTAGCGTGCGGCCACGACGGCCGTTGTCGAACAGCGAATCGCAAGCCTCTTGCAGCATGCGCTTCTCGTTGCGCACGATAACGTCCGGCGCCTTGAGCTCGATGAGCTTCTTGAGCCGGTTGTTGCGGTTGATGACGCGCCGGTACAGGTCGTTGAGATCAGAGGTCGCGAAACGGCCGCCGTCCAGCGGGACCAACGGGCGCAGCTCGGGCGGAATGACGGGGATGACATCCAGGACCATCCACTCGGGCTCGTTGCCAGACTTCAAGAAAGCCTCGACGACTTTGAGCCGTTTGGCGAGCTTGGCGCGATTTTGCTTCGACGTCTCGACCTTCATCTTGGCGCGCAGCTCGACCGCCAGCGTCGCCACCTCGATACGCTTGAGCAGCTCCTTGACGCCTTCCCCGCCCATCATGGCGAGAAACGAGTCACCGAACTCGGCGCGCAATTCGCGGTACTTCTCCTCGCCGATGAGCTCGCGTTCCTTCATCTCGGTGGGGCCCGGATCGATGATCACGTAGGCCTCGTAGTACAGCACCCGCTCCATGTCGCGCATGGTCATGTCGAGCAGGTGTCCCATGCGCGACGGCAGGCCCTTGAAGAACCACACGTGGGATACCGGACAGGCGAGCTCGATGTGGCCCATGCGCTCGCGGCGCACCTTCGACTGCGTCACCTCGACGCCGCACTTGTCGCAGATGACGCCGCGATGCTTCATGCGCTTGTACTTGCCACACAAGCACTCCCAGTCGTTCACCGGGCCGAAGATCTTGGCGCAGAAGAGCCCGTCGCGCTCCGGCTTGAACGTCCGGTAGTTGATGGTCTCCGGCTTGGTGACCTCACCGTGCGACCACGAACGTATCTTGTCGGCGGATGCGAGGCCGATGCGAATGGACTCGTACTCGTTGATGCTTATTGGCTTGGTCTCGAAGAAACCCAGGGCGCTTCTCACTGGCTCACTCTCCCCACCGTTTCGTTCGTAATGGTCGTCGGTTTCGTTTCAGTTTCTCTGGTTCGTTTCATGCGCTATACCGCGGTCTCGACTTCGGTATCGGCGCCGCGGCGCCGCCGCAGCTCAACGTCGAGGGCCAGGCCCTGGAGCTCCTTGAGGAGCACGTTGAATGATTCCGGCAGGCCGGGCTCGATTTCACCCCCACCTTTGACGATGGACTCGAAGATCTTGGCACGGCCGTAAACGTCGTCGCTCTTGACGGTGAGCAACTCCTGCAGGGTGTGCGCCGCACCATAGGCCTCGAGCGCCCAGACCTCCATCTCACCGAAGCGCTGCCCGCCGAACTGCGCTTTACCACCGAGCGGCTGCTGCGTGATCAGCGAGTAGGGGCCAATCGAGCGCGCGTGGATTTTGTCGTCGACCAGATGCGAGAGCTTCAGCATATAGATGTATCCGACGGTGATCTGCTGATCGAAAACCTGCCCCGTCATGCCGTCGTACAGCAGCGTCTTGCCGTTCGTCGGCAGCCCCGCCTCGGTGAGTTTTTCCTTGATTTCGCTCTCGTGGGCGCCGTCGAACACCGGGGTAGCGAAGTGCATACCCAACGCCTGGGCGGCCCAGCCGAGGTGGGTCTCCAGTACCTGGCCTACGTTCATGCGCGAGGGGACGCCGAGCGGGTTGAGAACGATCTCCACCGGTGTACCGTCGGGCAGGTACGGCATGTCTTCTTCGGGCATGATCTCGGAGATGACACCCTTGTTGCCGTGCCGTCCGGCCATCTTGTCGCCGGCCTGTAGCTTGCGTTTCATGGCCACGTAGACCTTCACGCTCTTGATCACACCCGGCGGGAGCTCATCGCCGACGCGCCGGGCTTCCTTGCGCTCCTCGACGTTGGCACGCAGCTCTTCGATGCGCCCCTGGGCATTGGAGACCAGGGCGTGGATGGCCTGCTCGTCCTTCTTGTTGGCCTTGGCGAGACGGATCTGTCCGAAGACGCCGGTCGGCAAGGATTCGAGAATCTCCGCCGTCAGGCTGTCGCCCGAGGCCACCAGCTTTTCCTTGGTCTCCGGATCCTTCAGATCAGCGGCCAGGTTCTTGCCGCCGGCGGTCCGCTCGATCGCCGCAATCAGCGTATAGCGAATAATGCGGATCTCATCACGGAGGTCACGCTCCATGCGGGCGATCTCGGCTTCCTCGATTTCGATGGCCCGCTGGTCCTTGTCAATGCCCTTGCGGGTGAAAACCTTCACGTCTACAACGGTGCCCTCGATACCCGGCGGGCAGGTCAGCGAGGCGTCCTTCACGTCTCCTGCCTTCTCACCGAAGATAGCGCGCAGCAGCTTCTCTTCCGGCGTCAGCTGGGTCTCCCCCTTGGGCGCTACCTTGCCTACAAGGATGTTACTGGGATTCACCTCGGCACCGATACGAATGATGCCGCTCTCGTCGAGATCCTTGAGTGTCTCTTCCGAAACGTTGGGGATGTCGCGGGTAATCTCCTCGGGGCCGAGCTTGGTGTCGCGCGCCTCGAGGCCGAGTTCCTCGATGTGGATCGAGGTGAACGCGTCGTTCTTGACCAGCCCCTCCGAGATCAGGATGGCGTCTTCGAAGTTATAGCCGCGCCACGGCATGAAGGCGACCAGAATGTTGCGGCCCAAAGCCAGCTCACCCAAATCGGTGGCCGGCCCATCGGCGAGAACCTGCCCAACCAACACGCTGTCGCCCTCGCGGACGAGGGCCTTCTGGTTGATGCAGGTATTCTGGTTGGAGCGCTTGAACTTGACCAGCCGATAGATGTCCGCATCACGCTGATCGTCGCCGCTGTCCTCGACGCGCACGATGATGCGCTCGGAGTCTACCGAGTCAACCACGCCGGCGCGCTTGCAGATCACCATCGCGCCGGAATCACGGGCGGTGACGAACTCCATACCGGTGCCAACGAGCGGTGCCTCGGGCTTGTACAGGGGCACAGCTTGGCGCTGCATGTTGGAGCCCATCAGCGCACGGTTGGCGTCGTCGTTCTCCAGAAACGGAATCAGCGAAGCGGCGACCGAAACGACCTGCTTCGGCGATACGTCGATGTAGTCAACGTCCTCGACCGCCGCGAGCTTGAATTCATTACCGACGCGCGCCGTAACGCGATCGCGCTCGAACTTGCCGGTCTTCGGATCGATCGGCGCGTTGGCCTGCGCGATGGTCAAGCGGTCTTCTTCGATGGCAGAGAGGAAGAAGGGCTGTACCTCATACTCTGCGGGCTTCTTCTTGGCCTTGACAGCTCGCCGGTTTTCCTTCTCGACGGCGGCCAACAATACCTGCTCCCCGACGCTGAACGTGGTACCACCCTTGGCGGTGATCTCCACGTGGGTCTGAACCTTGCCGTCCGCGACCTTGCGGTAGGGGCTCTCGATGAAGCCGAACTCGTTGATCCGCGCGTAGCACGCCAGCGAGGAAATCAGACCGATATTGGGGCCTTCCGGCGTCTCGATCGGGCAGATTCGGCCGTAGTGGGTCGGGTGTACGTCGCGCACCTCGAACCCGGCACGCTCGCGCGACAAGCCGCCCGGACCGAGGGCCGAGAGACGCCGCTTGTGGGTGATCTCCGACAGCGGGTTGGTCTGGTCCATGAACTGCGACAGCTGCGACGACCCGAAGAACTCGCGCACGGCGGCCATCACCGGCTTGGCGTTGATGAGATCGTGCGGCATCGCCGTCTCGATCTCCTGATGCACGCTCATCTTCTCGCGCACGGCGCGCTCCATGCGCACCAGGCCAATGCGGAACTGGTTCTCGAGCAACTCACCGACCGAGCGCACGCGCCGGTTGCCCAGGTGGTCGATATCGTCGACCTTGCGCGGATCATCGGGGATCGACAGCAGGTAACGCACCACACCGACGAAGTCGTCCACATCCAGCAACCGCTCCTCGAGGTCCTTGTCGCCGTCGAGCTTGTAGTTGAACTTCAACCGGCCGACGCGCGAGAAGTCGTAGCGCTGCGGATTCTCGAACATGTTGGCGAACAAGTTGCGCGAGCTCTCTGCCGTCGGCGGGTCACCGGGACGCATCTTGCGGTAGATCTCGATCAATGCCTCCTTACGGCTGGAGACGTTGTCCTTGCGTAGCGTGCTACTGATCACCGTGCCGCCGGGGTTTGCCTCGGGGAAGAAGATCTCTACCTTGGCGGCCTTGGCTTCGGCAAAACGATCGACAACGCCAGGGGTGATCTCTTCGTTGGCCTCCACCAGCACCTCGCCGCTCTCGGAGTCGGCCACGTCGTGCATCGTGTAGCTGCCCTCGAGGTCGGCGACCTCGAGGGTCGCCCTGGTGATGCCTGCATCCCGCAGACGCTTGAGCGAGCCACGTGTCAGCTTGGTACCGGCGCTGAGAATGTCCTTGCCCTTGAACTTGCCTTTGGCGCCGGTCAGCGTGTTGGAAAAATGACGCCCGATGAGCCCCTCATCGAGGGCGACGGACATGCTCCCCTTGAGGTTCAGCTCGACCGGTCGGTAGAACGCTCGGAGCACGTCTTCCGAGCTCTCCAACCCCAGGGCCTTAATGAATACCGTCGCCGGGAACTTGCGCCGCCGGTCGATGCGCACCTGCACCAGATCACGACTATCGAGCTCGAACTCGACCCATGATCCCCGATAGGGAATCACCTGAGCGACGAACAACGTGCGGCCGCTTCCCGGGTGAAAGAAAATCCCCGGCGAGCGGTGCAGTTGCGAAACGATGACGCGTTCGGTGCCGTTGATGATGAACGTGCCGCGGTTGGTCATCAGCGGGATGTCGCCGAGGTAAACCTCTTGCTCCTTGATATCGCGGATCGTCTTGGTGCCGGTCTCCGGGTCCTTGTCCCAGACGACGAGGCGAATGGTCACCCGCAACGCAACCGCATAGGTCATGCCGCGGCTCTGACATTCCTCTTCGTCGAACGGCCACTCCCACTCGCCGATCGAGTACTCGACGAACTCCAGTGTGGCGGTCTCACGGAAGTCGCTGATCGGGAAGATCGTGCGGAATACTTCCTGGAGGCCTACGTCCTCGCGATCTTGGGCGGCAACATCCACCTGCAGGAAGCGATCATAGGACTTCCTCTGTACCTCGATGAGGTTGGGCAACGAGATGGGAGCGGGGATCTTGCCGAAGCTCACGCGCTCGCGCAGGGGCATCAGTGACGTCTCACCCATGGGTGCAAGACTCCTTGGCGGTGTTATCCGTTAGCAGTGGAAACCGGGGCATGCGGAGTCCGTGGGCACCGTCTCGCGGCACTCGCGAACTCTGTTTTGGAATCGAAAGATGCAAGGCAGCCCGTTTACTTGATCTCGACCTCAGCGCCAGCTTCCTCGAACTTCTTGGCGATCTCAGCGGCCTCTTCCTTGTCCAAGCCCTCTCTGACGGTGTTGGGAAGGTTGTCGACAACATCCTTGGCCTCCTTGAGGCCCAGGGTGGTGACGTCGCGGACCACCTTGATGACGTTGATCTTCTTTTGACCGAACGAGGTGAGAACGACGTCGAAGGCGCTCTGCTCCTCGGCCTCCTCCTCACCGGCACCCGCGACCATGACGGGCGCGGCCATCGCCTGGGCGCTGACACCAAACTTCTCTTCGAGCTCTTTGACCAGGTTGGCCAGCTCGAGAACCGACATCGACTCAATCTGCTCGATCAGACCCTCGCTGGAAACTTTCGCCTTTGCCACGACTACCTCCGTTTTGTTGCGTCGGCTACTGACGCGTCGTCAGCGTGCCCGTCATTCGTTGTAAGCATCTGTGTTCGATAAGATGTCGGCCGCGATGGACACGGCCGGCTACTGCTTGTCTTCCCCTTCGGCTGGAACCTCTTCTTCGGCTGGAACCTCTTCTTCGGCGGCGTCGGCATCCTCGGCCGGCGTATCTTCGGCAGCGTCGGCATCCTCGGCGGCAGCCTCTTGTTCGGCAGCCCCGGCATCCTCCGCAGCAGCATCTTCTTCGGCGGCCGATGCGGTTTCTTCGGCGGCAGCCCCTTGTTCGGCAGCCCCGGCGGCCCCGGCATCCTCGGCCGGCGTATCTTCGGCAGCCGGTGCGGTGGGCGCGGCGGCAGCCGGACCGTCGTCAACGGCCGGCCGAGCTTCTCCCGCTGCTTCTTTTTTCTCGCGAATTTGCTCGAGAACCACCACGAAGCCCCGCAGGATTGCGTTCAGCGCGGTCGCCAGGCCGGTAATCGGGTAGTTCATCAGGTACAGCAGCTTGGCGATGAGCTCCTCACGCGGCGGCAGGTCGGCAAGTTGCTCGAACTCCTCGACGGAGATCGGCGCCCCGTCCACGATACCTGCCTTGAAATTCGGCGTCTCGAACTCATCGGCAAAGTCACGCAACGTCTTCGCCATACTGACGATGTCGCCGGCGGTGTAGGCGATGGCCGTCTGGCCCTCGAATACGTCGTTCAGCTCCGCCAGTGGCATTCCCTCGATGGCGCGTAACGCGGTCGAATTCTTCACCACCTTGAACCGCGCGTCCCCTTCGCGGAGCTTGCGGCGCAGGTTCATCGCACCCTCCACGTTGAGCCCCCGGAAGTCGACGAGGATGGCGTGCGGAACGTCAGCGAGCTCCTCCCGCAGCTGCTTGGTGGCTTCTTCCTTCTGCAATCTCGAGGTCGCCATCGTTCTTTATTTCGGTAGCAGGTCGCCGGTGTCGATCGCGACGCCGGGACCCATCGTGGAAGCGAGGTGAACTGCCTGCAGGTACGTGCCCTTGGTCGATGCCGGACGTACCTTCAAGACCGCATCCGTCAAGGCACGGATATTTTCGATGAGCGCAGAATGTTCGAACGAAACCTTGCCGACCGCAGCGTGCACGACACCGCCCTTGTCGACGCGGAACTCCAGTTTGCCGGCCTTGATCTCCTCGACCGCCTTGCCGACATCGAAGGTCACCGTGCCGGCTTTGGGATTGGGCATCAGACCCCGCGGGCCGAGCACACGACCGAGCTTGCCAACGTCTCGCATCATGTCCGGCGTGGTCACCACGGCATCGAAGTCGAGAAAGCCCTCGACGATCCTCTGGCACAGGTCGGCGCCACCAACGATGTCGGCGCCGGCGGCCTCCGCTTCCTGGAGCTTCTCGCCCTGCGCGATGACCGCAACGCGTTTGCTCTTGCCGGTACCATGCGGCAAGACCACCGTCGAGCGGACCATCTGGTCGGCATGCTTCGGGTCGACACCCAACACCAGGGCGATCTCGACGCTCTCATCGAACTTGGCGAAGGCTCCGTTCTTTACCAGCGAAACACCCTCATCGAGAAGGTAGTCGCGGTCTTCGATGGCCTCAGACGCGGCACCGTACTGCTTCCCGTGCTTCGGCATCCTCAGGCTCCCTCTTCTAATCCGTCGATCTTGATACCCATCGACCGCGCCGTTCCGGCGATGATCTTCACGGCCGCATCGACGTCGTAGGCGTTCAAATCCGGCATCTTGGTGCGGGCGATCTCCTGTACCTGCCGGAGCGACACAGTTCCCACCGTTTCCTTGTTGGGCTCGGCCGCACCGGAGACGATGTTGGCGGCGCGCTTCAGGAGAACGGCGGCGGGAGGCGTCTTGGTGATGAAGCTGAACGTGCGGTCCTGGTAGACCGAGATCACCACCGGAATGATGAGACCGTCCTTGTCCTTGGTGGCGGCGTTGAACGCCTGGCAAAAATCCATGATCGCAACGCCATGCTGACCGAGCGCCGGTCCGACCGGAGGCGCAGGCGACGCCTTACCGGCTGGGATCTGCAGCTTGATTTGCGCGAGTACAGGCTTTCCGCTTGCTTTGGCCATTGTTCGATAACCGCTCCGCCCGCTAGAGGAACCAGGCGTTAGACTTTTTCAACTTGGAAGAAATCGAGTTCGACAGGGGTGTTTCGCCCGAAGATCGACACCATGACTTTGAGCGTGTTGCGGCGCGCGTCGACTTCGTCGACCTTGCCGGTGAAATTCGTAAACGGACCGTCGATGATGCGCACCGATTCGTCCGCGCGGAACTGGAATTTCGGCTTCGGCGCTTCGACCGACTCCTCCATCCGATTGACAATCTTGTCTACCTCGTATTGCGGCAGCGGGATCGGCTTGCGCCCCGAACCTACGAATCCGGTGACCCGGGGCGTGTTCTTGACCAAGTGCCAAAGCCGGTCGTTCATCTCCATGCGGATCAATAGGTAGCCGGGGAAGAACTTCTTCGCCGTCACCACCTTCTTGCCGCCCTTCATCTCAACGATATCCTCGGTGGGGATGAGCAATTCCGTCACCTCGTCACCGAGCTCCAGAGTGCTAATGCGCTCCTCGAGGCTCTGCTTGACCTTGCGCTCGTAGCCCGAGTACGTGTGGATGACGTACCAGCGCATACCATCGTCGGGCTCTTCGCGCACCGGCGACGGCGCCGCAACGACCGCGGGTGCCTCCGATTCGTCGGAGCCCTCGTCCGATTCGTCGGAGCCCTCGTCCGTCACCTCGGCCTCCCCTGCAGCAGCCAGCGCCGCAAGGTCAACAGCCGCTTCCTCGTTGCCGCTTGCCGCGTCGAGATGTTCGTTGTGATCCAAGACGCTCACCGTCCCGGCGGGAGCCCTGAGGACCCCGCCCGTTCCTGCCTAGCCGAAGTACGAATAAAGCCAGGTAACAACCCGACTCATGACGATATCGACAGCCCACAAGAAGAAACCGAAAATGAAGCAGGTGAGAATCACCACCGCCGTGGTGCCGTACACCTCGCGCCGCTTCGGCCACGTAACCTTGTTGAACTCTGCGCGAACCTCCCGCAGAAACACTATGAATCGCTTGATCATTTCGTCCCTAGAGCCGAGCTCTGCTCCGCCCCGCTACCGCTCGGGCCGCCTGCCTTCCTCGGCTCCAGCCGAGTGTTTCTGGCAGGCCAGGAGGGATTCGAACCCACAACCCCCGGATTTGGAGTCCGGTGCTCTGCCGTTGGAGCTACTGGCCTCCCAGATCTTCCGTGCCTCGGTGCTGTTGCTTACTCGTGAATTTCCGTGATGGTACCGGCGCCGACGGTGCGGCCACCCTCGCGGATGGCGAACCGCAGCCCGGTGTCCATGGCGATCGGCGTGATCAGCTCCACTTTGAACGTCACCGAGTCGCCCGGCATCACCATCTCGATTCCTTCCGGCAGCTCCACAGATCCCGTCACGTCCGTCGTGCGGAAGTAAAACTGCGGCCGGTACCCCTTGAAGAACGGCGTGTGCCGCCCTCCCTCTTCCTTCGTCAAGATATAAACCTCGGCGGAAAAAT
>SMUY01118571.1_pt1 | contig 13424 bp, 12 predicted proteins | sample 2456441 | NCBI WGS metagenome assembly SMUY01 (sample SAMN11095931, study PRJNA526329) | marine sediment metagenome | biome: Marine sediment; feature: Surficial sediment; material: Deep marine sediment; isolation source: Hadal surficial sediment | place: Pacific Ocean | collected 2014-11 | depth...
CGAGAGCAAACGCGACGACCACCGCCGCCGCCGCCGTTCCCCGCCTCCGGGCTGCCCGATGATGGCCTGCTTGCCGCAACGCTCAACCTCCTGGGCTCATTGGTCGCTTGTCAGCTTATCTCGACAGAGCACCGCTCCGCACGGCCGCTGTCGCTGCCGCAGGCTCCCGCTCAGCCTGAAATCGATGCACAAGATGCGCCTTAGAACCCTGCTAGAGAGTTGAAGCAACGGGTATTTCGGCTTGACGCCACTTTGCACCGCCTCCTAGGATCACTCCATTGCCCACCCTGGAGACTGCGGTTTGCGATCGATCGCTGTCTGCAACCTCAAAGGTGGCGTCGGAAAAACGACGACCACTGTCAATCTCGGTGCGAGCTTGGCTCGCAACGGGAAACGTGTGCTGCTGGTCGACTGCGACCCGCAGGGGAACCTGACGTCGTGGTTGCGCGCCGATCCCTCCGGCAGCGGAGCAACGCTCTACGAGATTCTCCGCGGGCAGGCCACCGTGCGTTCCGCCGCCGTCCCTACCCGCTGGCCCAATATCAGCGTGGTGCCGGCGTCGCCCAAGCTGCACGAGATCGACCGTGGCGCGCTCGCCGGGGAACGCGTGCTGTGGGCTCGCATGTCGGAGGACTACGACTTCGCCTTGTTCGACTGCTCGGCGTCTCCCGGCGTCGTCTTGTCCAACGCGCTGACCGCCGCCAACGAGGTCATCGCTCCGGTACAGGCCAAGGGTATGGCGCTCGGCGGCATCCAAAGGCTGCAGCAATTGATTGCCGAAGTGGCAACCCGCGGCAGCGTCGACCTCAAGCTCTCGGGTATCCTCGTGTGCCTGTTTGACGGCCGCACAAAGGTCTCGCGTCTCGTCCTGGGGCAACTACGGGGGCTGTACGCCGAGATGGTCTTCGACACCGTGGTGCACGAGGACGTCAAGCTCGCCGAGGCCGCCGACCGGCGCCGTCCGATCACCGACTACGCCCCCACCTCCCGCGGCGCCGCCGAGTACGCGGCCATCGCCTTCGAGTTGGTGGCGCGCGAGTTCCATGCTCTCGATCGCCGAGCCACGACCTCGGCATTCGACCTGCCGTGGTCTGACGGACAGAGGTCGGCGCCGCCCCCAGCCGGGCTGGCAGCCGCTTCGGGCAGCGGATCTGCGCACCGAGGAATCGCCGGCTCTCCGGCCAGAGCACATCACCTACCGCCCCGCGACCCCCACCTCGGGCGGAACTGAGCTGAGCTACTCGTGCAGTCCTCAGCTGAACAATTCAAGCCATCCTGCCCCGCGCTGACGTGAATCGTTTCCACCCTTCCCGGTGGCCGCTTGGCGTGTGGATCGCGCTGGCGATCGGGGGAGACTTACTGCGCGTGGAATACTCGCTGGGCGCCTTTTCCTTCGCCCCCGCCGTGGCGCTACTGTCCGGCACCTGGCTGGGCTGGCGCCGGGCCGCAGGGGCACAGGCGATCGCCGCAGCGACGCTGATTTCCGCTGGAATCGTCTGGGGGCTCAACAACCCCGGAGACTGGGGGTTTCGCGTCGGGCTCATCGCCAGCGCCGCGCTCGCCGGGGTGATCTGCACGCCCGATGAAAACGGCGCCCATCCACGGCGCTCGATCCGGCTCGCCGTCTTCGGCGCCGCCGGCCTCACCGCCGCTCTGGCGCGAGTCATCTTGCCGCGGCAATCTTCCGGCGCATTCTTTGCGCTTACCTTCCTGCTGGCCACCGCGATCGCGGTGTACTACGCCTACCGCATGGTGCCCGAATCAGGCCGCGTGGTGGGCTACGCCTTCTGCCTGCTGCCCTACTACGCAGCGGGACTGGCGGGGAGCGGCATCATGGTGCGCTGGCTGCCGGCCCGGGCGGTGCTGGCGGGTATCCCGCACCGCTGGGACGATATCGTCTTCCATGGCTACTTGGCGCACCTACCGAACGAGCTCATCGCTATCGTCGTCATCTCCTATTTGGTCTGCGCACTCGATCGCAGCGGTGCCTCCCACGGGCCCATGGCGATCGGAGCGGCGCGTTGACGAATTCGCGGAAACGCGGCTATAATCCATGTTTTGAGGGTCTTGCGGTCCATACGCCCTGGTGGCCGCGGCCGGCCCCGTCTCGGGTTTCCGGCACAAGGGAAAGCAGGCGCGTAGCTCAGTTGGGAGAGCGCTTCCCTGACGCGGAAGAGGTCGTCGGTTCGAGCCCGGCCGCGCCTACTTCTTTCCTTGTTGCCCATCCTTTGTAGCACACCACACGTGTGAGCATGTCTGAATCGATTGCAGTCAAGATCGCCGGCCGGGAGGTAACCGTCGAGGCGGGTTCCCGCGTCGGCGAGGTCATCGGCGAGCATGCACCGAACTGGCCGAAGAACGCTGTCGGGGTGCGCCTCGGCGACGACATGCTCGACTTCCAGATGGCGCTGCCGCACGGCGGCGAGCTCGAGCCCATCGAACCCGGCGACGACGACGCGCGGGCGCTGCAGATGTGCCGTCACACCACCTCGCACGTTTTGGCGCAGGCCGTAAAGCAGCTCTACGACGACGTGCAGGTTGGCATAGGCCCCGCCACCTCCGATGGCTTCTACTACGACTTCCTGCGCGAGGAGCCCTTCACCCCGGCGGATCTTCAGAAGATCGAGCAGCGCATGCGCAAGCTGATCAAGCGGAACCTCAAGCTCGAGCGCCTGGAGATGTCGAGAGAGGAGGCCGAGAAGCTCTTTGACGCCCGGGGCGAGCCCCTCAAGGTAGAGCTCATCCGCGACAAGGGCGGCGCCCAGGTCTCCTGTTACCAGCAGGGCGAGTTCATCGATTTCTGCACCGGGCCGCACCTGGTGTCGACCGGCAAGATCCCCGCCATCAAGTTGTTGCATACCGCAGCAGCGCATTGGCGTGGTCGCGACGACGCCCCGATGATGCAGCGCATCTACGGCACCGCGTTCTTCTCCGAGGAGGACCTGACGGCCCTCCTCGAGTTTCTCGAAGAGGCACGAAAACGCGATCACCGCCGCCTGGGGGTCGACCTCGACCTGTTCCACTTCGACGAGAAGGCCGGGCCTGGTATGGCCTTCTGGCACCCCAAGGGCGGCATGGTGCGCCACCAGATCGAGACCTTTCTGCGCGACGAACAACTCGAGCGCGGCTACGACATCGTGTACACGCCGCACATCGCCCGCAGCCACCTGTGGGAGACCTCCGGCCACTTCGACTACTACAAGGACAGCATGTTCACGCTCGATGTCGACGGGCACGAATATGTCCTCAAGCCGATGAACTGCCCCGGGCACATCCTGATCTACCAGAAGGGCGTGCGCTCGTACCGCGATCTGCCGATCCGCTACAGCGAGTTCGGCACCGTATACCGCAACGAGCTCTCCGGTGTGCTGCACGGCATGCTGCGGGTGCGCGGCTTCACCCAGGACGATGCCCACATCTTCTGCACCCCGGATCAGGTCCAGCAGGAAGTGTTGAGCACGCTCGACCTTTGCCTGCACGTCATGAAGACCTTTGGTTACGACGAGTACCGCATCGACCTCTCGTTGCACGATCCCGAGGACTTCGACAAATACGCCGGCGGCGAGGCCCAGTGGGCCTTGGCGGAGGGCGCCCTGGCCGACGCGCTCGATTCGATGGGGCTGGTGTACGAGCGCCAGCCCGGTGAGGCCGCTTTCTATGGCCCGAAGATCGACTTTCATCTGATTGACGCACTGGGGCGTTCCTGGCAAGGCGCAACCATACAGCTGGACTTCAACTTACCGGAGCGCTTCGAGCTCACCTACGTCGGCAACGACGGTCGCCCGCACCGCACGGTGATGATCCACCGCGCCATCTACGGGTCGATGGAGCGCTTTGTCGGCGGGCTCATCGAGCACTACGCCGGAGCGTTCCCGATGTGGCTCGCGCCGGTGCAGGCCATCGTGCTGCCGATCGCCGACGACCGACATATGGAGTACGCCGAAAGCGTCGCTGAGGAGCTCAAAAAGGCCGGCCTGCGTGTCGAGATCGACCGCCACAGCGGCAAACTGGGCGCCAAGATTCGCGATGCGCAGATGCAAAAAATTCCCTTCATGCTCATCGTCGGCGACCGCGACCTGGCGGAAAACAAGGTTTCCGTACGTCACCGCTCGGCGGGCGACCTGGGCAGCCAGACCGTCGAAGACTTTCTCACGCGAGCAAGACAAGACATCGAGGGCCGTGCTGTGCGAGAATGGCCGCTACGCGAAGGTTCGGCTGCGCCGGCCTGAAGACCTGTCCAGCGCCATTGTAATGGGCCGGACCCAAACAGGAGTCAGAGTATTACCGAAAGAAGGAAACACCGGATCAACGACCTGATCAGGGCGCCGCAGGTCCGACTGGTCGACGCTGAAGGCGAACAACTCGGCGTCGTTCCGACGGAAGCGGCAAGAGCACGGGCGCAGGAGCTCAACCTCGACCTGGTAGAAGTTGCGCCGAATGCGGACCCTCCGGTCTGCCGCCTGATGGACTACGGCAAGTTCGCATATCGCGCTTCCAAGGAGCAGAAGCAACGGCCCCACAACACCCAGTTGAAGGAAGTGAAGTTCCGTCCGAAAATCGACGAACATGATTATGCCTTCAAGATGAAGCACATCAATCGCTTCCTTTCAGAGGGCCACATGGTCAAGGCGACCATCATGTTTCGTGGACGCGAGGTCGTACATCCGGAATTCGGCAGAAAGATACTGGATCGCGTCGTCGAAGAGCTCGGCGATCTCGTCCGTGTCGACCGGCCACCGCGCATGGAAGGCCGACTGATGCACATGATCATCACCCCGAAACGGGACTGACCGGTTTCGACTACTGCTCGACGATTGAATTCGGACGACAGCGGCAGCGATCGGGAGAGCAACAATCAAAGCGCCAATCAGAGCAACACGAAAGCAACAGCGAGGGCACTGAAATGCCGAAAATGAAGAGTCATCGTGGTGCCGCCAAGCGCGTCAAGCGCACCGGCTCGGGGAAGTTCTCCCGCCATCACGCGTACTGCAGCCATCTGATGGGACACAAATCGAAAAAGCGGAAGCGCAACCTGCGCAAGTCGACGATCGCTTCCGCCGGCGACCAGCGGCGACTCCAACGCCTGCTGCCGGCACGCTACAGCTGAACGCTCGATCGACCGAACGGAGAAATCTCATGCCCCGTGTAAAGCGCGGCAGCGTCCACAAGAACCGACGCCGCCGCATACTCAAGCAAGCCAAGGGCTACTACGGATCTGACAGCCGTCTGTACGCATCGGCGCGCGATGCAGTTGATCACGCGATGAAGTACGCCTACATCGGCCGCAAGCTCAAGAAGCGCGACTTCCGTCGCCTCTGGATCATCCGAATCAACGCCGCCTGCCGCCAGAACGACATTTCGTACAGTCGATTCATTGCCGGCCTCCATGCCGCGGGTGTGGGCCTGGACCGCAAGGTGCTCGCCGAGATCGCCGTGGAGGACCCGGTGGCATTCGAGCAGCTGACCGCCACCGCCAAGGACTCCCTCGCCGCCTGATTTCGTCCAGGAAGGCAAGCCCGTGGACGAAAACAAGGGAACAGCGGCCGGCTCCACCGGCGACCCGCTAGCCGAGGTCGACGCCCTGGCGCGGGACTTCGAAGCCGATGCGGAAGAGGTGCGCGATGCGCCGGCGCTGGAAGAGTTGCGCGCCCGCTACATCGGCCGCAAGCGAGGGCGGCTCACCGCGGTGTTCGATGGCTTGCGCGACGCCGCACCCGAGAGCCGCGGGGTGGTTGGAAAAGCGGCGAATCGGGCGCGACAGATCATCGAGAAGCGCCTCGGAGAGATCCAGACTGATCTAGCGGCGGCAGTCGACGAAGATACCGCCACCGATCTCGACGTAACCCTGCCGGGTCGCGTCCAGAAGCCCGGGTCGCTGCATCCCATCACCTTGGCGCTCGAGGAAATCGTCAGCGTCTTCACGCGCATGGGTTACAAGGTGGTCGGTGGGCCCGAGGTGGAGCAGGATTTCTACAACTTCGAGGCTCTCAACATCCCCCGCGACCATCCGGCACGCGACATCCAGGACACTCTCTACCTGGGCCATGACTGGCTGCTGCGCACCCACACGTCACCCGTGCAGATCCGCACCATGGAACAACAAGAACCGCCGCTGGCGATCATCGTGCCCGGGCGCGTCTACCGCCGCGACACGCCCGACGCCACCCACACGCCCTCGTTCGTCCAGTGCGAAGGGCTGGTGATCGACCGTGATATCACCATGGCCGACCTCAAGGGCACGCTCGATCATTTCGCCAAGGCGCTGTTCGGACCGCAAACAGAGACCCGCCTGCGCCCCGGCTACTTCCCCTTCACCGAACCTTCGGCGGAAATGGACGCCAACGCGGGCAACGGCTGGATTGAGATGCTGGGCTGCGGCATGGTGCACCCCAATGTGCTGGAGGCGGTTGGCTACGACCCCCAGGAGTGGCAGGGTTTCGCCTTCGGAATGGGCGTCGACCGTATCGCGGCGTTGCGCTACGGCATCACCGACATCCGCATCTTCTACGAAAACGACGTGCGCTTCCTGCGCCAGTTCACCGTCTGATCGCCCATGCTCTTTTCTGCTGATTGGCTCGCACGCTACGTGGAATTGCCCGAGTCGATCGACGAGCTCGCCGCGTTGCTGACGCGCTGCGGCATGGTGGTCGAGGGTATGCGACCGCAAGGCGGCGATACGGTCTTCGACCTCGACATCCCATCGAACCGCGTCGATGCGATGAATCACCTCGGGGTGGCGCGTGAGATCGCCACAGCACGCCGCGTCGACCTGCAGCTTCCCGACGCCTCGGTTGCGGAGGCCGATCCGCCGACGGCGGAGCTCACCTCCGTCACCATCGAGGATTTCGAAGGGTGCCCCCGGTATGCCGCCCGCTTGATCCGCGGCATCAGCGTGGCTCCTTCCCCACCCTGGCTGGCCGCGCTGATCGAAGCGATCGGCCTGCGCCCGCTCAACAACGTTGCCGACATCACCAACTTTGTGCTCTGGGAACTCGGCCACCCATTGCACGCCTTCGACCTAGACCGTCTCGCCGAGAACCGCATCATCGTGCGCCGGGCCCGCCAGGGCGAGACTCTGGTCACCCTCGACCACGCCCACCGCAAGCTCGCCACCACCGACCTCGTCATCGCCGACGCCGACAAGCCGCTGGCCCTGGCGGGCATCATGGGCGGCGCCGAGAGCGCCATCACCGACGCCTCGACCAACGTGCTGCTGGAGGGCGCCTGGTTCGATCCCGGCGCGGTACGCGCCAGCGCGCAGCGCCTCAACCTGCACACCGACGCCAGCCATCGTTTCGAACGCTCGCCGGCTCGCGACGGCATGCTCGCCGCGCTCGACCGCGCCGCATCGCTGGTGGTGGAGCTCGCCGGCGGCGAGCTCGCGGCGGGCACCATAGACGTGGTGGGAACGTTGCCGGCGCCGGTTTCCACCGTGTTGCGCGGAAAGCGCCTACAGGGTCTGTTGGGCATCGAGGTGGCCGACACCGACATCGAGGACATTCTCCAGCGCCTGGGCTTCACCGCCGAGCGTCAGCAAGACGGCTACCTGGTCGGCGTACCCAGCTACCGCCCCGACGTGACTCGCGAAGAAGACCTCATCGAAGAGATCGGCCGACACCTCGGCTATGACCGCCTGCCGGCAACGCTGCCGACGATACCCAGCTCCGAGGAGCCCGGCACACCGGAGGTGCTCGCCGAAGGGCGCCTCAAGCACTGCCTGGCGGCGACAGGCTGCCACGAGGCCATGTCGAGCTCGCTGAGCTCCGCCGCCGAACAATCCGCCTTCGTCGCCTCCGCCGACGAGCTCGTGGCCCTCGGCAACCCGATCTCCGAGAGTCTCGGCGTCCTCCGCGCCCATATCGCTCCGGGCCTGCTCGCCGCAGTCGCCCACAACGTCAACCACGGCCAGACTTCGCTGCGGCTCTTCGAAGTCGGTCGATGCTTCACCGGGCCATTGACCGCCGAGGGTGTTGTCGAGCGCTGGGGGCTCGGTATTGTCCTCACCGGAGATCGCCGCACGCACCAGTGGGACGAAGGCGCCACGCCGGTCGATTTCTTCGACCTGAAGGGCATCATCGAGACCACGACGCGGCAAATGGCGTGGCCAGGCTGGGAGTGGTCCGCCGGCGAACGCCTCGGCCTTACCGCCGGCACCACCGCCCTGCTGGTCGCTGTTGACGGCGATCAGAGCCCCAGTTCCGCTAATCGCGCGGAGCGCCGACCCGCCCAGGGGTGGGTCGGCAAGCTGTCCCGAGAAGCCGCCGCCCGCTTCGGCATCGAGGTCGATGTTTGGATCGCCGAACTCGATATCGACGACCTTCTGCCGCGGCGACATCCCACGGCGACATACGAGCCCATGTCGCGCTTTCCCGGCGGGGTGCGCGATGTCGCCCTGGTATTGCCGCGCGGGGTCTCGTACCAGACCCTTGCAGCGACGGTGCGCAGCGCCGCCGAGAACGCCAATGTGCCGCTGGTGAGCGTGTCCCTGGTGGAAATCTACCAGGGTGAAGAAATTCCCCGCGATCACCGCGGCATGACCTTGCGCTTCCTGTTCCGCGCCGCTGACCGCACCCTCACGGCGGGCGAGATCGATTCCGGCCAGCAGGTGCTGGTCGACACGCTGGTCGCCTCTTGCGACGCCGCCCGCCGCTAGCATCCCCTCGCCGCCAGCCACCTGTAGAGCCTCTGACGAAGCTTGGCCGTTGCATTATCTTGCCGGCTCGATAACATAGACGTCAGTATCTGAGACTGATGCGATCGCTGGCTCGCCAGCGAATTGACCACTACGAACGGAATAGTCCCTCGTTACACGGGGGGAGAAGATCGCGAACCGGATGCGGAAACCGCCGACGCCCGCACTCTTTGAACGCCGAAAACCGATACGTCGGCATTTTCAAACGCAACGAGAACACCACGATCGCAGGGATATTGCATGGATTCAGTAGTCTTGAACCGCTTCTTCGCGAAGGGGGCTTGCTAGCCTAGGAGCCGGCAAGCCCTTTTTTCCTGCGACGACTACTCGTCGCCCCTCGGCGTCTGGTTCGGCGGCTGTACTGTCGCGCCTTCTCTCTCCTCGTCAAGCGAGGTGATTTGGGGGTGACCATGCACGGCACCGGCGAATCCAGCACCCTCGGCCTCCTGGCGCAGGCCTCCGGGCTCTCTTCGGCCGCCACCACGGCGGTGATCGCCACCGGCGTCTTCATCGGCGGCTCGCTGCTCATCGTCATCTGGTTGATAAACCGGCGGCGCTTCGCCGAGCGGCTGGTAGGCGAAGCCCGAACCCGGGCTGAAGAGCTTTCGCGTGACACCAAGAGAGAAGCCGACTCGCTGCTCAAAGATGCCCAGATCGAAGCGCGCGAGGAGCACCTCCGCGCCCGCCAGGAGTTCGAAGACGAGAGCCGCGATCGCCGCCGCGAGCTCAGCAAGCTCGAACGGCGCCTGGCGCGCCGCGAAGAGAAGCTCGAGCGCCGCACGGGCTCGTTCGAGGACCGCGAAAAGGAGCTGTTGCGCCTCAAACGCGAGCTGCAAGAGCAGGTGCAGCGCGCAGAGATCGCCGAGAGGGAGGCCAACCAGAAGCGCGACGAGGCCGTGGTGCGCCTGGAACGTATCGCCGGCCAGACCCCCGAACAGGCCAAACAAGCGCTCATGCAGATGATGCAGCGGGATGCGCGCGAGGAAGCCACCAGCATGGTGCGGCGCATCGAAGAGGACGCCAAAGGGACGGCCCACAAAAAGGCCCAGCACATCATCTCCATGGCCATCCAGCGAGCGGCGAGCAACCACGTCGCGGAGCATACGGTCTCTGTCGTCGAGCTCCCCTCCGACGACATGAAGGGCCGCGTCATCGGCCGCGAAGGGCGCAACATCCGCGCCTTCGAGATGATCACCGGGGTCAACCTCATCGTCGATGACACACCCGAAGCCGTGCTGATCTCGACGTTCGACCCCTTGCGGCGGGAGATCGCGCGCCTGGCGCTCGAACAACTCGTCGGCGACGGTCGCATCCACCCGGCGCGCATCGAGGAGGTAGTAGAGCGTATCCGCGCCGACATCGAGGAACAGATCCGCCATGACGGCGCCGAAGCAGCAGCCGACCTCGGCATCCACGAGCTGCACGCCGAGCTCGTGCGCCTGCTCGGCACCCTCAAATTCCGCACCTCGTACGGGCAAAACGTGCTGAAGCACTCCATCGAGGTGGCCACCATCGCCGGCATCCTCGCCGCCGAAGTCGGCGTCGATGCCCACGTGGCCCGACGGGCGGGCCTACTACACGACATCGGCAAGGCGGTCGATCACGAGGTAGAGGGCACCCACCTGACCATCGGCATCGACTTGTTGCGGCGCTATGGCGAGGAAGACCCCGTCATCTGGGGCATGGAGGCACACCACTTCGACGTCGAGCCGAAGACGGTGGAGGCGGTTCTGGTTCAGGCCGCCGACGCGCTCTCCGCCGCCCGGCCGGGCGCCCGTCGCGACATGCTCGAGACCTACATCAAGCGCCTACAGAAGCTCGAAGAAATCGCCGACGCCTTTAATGGCGTCAGCAAGGCCTACGCCATCCAGGCGGGCCGCGAGTTGCGCATCATTGTGGAGTCCGACCAGGTGAGCGATAACGAGGCGGTGTGGCTGTCGAAGGACATCGCCAGGCGCATCGAGAAGGAGGTTCAGTATCCCGGCGAAATCAAGGTCACGGTGATCCGCGAGACCCGTGCCGTAGGATTCGCTCGATGAAGCTGCTGTTCATTGGCGACGTCGTCGGAAAGCCCGGCCGTCGCGTCCTCGAGGCGCGGCTGGCGGACCTGCAGGCCGCCCATGCAGCCGATTTCACCATCGTCAACGCGGAGAACATCGCCGCCGGCCGTGGCATCACCCCGACACTGGCGGACGATCTGTTCGCCCTCGGCATCGACGTGCTCACCAGCGGCAACCACATCTGGGCACAGCGCGGTATCGAGGACTACCTGGATACCGAACCCCGTCTCTTGCGTCCCGCCAACTTTCCACCCGGGAGTCCCGGCGCTGGTATCTTCCACGGGCGGGCCCGTACCGGCCACCCGGTGATCGTCATCAACCTGCAGGGGCGCGTCTTCATGCCGCCGATCGAGTGCCCCTTCCGCGCGCTCGACGAGCTCATCGACGACATCGCCGAGCCCACCGCCACCATCCTGCTCGACTTCCACGCCGAGGCCACCTCCGAAAAGATCGGTATGGGGTGGCACGCCGACGGCCGCGTCAGCGCCGTGCTCGGCACCCACACCCACGTGCCCACCGCCGACGCCCGGCTGCTGCCCGCCGGCACTGCTTATTGCACCGATGTCGGCATGACCGGCCCCTATGATTCGATCATCGGAACGCGGCCCGACCTCGCCTTGCATCGCTTCCTCACCGCCCGACCGGTGCGATTCCAGGTAGCCAATAGCAATGCGCGGATCGCCGGTGCGGTCATCGACATCGACCCGGAGACGGGTCGCGCCCGCTCCATCGAAACCTTTCTCGACCCCTCCGGTCCGCTCCACATGCGTGAAGGCGAAGATCACGACATCGCCGGACGGATCTTCGACACATGAGCCCTGCCGGCGAGGTGACCGATCGGCAGGTGTGGTCGGTTTCCCAGTTCGTCGGCATGTCGCGCGACCTGCTCATGGAAGCCATGCCGTTCGTCTGGGTGCGCGGCGAGATAAGCAAATTCTCGGTGCCCGCGAGCGGCCACTGGTACTTCGACCTCAAGGACCAGCAGTCTGTAGTGCCGGTGGCGATGTTCGGCGGCGACAACAGGCAGGTGCCTTTCGACGTCGAAGCGGGCATGGAACTCATCGTCGGCGGTGAGGTCACGATCTACCAAGCGCGCGGCAAGTTCCAGATCGTCGCCAAGATCCTCGAGCCGGTTGGTTGGGGTGCGCTGCAGCTCGCCTACGAGCAGCTCAAAGCACGGCTCTCCGACGAAGGCCTCTTCGACCCCGCGCGCAAGCGTCCCCTGCCGCTGCTGCCGGGATGCGTCGGCGTCGTCACCTCGCCGACCGGAGCCGCCTGGTACGACATGGTGCGCGTCTGGCAGAAGAATGACGTACCGATCCGCGCCGTACTCTCCCCCGCTCGGGTGCAAGGCGACGGAGCGGCGCAGGACATCGTCGCGGCCATCGAGCGGCTCAACAGGCAGGGCGCGGCGGAGGTCATCATCGTCGGCCGCGGCGGCGGCTCGCGCGAGGACCTGTGGGCCTTCAACGAGGAAACCGTGGCCCGCGCCATCGCCGATTCCTCCATCCCCATCGTGTCGGCGGTGGGACACGAGATCGATCAGACCATCGCCGACCTCGTTGCCGACCAGCGCGCCGCCACCCCCACCGCCGCGGCAGAGCTCGTTGCCTCGAGTCGAGCTGCCCTCGGCGCCCGGCTCGAAGCGGCCCAACGACGTGGCGCTGCGGCGCTGTCGCAACGCCTGCTGCGCGCCCGCACGCGCTTGCAGGCCTCGAGCCTGCAGCGTCACATGCGGCAGCCCTCTCGCCTCCTGCAGGTGTACCGACAACGCCTCGACGAGAGTTTCTCCGCTGTCTCGGCGCACGTCGACCATCGTATCGGCCGCAGCCGCCGCACGCTGCACGACGCCGCTCGATTGTTGACCTCGCGCAGCCCCACGACGCTCACGCTTCGGCGTCGCGCCCGCGTCGACGGCGCGGCGCGCCTCGCGCAAGCGTCGATGCTGCGGCGGCTCGCCGAGCGCCAGGCACGTCTCACCGCGGCCGTCGCGCGCGTCGAGGCCCTCAGCCCCCTGGCGGTTCTGGGACGCGGCTATGCCATTTGTGAGCGGCGCGCCGACCGGCTCATCGTGCGTCGCGCCGCCGACGTCGAGGTCGGCGACGGCATCAGCGTCCTGCTGCAGGAAGATACGTTGGATTGCACCGTTGACGCGGTGCGGAAGGGCACGACGCCATCCGGTTTGTGAGACAATCCGGTTTCCATGAGCGACTCAAAGAGTGACCTGAGGAGTGACCTAGGGCGCAGCGATTCGGATCAAGAGACGCTCTCCTTCGGAGACCAGGAGCTAAGCTTCGATGACGCGCTCGACAAGCTCGAGGAGCTTGCCGGGCAACTCGAAGACGGTGACGTTCCCCTGGAGAAGGCGCTCGAGGTGTACGAATCAGCGGTGCACCTGTTCGCCTTCTGCCGCCAACGACTCGACGGTATGGAGCAGCGTATCGAGCAGCTTTCAGAAGCGCTCGACGGCACGCTGACCGTAGAGCCCGCCGCGACGCCGGCCGGCGACGCCGGGAATGGATAGCTCGAACGCAGCCGAATCCGCGGACACCTCAGCGGGCGCGAACGAGTCGTTACAGGGCACAGATGAGTGGTTGTCTCCTCTGCGGCAGGGCGTCGACCAGGCCCTCGACGCCCTCCTGCCCCCGGAAAGCGAGCCCCCCACCGGCTTA
>SMUY01247830.1_pt1 | contig 13423 bp, 13 predicted proteins | sample 2456441 | NCBI WGS metagenome assembly SMUY01 (sample SAMN11095931, study PRJNA526329) | marine sediment metagenome | biome: Marine sediment; feature: Surficial sediment; material: Deep marine sediment; isolation source: Hadal surficial sediment | place: Pacific Ocean | collected 2014-11 | depth...
AGGTCGCTGATGAAAATTGGGTCGCTGCGACAGGATTTCTGACCGCCACCCATCAGTGCGAATGGCTCGGCATTGCGGCCACGGGCAAGCCGGTGAAGATGCGCTACTCGGACTTTTGGCTCGTCAAGGATGGCCTGCTTGTCGAGAACTGGGTCATGGTGGACGATGTCGACGTGATGCGGCAGCTCGGCGTCGATCCCCTGGGGCGCGATGTCGAAAGGTAGATGCAAACCGTGTTCAGTCCTGAAATGCACCGTTGTGCTTCAGTACTTGAGCAGATTTACGTTGAGAATGGCAGGAAGTGAAAACATACCGCATCAAAAAAGGCCCGCCTGGAGTGATTGAAGGAGGTGATGAACAACCAAAAGTGGCCAAACCACATTGTAAGGACCACAGGTTTGATCCAAGCAAGGAGCCAATTGGTGCCTATACAGATCGGCGAGCCGCCAATGACGGTTAAGTCGTTCCCGGACAAGTTTATGCTTGCCGACAAATCGGGCGTGCCGTCCGTGACGCCGATAGAGTGGAAAGGAGGAGATGCACAGAGAGCAAAATCGACGTACATCCCTATTTCGGAGCACCATCAACCTTGCCTTAGGAGGAGAATATTCCAATGATTAAGACACGTTATCTACTCGGTTTTCTAGTGATTGGCGCTTTTGTATTGGGCGCCTGTGCGACACCAGCAGCCGAGGCGCCGGAAGAAGAAGTAGTCGCGCAAGTCGACCCCACGGCTTGCAACGTCCCCGTACCTGATTCCCCCGTCACCATTACCTATTTCGGTTGGCCGTTTGAGATCATGGAGTTCTACGCCGACGAGATGGAGAAATGCGGCGAAGTGGAGAACATCGAGGTCAACGTGCAATTTCTCGACTTCACCGCCGTGAACGAACAGGTGGATCTAGCCTTATCAGGTGGCGGCGAATCGCCGTATGACATACTGCATATGTCCAACGTCGAGGTATCCAACCTTGGAAACAACGGTTGGCTCTTCCCGCTCAACGATCTGATCGATAAGTACCGGGATGAGTACGACCTGGACGACATCGCGGCTGCCGCCTTCCAGGGCGCCACCGTCGATGGTCAGATCTATGGTATCCCGGCGATCAACAACACGCTGCATCTCGCCTACCGCTCGGATCTGTTCGAGCAATACGGCATCGATGTTCCGACGAACTATGACGAGGTGATCGCGGCTTGCGAAGTCCTGGCGGATGAGCCCAGCATCGACTATCCGTTCACCTTGGATCTGTCCGCCGACTGGGCGTGGGAGATCGAGTTCCTGGCCTTCGCAAGGTCGTATGGCACGGACTACCTCAACGATGACCTCACACCTGCGTTCAATGGTCCAGAGGGCGTTGCAGGTTTGACGAAGATGAAAGAGGTCGTGGATGCCTGCATGGGCCCAGAAGGCCTTGCTGGCTCTCCTTATGAGACCGCAGAGGTTACCCTCAATACCGGCGGCCAGGCCTTTATTCATATATGGGCCTCCAATACCGTCAGTATGTTCGATCCCGAGGTGTCTGACTTCGCCGACGTCATCAAGTTCGCGCCCGCAGCCGCTCCCAAACCTGGGAGTCTGCTAGGAGGCAGCGCGTGGACCGACTACTATGGCATCCCGTTGACGACCCAGAATGATCCGGAGCTCGTCTTCCTGATCATAATGGAAGCCCTGGACAAAGAGAGTCAGGAGCGAGGAGCCGATTTTGGCGCCGTGACCCGTAGCTCCATCACCAAGGGTCTGCCCAATAAACCTGCTCTCGCCGAAACCATCGCCAACGGTGTCGGCATCTATGATACGCACCCAGCTGTGCCCCTGGCGCAAGCCGGCCTCATGCAATTCCTGCCATTCGTTGGCACGGGCGAGATGACGCCGCAAGAAGCGCTGGACGCGGCTGCCGAAGCTTACATCGCCGAAGCTACCGCTCAGGGTTATCTACCCTAACGCAGGCATATCCAAAGGTCGCGCCCACCGAGGTTGGGCGCGACCTTCCCCTCCCCAACCGATGAACGGACCCGTATGAAACTTAAGGCGTTTTTACAATTCTCTGCCCCCAGCAACCTGATCATGGTGACCCTCATGATTTTTCCGCTGGTGTTAGCCATCATATTCGGCCTAAATTACATCACTTTTAGGACCATCCTCGAACCTGTTTTTGTTGGGCTGGATAATTACGTGCAGACACTCACCGATCCAGCCTTTTGGGCCGCGATGCGCTGGACTCTGTTGATTATCGTCATCGTTGTGCCGGCGCATATCATCATCGCGTTCCTTGAGGCGCTCCTCCTAGATCAGGTCACGGGTCGGATTCGCGGGGTTTACCTGGCTCTGCTACTGATCCCCATGATTGTGGTACCGGTCATTGGAACCGTCGTCTTCAGGCAGCTCTTCGATCCATCTGGATTGATAGGCTGGTTTCTGAGGGAGGTTGTCGGACGACGTTTCATTTACACGGAGACTACGATGAAGACGCTGATCCTGCTGCACACGACCTGGATCGCCTCGCCGTTTGCGCTGGTCATCTTCTTTGCTGGATTGCAAACGGTAAAACAAGAGCTAGTCGATGCCTCCTCCATCGATGGCGCCACCCGGCTACAGCAGATCCGGCACATCATCATTCCGCACCTTCGAGCGCTTTTCTTGCTGAATGCCATTATTTCAGTGATGGACTTCTTTCGGCTGTTCGACAACGTCTTCGTCTTGACCCGAATGAATCCGATCTACCACGCAGACACAATCTTGACCTACAACTTCAGAGTCGCGATGATAGTGAATCGGTTGGGCAAGGGCAACGCGGTGGCCGTCCTCAGCGTGATCTTCATCATGGTAGCCCTGATCCCCTTCCTGTACTACATGTATCGCGAACAAATCCAGGAGCGTTGATATGCGGCCCATTAAGCATCCAATCGCCCGCTTCTTTCTTCACCTTGCCCTGTGGATCGTTGTGCTCACCAGCACCATCCCATTCTTCTGGACCTTCCTCCAGTCGCTGAAAACTAAAAAGCAGGCCACCTCCCGCACCCCCATATTTTTGTTTAAGCCTACCTTAGATAACTTCACCAAGCTGTGGCTGAAATCGGTCCCGGACAACCTCGAAGTGCTCGCCTTCGGACTGATCGCCATCCTGCTGACGCTTATACTCATTGCGGTTTTTGCAAAACGCCTCCCCGTTTCGCGCGCGGTCGTCAACGGTTTTATCGTGGCTGCGCTCGTGCTGATCCTGTGGGCTATTCCCAAATTCGTGAATACCGACACATTCTATGACTACTTTATTAACACGGTCATCGTGAGCGTCGGCGTGGTCCTAGTCTCGATCACCGTCGCAAGTCTCTCGGCCTACGCGCTGGCGCGCTACGTCGGGCTGGCGGGTGTGGTGCTCATATTACTGGCGCTCGCCTTTCGATCGTTGCCAAGAATATCTTTTGCGTTGCCTTATTATTGGATGGGCCAGATCACCGGCTTGTATGACACGCACTTTCTGCTGATTCTCACACTGGCGGCAGTAAACCAGCCTTTCACGATCTACATATTGCGGAGCTTCTTCATGGATATTCCGCGGGAAATCGAGGAATCGGCCATGATCGACGGTGCCTCTCGTCTTGGGGCCTTCGTGCGGGTGATCGTCCCAATCATGTGGCCCGGTATCATCGCGACCGCGCTGTTTACCCTGGTGCTGGCGTATCACGAATATCTTCTGGTGAGAATACTCGCTTCATCGAACTGGACCATCGCAGTTGCGATGACGCAGTACCTCGGAGGTGTAAGTGTCGCCGGCTCGCTCCCGCTGCAGTCTGCGGCAGCCGTTTCCGGCGCCATCCCGCTCTTAATCGTCGTACTGATATTCCAGAAACAGCTGGTAAAGGGCCTGTCGGCCGGGGCGGTGAAGGGGTGATAGGAGATGGGTAGAAGAGAAAACAAACAATTAGTAGAAGACATGTATGCCGGACTCAACCAGAACGTTCTGGGGATCATGGGTCGTTATTGGAAAGAAGACATGGTGTGGGAAGGTCCGGCGGGTATAGGCACGATGCACGGAATCGATGAATTCGAGTACGCCTACCGCAAGCCCTTTATCAAGTCATTTCCTGACAAACATGCCACCGATGTCGTCCGAATTGCTGAAGGCGACTGGGTGGCAGCCACCGGATATCAAGACACTACCTTTTCCGAGGACTGGCTGGGCATTAAGGCCAACGGTAAGAAAATCCGTATGCGTTATATGGATTTTTGGAAGGTAGAAGTGGATGAAGGTACCGGCGAGCGGAAACTTGCAAAGAATCTGGTGCTCATCGACATATTGGGCGTCCTGGAACAGTGCGGCTATGATGTGGAAAAATTGTTGAAGTTTATCGGCTCGAAACCACCATCTTTCTTCGACGACGCCGGTATGGACTGATTTTGGCGTAAAGAGATCCCAACCGTGGTGATCCGCGCGACCAACGATAACAAGCAGCTCGTCTGGGACTATTGGCAGCAATTGTCCGGCGGAAACTCGGAACACCTGGAAACCATCGTTCGCTCTCACGTCCACGCAGACATTTCCTGGAATGGGCCGCATCCGATCAATCATTTGCAAGGCAGGCAGGAAATGATTGCCGGTTATTGGCAACCGCTGATTCGATCCTTCCCCGACCTTGAGAGGAGAAGCGACGTCTTTATAGGAGGCCGATTCGGTGGACAGGATTGGGTGAGCGCTACTGGTTATTTCAGCGGTACGTTTGTCCAAGATTGGCTGGATATACCAGCCACAGGAAGCAAGACGATGATCCGCTTTGGAGAATTTTGCAGGGTGAGCGCCGGCAAGATTGATGAAACCTATCTGATCCTCGATGTTTTAGATGTGATGCGGCAGGCCGGTATTCGTTTGCTTCCGCCCAGCCGCGGTGCGGAGGGGCAAGTACCCGGGCCGGCGGCAGAAGACGGTGTACTTCTGACGCATCAGGATGAATTGGAAACGGAAAAAAGCCTGGCATTGGTCGAGGCGATGATTGCCGGGATGTTACGCTACGACCAGGTGCACTTACCTAGTATGGGCATGGCTCAATTCTGGCATCCGATAATGCTCTGGTATGGCCCCAGCGGTATTGGAACCAGCCGCAGCCTTACTGAATTTGAAGATTATCATCAGCGGCCGTTTTTGCGGGCATTCCCGGATAGGCGAGCCGGTAACCACAAGGCGAAGCTGGCAGACGGCAACTACGTCGCTACGACGGGTTGGCCGAGCATCCATGCCATTCATGCGGGAGAGTATTTAGGAGTCGCCGCAACGAATAAGCAGATCACGATGCGCGTGATGGATTGGTGGAAGCGGGAGGATGGGCTGCTGGTGGAGAATTGGGTGTTAATTGACTTAGTTGATCTTTTCATGCAATTTGGGATCGATCTCTTCGATCAGATGCGACGTTTAACTGATCCAGAGTGAATGCCTAAAATGTTCTATTTCGACTCCAAAACGACGGTGGTGTTCGGTCAAGATGCGGTGCAGGGGCTTGGGAGCGAAGCCGCAAAATTAGGTGCGCGAAAGGCTTTGATCGCAACGGATAAGGGTATCGTCCGGGCTGGATTGTTAGAGAAGGCCATCCGCTCGTTGACGGCGGCCGGGCTCGAAGTGGCGGTCTTCGATGAGGTCGAACCCAACCCGAAGGACAAAATGATTCTGGAGGGGGCGCGAGCGGCCAGAGATCATCAGGCCGATCTGATCGTTGGTTTGGGTGGCGGCAGCCCGATGGATGCCGCTAAAGCGATTGCTATCATGAGCACTAACGACGGGCCCCTCGAAAGCTACATCGAAATCCTGGATGCCTGGCCGAATACTCCGCTGCCAGTAATGTGTGTACCCACGACGGCGGGGACCGGCGCCGAGGTGAGCCGCGCTGCAATGATTAATCTATCCGACCAAAAACTGAAGCGGGCCCTGTTTGGTGCGTCGATTCAACCGGTCGTCGCAGTAGTTGATCCGCTCCTCACCCTTGGACTGCCGCAGCACCTGACGGCATACACTGGCATTGATGCCTTGTGCCACGCCTTCGAAGCGTACATTGCCACTCTCGCCAACCCCATATCGGATGCGCTGGCGGAGAAGGCCATCAGGCTGGCCGCCGATAATTTGCGCGCGGTCTACTCGCATGGCGACGATCTGGAGGCGCGCAGCAACATGCTTCTGGCGAGCACCCTGGCGGTAATTGCCTGCTCCAGCGCCGGACTGGGCATTGTGCATTCGTTGGCGCAGACATTGGGCGGCTATTACGATGTGCCGCACGGCCGGAGTATCGCCGTGTGCTTTCCTTACGGAATCGGCTACAACGCGTCTGCCGAACCGGAAAAATGCGCCGAGGTTTCGCGCATGATGGGCACCGATACGAGCGGGATGTCGGATGAGGCGGCCGCCAATTCGGTGCTGGACGCGCTGCGAAATCTTCTGGCAGATTTGGATGTTCACGACGATTTGAGATCGTTGGGATTCCGAGAATCCGATCTTCCAGAATTGGCCGACATTTGCGTGGAAGATGGTTCCACACCGACCAACCCGCGCCCAATCGACGCAGATGGTTTTGCCGAATTGTTCCGTTCAGCGCTGGATTAACACGAATACGACGCCGGGCGCACGAGGAGAGCAGTTTATGGAAGGTTTTGATGAAGAGTTCGTCGATATCACTGACTACATTGTCACAATCACGCACAGAATTTGGGAGGAAAAGGGCGTTGGTCGTATCTACGACTATTACCAGCCCAATTGCTCTGTCCATACCTCCTACGGACTGAGTTATGGTCGGGAAGAGGTCGTCGCCGGAACGTTGAAGCTTTTATCCGCGTTCCCGGATCGGCAGCTGCACGCTGACGACGTCATCTGGGCCGGGAACGATAAGGACGGATATCACACTTCCCACCGCATTACAAGCGAGGGTAAAAACACCGGCTACAGCGCTTACGGCCCGCCCACCGGCCGCAAGGTGGTCTGGCGCGCGATTGCCAATTGCTTTGTCAAAGATAACCGCATCGTCGAAGAATGGCTTGTCCGCGACGAGTTGAATTTGGTGCAACAACTTGGCTTTGACGGGCAGGAAATCGCGGCGAAGCTGGCGCAGGAGGGTGCGGTCAAAGATATCCTGCAGCATGGCCATGGCGAAATCGACCGCGTGCTCGGTCAGACCACGCCCGAAGCGCTGCCTCCCAAACCAAGCGGCGATTTCGACATCGAAGATTTCGTTAGGCGAAGCTACCACGAGATTTGGAACTGGCGGCGGCTAGACAGGATTCCCTCCCTCTATAGTGAGGACTATCTAGGCCACACGGTTTCCGGCCGCGAGCTTGACGGCTTAGGTGAATACACAGAATTCGTGCTCTCGATGCTCGGCATGTTCCCGGACGCGAAGATGACCATCGACCACCTATACTGGAATGCTGATGAGGCTGAGACATACCGAGTCGCGGTCCGCTGGAGCCTGGTCGGCACGCATAATGGCCCGGGCGTCTACGGCGAGCCAACGGGCAGGCGCGTACACATTATGGGCATATCGCACCACCAGGTGCGGGAGGGCCGATTCGTCGAAGAGTGGAGCGTATTCGACGAAATTGCGCTGCTGAAACAGCTCCACACGCCAGATGTAAGTGCGCATGCCCCCGAAAGTGACGGTGAAAATCCGCCGGATGCGAACCCGCATGCCCCCAGCCAAGTCGGAGAAAACCCGTCTGATCTGAGAGACCAACCCCCGGACATGCAAGGAGAACATCTGCAGGATGCTCCCGAACAAAACTAAGGCCAAACTTCAGGCGGGAGAAACTGTGTTCGGCTGCTTCGTGCGTTTTGCCGATGCGGGGCTGGTCGAACTGCTCGGCTACCAGGGCTGGGATTTCCTGATTTTCGACGGCGAACACGGGCTTTTAGAGGCGCGCGATTGCGAACATATGGTGCGCGCCGCTGAGCTGCGAGGTGTGACGCCCATTGTGCGCGTGACGACCAATCAAGCGCCAATAATCCTGCGCTTTATGGACACCGGCGCGCAGGGCGCGCAGGTGCCATCTGTAAATTCGGCGGAAGAAGCCGAAGCAGCTGTGCAAGCCGTAAAATATCATCCGCGCGGGACGCGCGGCCTGGCTGGGGTGCGTGCAGCAGGTTATGGGCAGCCCGCGCCGTTAGCAGATTACATAAAACAGGCTAACGCTGAGACGCTTGTGGTTATCCACATCGAGACCGCAGCGGCCGTAGAGCGAATTTCGGAAATCGTCGCCGTGGAGGGGGTGGATGTCGTTTTTATCGGGCCGGCCGACCTCTCCCAATCTCTGGGTTTTCCTGGCGAGACCGGACATCCTGAGGTGCAAACTGCAATCGACAAGGTTATAAAGGCCATCTCGAGCGCATCTCCTGTACTGGGAATCTTCGTCCCGGACGCGGGAGCGGCCCGCCAATGGCGCGAGCGTGGTGCACGTTATATTGCGACCAGTTTAGAATCGATTCTGCGGCCAGCGATTCAGGATTATCTGGATACTGTGTGAGAGGAAAGCCTCTTCAGGCGCGCGTCTTCGCTCAAAGGCCTGGCCGCTAATGGTCGGAACTCCCGTCATAAGCTCTGGATACTCCCAAATCTAAGACATGCTCCCGAAATCAAATTTCTATGGGCACGGGGCGCATCGAGGCCATCCCGCGCGCCCGCCTATTCGATGGAAACCTTAGGGCTCAACGCCAGAAAATCTACCAAGGCCTGATTGAACTTCGCCGCGCCCTCAATAAACATGAAGTGATATCCCCCCTCGTCTTCTTCGAACAAGACAATTTGGGAGTCAGGAATTTGGCGATGAACCCAGACCTGGGATTTCCACGGAATAAAGCTGGCTTTGCCGCCGACGACTAGAGTCGGAATGTTGATCCGGGGGATTACATCCCGCCAATCCTGAGAAGAGCTATTGTAGAGAAGCGTCGCGGCGTGCTGCCGGGGCAGGCGCAGGTTGCGCCGGATGATCCAGGCCTTCTCCTTGTCAGACATCGAACTGGAAACCAAGCGATTAATGTAGTCGACTGTTGTCGCATGCCCGTCTGGACCTGCGAGCGCATTGCACATCTTCACGACGGCGTCAATATCCATCAGCGCCCCAGCCGCCTCGAGCTCTTCTGCGTCCCACGCGGGATTTGAAGTCACAAACGGCGGCTGATCGGCCAGAATGAGTTTGCTGACACGGTCCGAACCGAAAAGATCCCAGTAACACCAGATCACGGAGCAACCCATCGAGTGGCCGAGCAGCGCAACCTCGTTCAGTCCGAGGCCGGTCAGGATCTCATGCACATCCTTCGCCAACCTCTGGATCTTGTATCCGAAGTTAACTTTGTCCGACTCACCGTGCCCCCGCATATCGACCGCTATGCAATGGGAACGGTCACTCAACCCTTTGATCTGGAATTTAAATTGCTCCGCCGATTGAGACCATCCAGGGATCATAACCAGCGGCGAACCTGAACCGGCCTCGAGGTAGTGAAGAGTCACGCCGTCGCTGGTCTTGAAATGCCTGGATTTGCCCACCGTGTTGGTCATGATTGGCTCCGCGTTTCTGCTTGGCATGGTCGTCCGCCTTAGGCAGAGGACGGGCGGACTAAATTCCCGAGATCATCGGCGCAAGGACGTCCGCTGTATCCTCTCCTCAAGTTATCTCATCCTACAATATTCCGGGGAAGAGCATGACGAACATGTCGTGAATTTGGATTCACCGTAACCTCTGGTCGAACCGCGGCACGGCTGCCTCCAAAGACGCTCTCAAACGCACGCTCCTTGAGCATGGGTTATCGGCCGAACACGACGACTTATCCCTTATCCGCATCTGTTAGCGCATTCGCCCAGCTATAATTACGAGCGATTTTCCGGAGGGTAGAAAGATGGATTTTAGCCTCACGGCCGAGCACGAGATGACCCAGAAGATGGTGCGCGACTTCGCTCAAAAAGAGGTGGCTCCCATCATTCGCGAGTGGGACCGAAAGCAAGAGATGGCCCCCGAGATTCTGCCTAGGATGGCCGAACTCGGCATCCTGGGCATTTGTCTGCCGGTGCGTTATGGCGGTCAGGGCATGGATTTCATCTCGTTAGGGCTGGCTTGCGAGGAGCTGGAGGCGGTCGATTCGACTCTGCGGGTCACCATGTCGGTACACGTGGGGCTGTCGAGCCTTACCCTGCTGCAATGGGGTACGGAGGCCCAGAAGGAGGAGTTTCTGATCCCGCTTGCGAAGGGTGAGAAGATCGGCTGCGGGGCCTTTTCCGAGCCGGGAATGGGATCCGATGTGGCCAATATCCAGACCACGGCGAAGTCGGACGGAAGCGACTATGTGCTCAACGGCGAGAAGATGTGGATCTCACTGGCCAGCAAGGCAGACTACGCGCTGCTGACGGCTCGAACGGATTTCGAGCCGGAGCGGCCCACCGACGCACTGTCCTGCTTCATCGTGGATTTGAAGAGCAAGGGCGTATCAACCGGTGATATCAAAGGAAAGTTAGGGGTGCGTGCGGGTTCGACCGGATGGATCTCGTTGCAGGACGTCCGCGTCCCTAAAGAGAGCCTGGTGGGGGAGGCGGGCGAGGGTTTCAAGATCACCATGTCCGGATTCGATAGCGGGCGATATACGGTGGCAGCCGGTGCCGCGGGCCTGATACGCGCCTGTGTGGAAGCCAGCGTGGCCTACGCCAACGAGCGCAAGACCTTCGGCCGCTCCATCGCCGATTACCAGCTGGTTCAGGCAAAGATTGCCCGTATGGCACAAGATTATGAAATTGCCAGGCTCCTGTATCTAAAGGTCGGATGGCTGAAGAACCAGGCCGTGCGGAACACACTTCAAACCTCGATGGCCAAACAATTCGCCACGGACGCGTCATTTGCTGCCGCCTCCGACGCAATCGCCGTTCACGGTGGGTATGGATACAGCGATGAGTACCCCGTGGAGCGATATCTCCGAAACTCCAGGGGAGCGATGATTTATGAAGGCACAAACGAGATCCATTCGTTAATCCAGGCCGGATACGTATTGGGCACACGCAAGGATCGACCGCTGCGGCGCGAGATGCCAGCCTACGAAGAAGATTTGTGGCATTCTAACTGACGGACCCCGCGCGGGCAACCGGGTGAATTGCGCATAGCCATCCACATTTTGGTAGGATGGTATTAGTTTCGATCCCGGGCGCAAGGATTTAGGTTGACCCTTGAGCTGGGATATCTTAGAAGGAGCGAAGATTGAACATCGTAGTTTGCGTCAAACAGACGACCGACACTGCTGCCACGTTGTCCGTGGTCGACGGGGAAGCTTCCTATGGAGACGCGGCGCTTGTTCTCAATCCATGGGATGAGTATGCGGTGGAACAGGCGCTGCTGACCAAAGAGGCGGAAGGCGGAAAAGTGACCGCGCTTTGCCTGGGGCCAGATTCTGCGGAAGATGCCCTTAAGCAAGCCCTGGCCATGGGATGTGATGAGGCGGTTCTCATCCTGGATGCGGTTTTTGAATCGGCTGACACGCTCGTGGTTTCTCGGGCATTGGCGGCCGGAATAGAGAAGCTGGACCCGCCCGAGCTGGTCTTCTTCGGTAAGTCGGCGGTGGATTCCGACACAGGCGTCATGGGGCCGCAGGTTGCCAGGCGGCTTGGGTGGCCATCGCTCAATCTTGTGGCGGCCATCCCAGAATTAGATGCAAGCGCGAAGACGATAACCGTCGAGCGCCTGCTGGAGGAGGGCCGGCAAATCGTGAGCGGGCGGCTGCCTGCTGTGGTCAGCGTGGTCAAGGAAATCAACGAGCCCCGTTACCCATCGTTTATGGGAATTCGAAAAGCCTCCAAGGCCGAAATCCCTCGATGGTCGGCTGCCGACGTCGGATTATCGGGGCAAATTCAGCCCGCACTTTCCTGGCCGGAGATTTTGGCTCCGGAGAAGAGTGAAGCCGTTTGCGAGCTCATTGAGGGCGGCGATGCGTCCGAAATCGCCCGAAAACTCGTGGATCGCCTCGTTGAAGAGAAGGTGATTTGATGGTTATCGTGTACATCGATCATTTCGATGGCCGAGCGGTACCCGCTTCCTGGGAGGCGCTCAATGTGGGGAGAGGCCTGGCTGAGGAGTTGGGGTCGGAGATCAAAGCCGTCGTGTTGGGAAGCGACGTCGAGGGAATTGCGCAGGAGGCGAAGGATTATGGGGCAGGCGAGGTTTTTCTCGGAGATCTGAAAGTGCTTGAACATTTCCGACCGGAGGTGTACACAGAAGCCGTGACCCAGATCGTGCAAGAGCAAGGCGCGGAGATCGTACTATTTCCGACCACCGGCCGCGCACGGGAACTGGCCGGAATGCTCGCCATTGATCTTGATACCGGTGTCACACCGGATGTCGTAGCGGTTGAGCTGGAGGGTTCGGTGGTTGTTGCGACCCGCCCAATTTATGCTGGGAAGCTGTTGACCAAAGAAGTCAATCAAGCGCGACGGCCCCAAATTCTAACCACGCGCTCGCGTTCCTTTCAGCCGCCCGAAAAAGGGACTGGAGGGGAGGGGGTCATCACCAGGCTCGAGCTCGAGCTGAGCGAACCCGCTACCGAGGTCCAGGGCTACAAAGAATCAAATAGAGGAACGAGCTTATCGGACGCGGCCATCATCGTTTCGGGGGGACGGGGAACGTCCAACAATCCGTCTCTTAAACCTCCCCCAGAAATCACAGATGAAAAAGAGCAGGAAATCTGGCGCGCACATCAGGGCTTTGAGCTCATTGGAGAATTGGCCAGGGTGCTAGGGGCGGCGGTCGGCGCGAGCCGCGCGGCGGTCGACGCGGGCTATATCCCGTATGCCAATCAGGTAGGACAAACCGGCAAGGTCGTCTCGCCGGACCTCTACATCGCCTGCGGAATATCCGGAGCGATTCAGCACCTTGCAGGCATGCGCACCTCAAAAACGATTGTTGCCATCAACAAGGACCCCGATGCGCCCATATACAAGTTGGCAAGATTTGGTGTTGTGGGGGATCTTTTCGAGATCGTGCCGGCGCTCACTGAGGCGCTCAGAGAAAAGTTGGATAAGGCTTGATAACCAGCCGCGGATTCCCGGGGCAATCGCACCTGAACCCCCTCTAGCAACGGTGTTAGCCCCCGGAGATCAACTGGCACGGTTCACACACGCAAGAACTTACCCGCCCCACGTTATGCGTGGGCCGGTGCCGAGGGCGAAGCAGCGCCAAGAGTACCCCTGCGGCGACTCGAACGCCGGCACCCGCCTCCGGAGGGCGGTGCTCTATCCAACTGAGCTACAGGGGCGTAAGCTGAATTCTATCCTACCGCAATACCCGCTGGTAAGGATTTTTTAATCAGGCGGTGTTATAAAATGCTGGCCGTGATTGCACCATCGAAAATATCGGGGATGGATCGCAGACTGCTGTTGCCTCTGTTACTCCTGTTGACCGCGTGTGCGCCCACAGTCGGCGAAC
>SMUY01184481.1_pt1 | contig 13422 bp, 13 predicted proteins | sample 2456441 | NCBI WGS metagenome assembly SMUY01 (sample SAMN11095931, study PRJNA526329) | marine sediment metagenome | biome: Marine sediment; feature: Surficial sediment; material: Deep marine sediment; isolation source: Hadal surficial sediment | place: Pacific Ocean | collected 2014-11 | depth...
AAGGTCACCAGCAACAATGCGCGCGCAAAAAGTGCCCGCAACCTGGTTATGGAGCTGTTAATCGCCGATCAACCTAAGCGCGAAATCGCCCATGATCCGAACTCACAGCTGTGGCAATGGGCGGATCGCATGGCCACGACCGAAAGCCGATTCCCGCCTCGGGAGCAACCGACAGCCGACGCCAGTCACATTGCCATGCGTGTACAGCTCGATGCCTGTATCCACTGTAATCTTTGTGTGCGTGCTTGCCGCGAAGTACAGGTCAACGATGTCATCGGTATGGCCTATCGCGGATACGGTGCCAAAATCGTTTTCGATTTCGATGATCCCATGGGGAATAGTACATGTGTCGCCTGCGGTGAATGCGTGCAGGCCTGCCCCACCGGCGCGCTTATGGAATCGTCGCTGGTCGACGAAAAAGGCGTGGGCAAAACCGATCCGCTTACGGAAGTGGAAAGCGTGTGTCCCTATTGCGGCGTCGGTTGCCAGATTACTTATCAGATCAAAGATAACGAGATCGTCGCAGTTCAGGGGCACGATGGACCCGCCAATCAGAACCGACTGTGCGTTAAAGGTCGGTTCGGATTCGACTACGTTAAACACCCGCACCGGCTGACCGAACCCCTAATACGTCGAGAAGATGCGCCCAAAGATGCCGAGGTTGAGGTCGACCCGGCCAATCCGTACACCCATTTCCGCAAGGCGACCTGGGAAGAGGCCTTAGACCTAGCGGCGGCCGGACTCAAAAAGATTCGAGACCGAGATGGCGGTGGGGCACTCGCCGGTTTTGGCTCGGCCAAGGGTTCCAATGAAGAGGCCTATCTGGTGCAAAAACTGGTGCGCACTGGTTTTGGTACCAACAACGTCGATCATTGCACGCGCTTGTGTCATGCATCGTCCGTAGCAGCATTGTTAGAAGGAATTGGTTCGGGTGCGGTCACCGCGCCGTTCACAGCCTGCGAACAAGCCGATGTCATCATCGTGATCGGGGCCAATCCAACCGAAAACCATCCCGTGGCTGCCACCTACTTCAAGCAAGCGGCGAAGAGCAAGACACTCATCGTCATGGACCCACGAGGTCAAGCACTCAAGCGTCACGCCACATACATGCTGCAGTTTGAAGGCGGTACCGATGTGGCGCTACTGAATGCCATGCTCAATGTCATCATCACCGAGAAGCTCTACGACCAAGAGTACGTGAAGGCGCACACCGAAGGCTTCGAGAATCTCAAGAAGCACATCGCCGATTTCACACCCGAGGCGATGTCGGAGATATGTGGCATCGAGGCTGAGACGATTCGTACGGTAGCCCGAAAGTACGCCACGGCTGATGCCAGTATCATTTTCTGGGGCATGGGTATCTCGCAGCATGTCCATGGCACTGACAATGCACGTTGTCTAATTGCGCTAGCGATGATTACCGGCCAAGTGGGGCGTCCCGGCACCGGTTTGCATCCCCTACGCGGACAAAATAATGTGCAAGGGGCCTCCGATGCCGGTTTAATCCCCATGATGTTTCCTGATTACCAGTTGGTAGAGGTGGAAAATATTCGCAAGCAGTTCGAGGATGCCTGGGGAACGCCGCTCGATCCAAAACCTGGGTTGACTGTGGTCGAGATCATGGACGCCGTACATGCCGACCAGATTAAGGGCATGTACATCATGGGTGAGAACCCAGCCATGTCTGACCCTGATGTACATCATGCTCGCCAAGGGTTGGCCAAACTCGAACATCTAGTGGTGCAAGATATCTTTTTGACCGAAACCGCGTTTCATGCCGATGTAATACTGCCTGCATCGGCATGGCCGGAGAAAGATGGCACCGTTACCAATACCAATCGGCAAGTACAAATCGGACGCAAAGCACTCGCGTTACCGGGCGATGCACGTCAGGACTACTGGATTATTCAAGAAATCGCGCGTCGTATTGGACTCGACTGGGACTATGAGGGGCCCAGCGACGTGTTTGCAGAGATGGCACAACTCATGCCGTCACTCAACAACATAACTTGGGAGCGACTTGAGCGCGAAAGCGCTTGTACCTACCCCTGCGATGCGCCGGACGAACCAGGGCACGACATTGTTTTCGGCGATGGCTTTCCAACCGCCAATGGTCGCGCCAAACTCGTTCCGGCCAAAATCGTGCCACCGGATGAGCAGCCCGATGAAGACTTCCCAATGGTACTGACCACCGGTAGGCAGCTAGAGCATTGGCACACCGGCGCCATGACACGACGCGCACGTGTGCTCGATGAAATCGAACCGGAGGCGGTGGCCAGCTTATGCCCTCAAGATCTGCGTCGGCTGGGTGTGAACCCCGGTGAGGCGGTGCGCATAACCACGCGACGTGGTGCCATTGAGCTAAAAGTCCGAGTTGATAGCACGGTTCCCAAAGGCTGGGTGTTTATACCTTTCTGTTATGCGGAAGCTGCCGCCAATATGCTGACCAATCCAGCGCTTGATCCGGTCGGCAAGATTCCGGAGTTTAAGTACTGCGCAGCACGTGTAGAAAAGGCTGCTTAACGTCCAGCCCCCCAGCATCGCCCGGTACACGCGAACGCTCGCGACAGCGCTGCTAAACGTCGATGACCATACTTAGAAGCTTGCTGTTTGTCCCCGGCAACCGTCCCAATATGTTACAAAAGGCCCTCGGTTTTAGTCCCGACGTGTTCGTGCCTGATCTGGAGGACTCTGTACCAACAGATGAGAAAGCCAATGCCCGCGCGGTGACGGTTTCTTTTCTCGCAAAGCTGTCGGACACCGGATCTTTGGTCATACCCAGGGTCAACTCGCTAGATACCGGGTTACTAGAGCAAGACCTTGCAGCAATCATAACGCCAAAAATCTACGGGCTATCGATTGGCAAAGTGCAGACGGTCCAAGAGATCGCCGAGATCTGCAGCCTTATCGAACCGCTAGAACAAAAAGCAGGTCTGGCTGCTGGCAGACTAAAGCTGATTCCCTGGATAGAATCAGCCAAGGCAATTGTCAATGCCTATGAGATCTGCTCGTCGTCAAAAAGGATTATTGCGGTAGCATTCGGAGCTGAAGATTTTACAAACGATATGGGTATCAAACGCACCGATGATGACTCAGAGATTGCTTATGCCCAAAGTGCGGTTTGTATTGCAGCCCGAGCTGCCGACGTTGTCGCTCTCGATACACCCTACTTTGGTTTTCGAGATGCAGACGGCCTTCAGCTAGACGCCAACACCGCCAACAAACAAGGCTTCAAAGGCAAATTCGCCATTCATCCCGCTCAAATCGACATTATCAATGCGGCTTTTTCACCCTCGCCGCAAGAGGTTGAACATGCCAAGGGTGTGCTAGCAGCCTTCGAGGCGGCCGAACACCAAGGGCGAGGCTCAACTTCGCTAAATGGTAAAGTGATAGACGTGCCCGTCGTCAAACGCGCGCGGGCAATTTTGGAGATGGCCGACCGAGTAGCAAATCAGGTTTCGTTGAAGAGGTAGTACGCTATTGCGACATCGCCTCGTGAGACTGACCACGTGCTTGCTTCCAGGCGATATAGTCAAGCTGTACACCCACAACTAGTACCCCTATCGCCTTACCTCGGTCAATCACCGGCACCGAGACTTGCGCCGCATGGGTTTGAGAACTCTCGTCGTACTCTATACCGCCAATGAATACTTTGCCCTTGCCGTCATCATACGATGCAGTAAATTTGGTCTCGTCGCCCTGCCAATAGTCACTAGTCGCGGGATAGGCAGCCACGTTTGCGCCTCGTTTGTCAGTGAGAAATGCCTCGCCATAGGTCGGATTGCGCCTTACATGACGACGCAGAAACCTTCCAGCTGGACTGCGTTGTAGCGACCTTTTGAATGCAGTTAGGGTTTTCGTCGACCGCCACTTCTCATCGATTCGTTTGATTTGCTCGATGTTCGTCTCTTCGGCATTTTGTGCCTTAACCGCATCGACAACGGTCAGATTAGCGGCCAAACGCTTTACTGCCTTAATCTTGGGTGCGAGCACGACTTCAAGCTGCTCTGGCGATAGGGAAAGCACCTGGGCAGCGGCAGGAGCGGTAAACGTCGCCACGAGAAGCAATAAGAAACCCGGCCTTACCATCATGTATTCCCTCCATTATTTGCTACTTCAGAGTCTAGGCCATTTCCCGCTTAGTTAGCCAACCAATATGGTCAGTATTGAAACCTTAGTCACCAATCAGCTGGCCATATTTCCTTAACATAATCAATCTATTATGAATCTTTCGCTTGTCTCACTGGATTACACAGGCGCCCGATTCGTTCGATCTCAACGACCACTTCATCACCATGCTTGAGGAAAATTGGCGGTTTACGGGCAAATCCAACCCCCGGCGGCGTGCCAGTCAGAATTACCGTGCCGGGCAGCAGCGTAGTTCCCTGACTCAGAAAGCATACGAGCTCGCGAACATCGAAAATCATGTCCGCCGTGGTTGAATCTTGCATTACGTCACCGTTCAGGATGGTCTTGATTCTCAGATTATTAGGATCTGGAACTTCGTCAGCGGTTACGAGATAGGGGCCTAGCGGGCAAAACGTATCGAAACTCTTTCCGCGACACCACTGACCGCCTCCCTTCGCCTTTTGCCAGTTACGACCACTCACATCGTTCGCACACGTGTAACCTAAGACATAATCGAGTGCCACATCGCGCGAAACGTCCTTCGCGGTTTTGCCGATGATCACCGCCAGCTCGCACTCGTAGTCCACCTGCAATGGCTCAATACGGGGGATGACTATTGGGTCATTAGGATTCTGCAAAGCAGCCAATGATTTCATGAATAGAATGGGGTACTCGGGGATTTTCGCGCCAGTCTCCGCCGCGTGCTGCTTATAGTTGAGCCCGATACAAAGAATGTTGCGGGCCACGATCGGTGCCAGGAGTTTCTTGATCACAGCCGTCTCGTCGGTGACAGTGAAGTTAGCCCAGATATCGCCGTCTACGAGGCGCGCAGCGTGATCACTCGTCATCACACCTAATCGCTCTCGATCCGAATCATCCAAAAAACGAACAATTTTCATGCGCTTTTCCCGATTCGATTTTACACCGGCGATTTCACTCATTAATCGTTTGCACGTCAACGGATAAATGCCCGCAGTCCGAGTGCGCGCATAGACTGTTGCAAGGAACGCATGCCTGTTGTCAAAAGCGTGCCTATCATAGAATTCCTTACCGCTTTGGTAGCTGGAGAGCTGCCATGGACGCAATCAAGACTATTATCGAACAGGCGTTCGAAAACAACGCTGAGATTACTCCACGCACAGCACCAACCCACTTAAAGGACGCAGTATATGAGGCGATCGAACGCCTCGACTCGGGGCGAGCGCGGGTGGCGGAAAAGAAGGACGACGCCTGGGTCGTGAACCACTGGTTGAACAAAGCCGTGTTACTTTATTTCCGAATTGAAGACAGCACTCATTAAGGGTGGCTATACAACACTTCGACAAGGCCTCCTCGAAATTTGCTGACTATAATTCGCAAAACTTCCGTCGAGGCGGTTTTCGTGTGATCCCGCTCGCTGCCGTTCGCAAGGGTGCCTACATTGCACCGGGTGTTGTGCTCATGCCAAGTTACGTCAATATCGGCGCCTATGTCGACGAAGGGACAATGATCGATACGTGGGCACACGTTGGTTCGTGTGCGCAAGTTGGCAAAGGTTCATGTCGCCGGCGCTGTGGAACGGTGGTGCATTGGAGCCTGTTCTGGCGACTACCACTGTCGTCGATGACGTAGGATTCCCAGACGATGCCCTTCATGATCTCGGCGCGCCGACCATCATCGAAGATAATTGTTTTATCGGTGCACGCGCGGTCATCACCCTAGAAAAGGCACTTGCGCCTTCATCGACCCCAGCACCAAAATCTACGACCGTGCAACTGGCGAGATCACCTACGCACGCATTCCAGCCGGCTCGGTGGTGGTGCCGGGTAACCTACCGGCCGCCGATGGCACCCACAGTCTCTCGCGTTGTCATCGTCAAGCAGGTGGACGCCCAACCCGTAGTAAATTGGGCATTAACGAATGGCTAAGGGGGATCTAGTCGTGCCAGCCGATGGCTTGTACACCCCCGGCAGTAACCCCCGTATGCGCTTGCATTTCGGTCACAACCCCATTATATTGGGGTTCCACTAAGGCCCAACCCCAAGGGCTTGGGGTTGGGCCTTTTGGGCATACCCAGCGTCTAGGCGGTTTCGGGGTGTTTCAATGGCCTGTATTAGCCACGCATGGTGATGCCGGCTATGCCCTAAAACCAGACACACGGCTAACGCCCCAGGCTGTGTCTAGCGAGGAGATCCGTCCATGCGCTGTAGACGTTGTTATTCCGTGATGGCACAAACCCACCAAGAGTTAGGCGTACATAGCGAGCAATCGTGGTTCAAGTGTCCGACATGTGGCCGCTCACAATTGGTTTCGCGCCCTGTGGCCAACCAAGCATCGCAAACCGAGCGTGCCGAACTAGACCTTTGGGCACCAGCACCGATATCGATTAGTCGCTAGGCCACAGCCTGCCACGGCGCCTCTGCCGTCATGGGTGGTCGAATAGCCGAGCGGTTTTACTGACGGCAAACATCATCCAAAGTCGGTGGTGCTTGCGCCCACCAGGTTCCGTCCTGTATCTTAACAACCGCTTTAGGTGTCCCGACGGCATTCGCCCGAGGGATGAAACGGGAAGTCGGTGCGAATCGTGTGCTCTCACACGAGACAAATCCGACGCTGCCCCCGCAACGGTGATCGAGTTGCGGCGAGTCATTCTGCCACTGTGCATTGGCACGGGAAGGCGATTCGCCTGGTATCGCAACCACTCGTAAGCCCGGAGACCGACCTGAAGCGATCCGGTAACGCTGTCGCGGGCGGGTGGCACGAGCGGGTTCAACCCTCTGATCCTCCACACGCGGCATTAGTTCAACTGCGCGGGTGTGCGCAAAGTGTGGAGAAAGAAATGAAAACATATTCTGCCTGGCTTGCCGTGCTCGGTACGGCGTGCGCCATTGTTCAAATCTCATATGCAGCCGATGACCAACAATCGCCGATAATCGTTACCGCCACCCGGACCGCAGAGACTGCGGATGAGTCGCTTGCGTCGGTAACCGTCATCACGCGCGAAGAAATCGACAATAGTGGTGCACTGGACCTAGCCGAAGTCTTAAGCGGTGTCGCCGGCCTCGACGTCACTAGCAGTGGTGGCTATGGCAAGCTCACGTCCGTTTTTATGCGGGGCGCCGATCCCGAACAAGTGCTCGTGCTCATTGACGGTGTTGAAATCGGCTCAGTGTCAGCCGGAACGACATCCTGGGAATTCATTCCACTATCGGAAATCGATCACATCGAGGTTGTGCGCGGTCCACGCTCTACGCTCTATGGTTCGCAGGCAATTGGTGGCGTCATTCAGATTTTCACGCGCACGGGCGAGGGGCCGCCCCAAGCTCGTGTCGCAGTTAGCGCCGGCTCCAACGCTACCAGTGAGGTGACGGCCGGTTTCTCGGGGAGCGTGGATAACAATTGGTTTAATGTCAGCGTCAGTCGTTTTCGTACTAACGGTATCGATGCACGCGAACCGACGAGTCAGTTTGGGATACCGATTAACGAACCTGATGACGATGGCTATGAAAATAATACATTTAGTGGGCGCTTTGGCCACCGGTTTGCGAATGGGAGCGAAGTAGAGGTTGTTGGTTTACACGCAGACGGCAATACGGAATTCGATAACTTCGCAACCAGCGGTAACGAGGACGATTTCACCCAACAGATCGTTAGCGTTAAGGTGCGCGCGCGGCCGGCACCAAACTGGGGCACGCTCGTCGAGATAGGGCGCAGCTTAGACGAGCGTCGCACATTTCGCGACGATGGGGCCGCACCCGAAATCCGATTCGATACCGAGATTCGGTCATTCGTTTGGCAAAACGACTTGACGCTCGGCACCGATCAGATCGTCACCGTCGGCGTCGATCTGCGTGACGATCGACTCGATAGCACCACTAATTTTACGGAAACATCGAGGCGCAACGACGCCGTGTTCACCCAGTACCAGGGTCGATTCGGCAAACACGACATCTTGTTAGGTGTACGCGGCGATGACAATGAGCAGTTCGGTAACGAAACCACGGGAAACATAGCATGGGGTTATGATCTTGCTGATCCGTTACGGCTAGTGGTCTTGTACGGCACCGCATTTCGGGCACCGACCTTCAATGATCTATTCTTCCCGCCTTTCGTGTTTGGGCCCCTGGTTTTTCCCACCGCCAACCCGAATCTGGACCCAGAGACATCCAAATCCTTCGAAATCGGCCTAAGTGGCAAGCATCGGTACGGCGGCTGGGATGTGCGCATCTATGAAACCAACATCGACGATTTGATCGCTTTGGACGCAAACTTCATCCCACAAAACATCGACGAGGTGACAATAAAGGGGCTGGAGGCACAGCTATCCGCGATCCTCGCGGATTGGAGGGCACGGGCAACGCTATCTTATGTCGACCCACGCGACGATGCCACGGATAATATACTGGCACGCAGAACCCAACGGAGCCTAAAGTTCGACCTGGATCGGCGAGTCGGTAATACGGAGATCGGTCTGACTGTGCTCGCCCAAAGCGAACGTCACGATGACACTGCTAACACGATCAAGGTTCCAGGTTACGGAATCTTGAATCTACGCGCGGCGCGACGAATATCTAAAGATTGGCAGTTGAGAGCACGTATCAAAAATATTTTTGACAAAGAGTACCAGACCATTGATACCTTCAACATGTTGGGACGAAATATCGTTATCACCTTAGCCTATCAACCAAGCGATCTCTGAGCGAGGGCTAAACTATATATGTTGAAATTCGCAGCAGTTTCGGCCGCCGTCCACCTCATGGTATTAGCGTCGTGGTCCGCGCCTATATTGCCTGATTACCGCTCTGATGCGGTTCTCTCAGTTGGATTGATAACATTCGATCGAGCAAGCGTATCGATCGCGGTTCGCACCGCTGCAACCTCGCAGGAGTCGCAACTTGCCGGAACAAGAACCAGTGACCCAAAACCCCGGCCCACCCATGATAACGAGCGCGACAGTAATTTTGATACACCAACAAGACTACGAACGGTCGCCAAGTTGGAAGTCGACAAAACACCGCGCAAACCCGAAGATATTCGCGAAAATCCGATCGTCATGGAAACAGCGGTACCTATTGCATTCCGCGAACCGTCGAACCCTGCGCCTTTCACAGCTAGGCAGCGCCAGCGACGACCTCTCGATAAGCCCATTGCGATGCCGTCCACGATTAAGCTTGAACAGCCTGTAACAACCGCTAATACAACAACCGGTGATAAAACGAAATTGGCGAGCGCTCACATTCGCGGAAAACTGCGAACTGACCTCGCACGCTATTTTTCGTATCCAGCCATTGCCCGACAACGCGGGTGGCAAGGCCATGTGCAAGTCGGGTTCAGGGTACAACCCGATGGAAAGCTCACCAACATTTACATCGCTCGCAGTTCCGGCTACCGATTGCTTGATAATTCGGCGCTCAAGGCATTGCGGCAAGTTGAGCCCCTAGTCGAGGCCGCAACCCTGCTCAAGGGAAAATCGGTTGATATAGAATTGCCCGTTATTTACAAACTGGAACAACCGTAACCGATGGGGCATCGCCTTTCAAAAATTTATACGCGCACCGGCGACGATGGCACTACCGGCCTCGGCGATGGCACTCGCGTCAGCAAGGACAGCCTACGGGTGGAGGCCTATGGCACCGTCGATGAGCTAAACAGTGTTATAGGGCTATTACTGACGCACACCCTACCTGAGGCAATTCACGCATGCCTAGTAGGCGTGCAACACCGCTTATTCGACCTCGGCGGTGAACTGTGCCTGCCAGGACACACGGCCATTAAACAGCATCACGTCAACGAACTTGAACAAATACTCGACGATCTAAATGCCAACCTGTCGCCACTTAAGGACTTCATCCTGCCTGGTGGAAGTACGGCAGCTGCGGTGTGTCACGTCGCCCGTAGCGTATGCCGACGTGCCGAGCGCCGGATCATCAGCTTGAGCAAGCAAGAGCAAGTATCCGAAGTTGCTATCCACTACCTAAACCGTTTATCGGATCTGCTGTTTGTGATAGGGCGGACGTTGAACGCTGAGGCAGATTATAGTGACGTCCTATGGCGGTCAGCCGAGTCCGATGGCAACAAGACGGACGGCAATTGAACAGAAATACACGAAGGAATCGCACTACGGTCGATAGTTGACCTGAAAACCAATGCCACCGTCCGGGCTCGTGTCGGAAAAACCAACAACCGCGTAGCCGAGCAAACTGATCTGCTTTCGTACTTTCCATCCAATATAGGCTGTCAACTCGACAACGTTTTCTCGTCCTGGTGAACCCGACTCCTTTATATCCAGGATCAATCCACCACTGGTTTTGGGTCGAAATTTGCGTCCGCCGCCAACCGAAAGATATGCGCCATTCTCCAATTCGAATCCATCCGGGTCTCCTCGCCATTTGTATCCCACGGTACCAAAAAGCGAGAACTGTCCAACTCTCTCGGCAAGATCCAGTTGCAACGACAGGTCCTCTTCCCCTGTCCCAAGACCCTTGTCCTCATCGGCGGTTCCAAACTTAACCTTCACACCGAGATCGGTCAGTGGCGCTCTCCCTGAACCGGACAGCAGATTAAAAAACGCACTTGTAATGACGTCGCCTACGCCAGATTCTGTTCTGCGCCGATCATTACTGGCACCCACCACCGTATCGCCAACGACAGCGCCGGGGCCGGTGAGGCGCAGGTAGGGCACTGTGAACTTAAAAATAGTGCGGTCCGTTTCGTACTTTGCCGTAAACGGCACATACCAGATATCGGTATTGGTGGTTTCCCCGTAGTCACCGCTGCTGAAATCCATGCCCGTCGCCAGACTAAGCTCACCCTTGTCACCGGCAGCTGATGCCGTATCAATGTGAGACAGTAGTGCCACACTGAGTAACGCGAGCGCTACGAGCAAGTGCCGAATATTTGTACCTACCGGCCAACTCATCCCTATAAGTAATGTTCTCCGTAAAAGTTAACCCACCGGCTTGGGCGTGTAAGTCCGTACTACCGAAAATAGACGACTATGTGCGTACCAGTCCCGGCCAAGTGATGTGGTAGATCTGGCAATTGTGATTTGCTCAGCCGCTCCGGTCGCTCTGGCCGAGCCGATCTCTGCGTCTTGTCTGTGCCGGCCGCCGGTCGGGTTTGTGCTGACGGTCTACTATCGCCAGCACGCCGTGCCGATATGGTTTCGAGTTCGACAAAAACGCCTGCCGGACGCCCTTCTGAGGGTATCAAGGTTGGCCGCTCGAACCACGAACGAACGAAAGCGGTATGCCCGGCAGCAACAAATGCGGTGCCGGCATACGTCTTCACCGCGATCGCGCCGCTGTATACCGTTGCGTACAAGCTGTCTTTGGTATCAGTGCTGGCACCCTTTGTCAGCACGACGGCAAAATCGGTACCCCGGACTCCCAGCACCGCCATAGGTGTTCTTAGGCTAAAGGCCGCTTTGTTACGCTTGGCGATGAGGCCACTAAACGCGCGTAGACCACCTTCAAACAAAGAGAAAACGATGTTGCTTCGCTTTTTGTGTGTCTCGATAAATCGATATTCTGTAACCAAGAAGGAAGTATTCGACTGCAGCCAGATGATCTGCCCATCTGGGAACGCCAGGAGAGCAGCGCTGTTATCACCGGTTGTCACCCTTACACCTGGTTCTATCGTGTCATTGACCCGCGCTTCGCGCTGATCATGATCGTTGACCGAAAGAATTACTTCGCCAGACACGATTTGAAAGCGACCAGCGTGGGTCGGTGACTCTGCGGCGTTAGCCAGAGTCAGCGTGAACAGCAAAGGTCCGGATATTAAGAGAATGGGGACTGACGGGATCGAAAAGGCCATGGGACTGTGGATTGGTTAGCGGCAAAGGCGCGGGTAAAGAGACGAGCCGACGTTACTGGCATGGCAGTTCGGTGTGCGGATCCATGCGGAGCTTGCGGAGCTCGAAACAAATCTAACCAATACAGCGTTACTGGCCTCTCTGTCTTAATATTGGCGAGCAAGTTCTATGCCACGCCCCTCCAAATATTAACTGTCTGAATCCATTAAGAATTAATTTGTGGACGGCGGGGCTGGGACAGTTCTAGGTAGACGTTTTTTGCAAAGACCGCCACTCTAGGGCACCTTTCCGCCGGCGTACCGACCGTTCGTCGGAAGGACTGAAGTGGAGGACGGAGGCTGCATCCAGCTTTTTGTTCGTTGTTACTCGTAGCTCGCCCTGGCTTTTTGCAAAGCGGCACACATTCGCTCGGCGCCGTCGAGAATACGCGGACTTTGACGTGCGATCAGGTTGAAGGGAATGAGAAACAGATTATCTTTCTTGACGGCATCGACATAGGTCCATTTTTTCCAGCCATCCAACACAGTTGAATCATTAAAGCCAGCAGCAACAATGGCAGTAGGGTTCGCTTGTAGTACCGCCTCGATATCGATCTGAGGTGTTAATGTCGGCAAATTAGAGAATACGTTGATGCCACCACATAGTTGGATAACATCGCTGATAAGATGTTGTCCGTTCACAGTCATAAGTGGGTTATGCCAGATTTGGTAGAACACACCAACCGCCTTCCGGTGGGCATAGCGTGATCTTAGGTCCGAATACCGTAGCCTGAAATCGGCGCTCTCGCGCCGAGCCACGTCCAGCGTGTCGGCCAGCATTCCTAGATCTTCGATATTCTCGGCGATATCCCCCATGCTTCGTGGCTCTGAACGAAACACTGGAATACCGAGTTCCTCAAGTCTCTTTAGCACTCGCGGGGGATTCCCACTTTTCCACGCCACTACCAAATCAGGGCGCAAACCGACGATCTTTTCCAGATTCAAGCCACTAGCATCACCGATACGAGGAATATCACCAGCTGCTTGGGGGTAATCGCTGTAGGCAGCTACCCCTACTACATAGGGTCCGGCCCCTGCTGCAAATAGCAACTCCGTCGCGTGGGGTGACAAACTAACAATTCGGCGCACCGGCTTTGCTACGCTAACGATCTTACCGGCATCATCTTGTACCTCGATCTTCGCTAGGGCCACCGGCACCATTGCAAAGACCACTACGAGCAGCAAGAGTAAGCGCCAAGCCGACGTCTTCATGTTGGAATTCACATCGAAGGCGATAACGCCATGAGCTTGCGCGGGACGGAAACTACCTCGCCACTAAACTGAGGACCAATACGACAAAAGCCAGTAGCAGCCAGAACAAGAGCGCGCGCCACACCAATGCTAACGCGCGTTGCACATGGGTTGTATCTGCCGTCACAATGACAAGCGCTTCATCGTCACTATCTCCGGCGGCGGCCTCACAATTCTTCATCTGCATGGCGCCTAATCCAGCTGCCAATA
>SMUY01287124.1_pt1 | contig 13402 bp, 16 predicted proteins | sample 2456441 | NCBI WGS metagenome assembly SMUY01 (sample SAMN11095931, study PRJNA526329) | marine sediment metagenome | biome: Marine sediment; feature: Surficial sediment; material: Deep marine sediment; isolation source: Hadal surficial sediment | place: Pacific Ocean | collected 2014-11 | depth...
ACTTGAATCTCTGGTACCACTTGCCTGTGTTGAAAGTGTGATGAAATTACGTTTATGGTTAAATACAAATATCTAATCCGTACAAGTAATAAACTTGTGGAGGGCGGCACAGGAATTTGCTTTTAATGTAAAGCATAGCCATAAATCCGAAACTGCTGCAACATTTGTTATTCGTCATAAATGAAACGTCGATGCTTACCCCAATCGACACCTACATTGGAACCGAGTTAGACTTGATAGAAAGTAAATTTTTGATCGTTCAGGAGTATACTTAATTTATTTGGCTCTCGACGTGACTTTTGCACCCTATTTTGCACCCTAAAATGATGCCTATAAGGATAGGCCATGCAAGGAGAAAAGACTACAAGGTTTAAAAAATTGAGAAACGCAACAGTAATATTTATTTGAGGGACTAAAGTAATCATGTTTGACTCAGAAAACCGCAACGAGGGTTGGGAAAAACAGGCACTGGAGAAATTAGCATTCTCCTCTGTACAGGAGCAGCGTCGAGCGCGTCGCTGGGGCATCTTTTTCAAGTCTCTTACCTTTGTATATTTATTTATTCTTTTATTTCTTGGATTAGGTTGGTTCAGTGACAACGGTGTGGCAATTTCCGGTAAACACACTGCTCTTGTCGAACTCCGTGGTGAAATTTCCGCTAATAGCATTAGTAGTGCAGACAACATCAATGCAGGTCTACAAAATGCGTTTAAGGACAAAAACACGCAGGGAGTAATTTTGCGTATCAACAGTCCAGGCGGCAGCCCAGTTCAAGCAGGCTATATCAACGATGAGATTCGACGATTGCGTGCCGAATATCCAGATATTCCGCTTTACGCCGTAATTGAAGACATCTGTGCCTCAGGTGGTTATTACGTCGCTGCTGCCGCAGACAGAATTTACGTGGACAAGGCTAGTATCGTAGGTTCCATCGGTGTGCTAATGAACGGATTTGGCTACACTGGCATGATGGAAAAACTTGGCATCGAACGACGATTGCTCACAGCAGGAGAAAATAAGGGCTTTCTTGATCCCTTCTCGCCGCCCAACCCACGGCAACAGAAACATGCCAAAGAAATGTTGACAGACATACATCAGCAGTTTATCCAGGTAGTACAACAAGGTAGGGGCAAGCGTTTAAGAAATGTACCAGAAATCTTCAGTGGTATTGTCTGGACCGGACAGAAGAGCATTGAACTCGGACTTGCAGATGCTTTGGGTAGCGCAGAGTATGTTGCACGTGAAATTATAAAAGCAGAAAATATCGTTGACTACACCGAAAAAGAAAGCTTTACTGAACGCTTTGCTAAACGCTTAGGTTCAGCGTTTGCAAATGCTTTAATCAACACTGGAAACGGGTGGCGGTTGCAGTAACAAATCTTTTGCGAAGATTATCCAAGTAGCATGACCCAGACGTTTTTGGAGACTAACGGTACCAGAATTTAGTATTTAAAACCTACTAAGTATTATCGCACTGTAGCAAGAATCACCGAAGCAATATCACCTTTGCAAAGCACCAAATCAAACAAAGATGAAGAAAACGTGAGTTCACACTACTTCAACACCTTCATGTGCCAGCATCTCTACCAACGTTATCAGCGGCAACCCAATCAGCGCGTTTGGATCATCACTCACCATGCGTTCGATCAGTGCGATGCCCAACCCCTCGTATTTTGCACTAGCCGTGCAGTGATACGGCTGTTCTTTAGCTAGGTAGTTTCCGACTTGTCGATCACTTAATTTACGGAATTTAACAAGAGAAGAGATGAGCCGAGACTGCATCCTACCGCTACGACTGTTGAAAAGGCTCAGCGCTGTATGAAAAATTACTTCTTTTCCGCGCATGAAATATAACTGCTTAGTTGCATTCACATAATTAAGCGGCTTACCAAGTTGAATGCCATCTAATGTAGCCACCTGATCAGCTGCTATAATGAGTGCATCTGGGTAGCTCGTGGCGACCGCACGAACCTTGGCCTCAGCTAGGCGGCAAGCAGTGGCCTCAGGTAATTCACCGGATAAAGCCGTTTCATCAACGTCCGGACTAGAGACTTCAAAGGGAATTTGCAAGCGCCAGAGTAGATCGCGCCGGTAAGAGGAACTAGATCCGAGGACAAGTTTTTGAGCGATATTTTGTGTTTTCAAAAGTCGTTTTAGTATAGTTTTTGACACTCAAATACAAAAAATATATCATGCGCGCCATATGTCTGCACAAATTGTTATAGATACCCTTGATTTTGTGCGCAATGCTAGGACGCACCATGGTAAAATCACACCCGATGAATTTATACGTTTGAAAGACTATTTATCCGATAGTCAAGGCAAGCTAGAGTACACAATAAGTGGAAATCTAGATAAAATTGGTAGACCGATCTTACAGGTTACCATAAAAGGTACGATAAATTTGCAGTGCCAGCGCTGTCTTGGTGGGCTGGTACATGTACTAGATCTGCAGGCAGCTATACTGCTGGTAGAAAATGAAAATGAACTTTTTCGTCTCGATGAAAATGAATCAGTTGATGGAATTTTGGCAGCATCTGATATGGATGTCTTGGCACTAATCGAGGATGAAATTATTTTAAGCCTACCGATTTCCCCACGACATAGAGAAGACGAGTGCTCGGCCAGGAAACTAACTAATAGTAATACAATATGCAAAAAACATCCTTTTACCACGCTAGCCAAATTAAAAAAACTACACTGAAATTATTTATGGAGATTAATATCATGGCCGTCCAGAAAAGCAAAAAATCGCCGTCGAAACGTGGCATGCACCGCTTGCACGATTTTCTAATTAGCTTGCCATTATCACTGGAGCCCAGCACAGGTGAGGTACATATGCGACACCATATTAGTCCCAATGGCTATTATCGCGGCAAGAAAATCGTTAAAACCAAGAACGATTAGTATTGAGTCATCGTTCTACGAATAACAAAAATTTCATCTCATCCTAGCCTTATAGTCATCTAAATTGGATATCACCGTAGCCATAGACTGTATGGGTGGCGATCATGGCCCCCAAGTAACAGTTTCCTCTGCTGTTGATTTTCTCGACCGCAACCCCGGAACCAATATCGTTCTGGTAGGATTACTTGATGCAATAGAGGCAAAATTAAGTACTCTTAAAGTTGCACCTAATCCCCGACTGAGACTTTATGCCGCAAGCGAAGTGGTTGATATGGATGAATCTCCCTTACTAGCCCTGCGCAGTAAAAAAAATTCTTCGATGCGGATTGCAATAAATCTGGTTAAAAATGGCACGGCTCAGGCCTGTGTCAGTGCTGGAAATACCGGAGCATTAATTGCGACTTCCCGGTTTGTTCTAAAAACCCTCCCTGGCATTGATCGACCAGCACTCGCCGTAGTGTTACCTACCATGAATGGACACACCTACGTTTTGGATCTAGGCGCCAATGTGGATTGCAGCCCGGAACACTTGCTTCAATTCGGTGTCATGGGTACCACCCTGGTGTCTTCGGTTGAAAGTAAAGAGAGACCAAGCATCGGCATATTAAATATTGGTAAAGAAACAAACAAAGGCAACGAGGTAGTGAAACAAGCTGCTGAGCTGCTGCATGTCAGCGGACTTAATTTTTACGGCAACATCGAGGGGGATGATATTTACAAGGGCACGACCGACGTAGTAGTATGCGACGGTTTTACCGGCAATGTCGCCCTAAAAACTTCAGAGGGAGTAGCACAGATGCTCGCTACTTACCTGCGAGAGGAATTCAGTCGCAATCTCCTCACAAAATTTTCGGGACTTATTGCCTTGCCTGTCATCAAAGCTTTCAAGCGTCGAATAGATCACCGTAGATATAATGGTGCGAGTTTGCTTGGACTATGCGGTATCGTCATCAAAAGCCATGGTTCTGCTGACAGCTTTGCTTTTGGATTCGCAATTAAGCGTGCTGTTGAAGAAATTCGAGGCGGAATACTACACCAAATCAGCGAACGTATGCTGGAATTGCCACATCATTCTGAGAATCTACCTGCGCTCTCACTAACCTCGGCAAAAGAAGATGCGGCATGATGTATTCCAAAGTAATTGGGACGGGTAGCTACTTACCTGAGAAAATTCTTACTAACCATGATCTTGAGCGCATGGTTGATACCAGCGACTCGTGGATACGCAGTCGTACCGGTATAGAGCAACGACACATTGCTGCGGAAAACGAAATGGCAAGTGACCTAGCACTTAATGCTTGCCGCAAAGCGATAGAGGCAGCAGACATAAGAGTAGACGAGATTGGACTTATCATCGTTGCCACCACCACGCCAGATATGATTTTTCCAAGTACTGCCTGTATTTTACAAAATAAGCTTGGCATCAAGGATTGCCCGGCGTTTGATGTGCAGGCGGTATGTAGTGGATTTATCTATGCGCTTGCCACTGCAGACATGTTCATCCGCGGTGGTAAATACCGCACTGCACTAGTGGTTGGCACCGAAATTTACTCACGCATACTCGATTGGAACGACCGCAACACCTGTGTACTGTTTGGAGATGGAGCCAGTGCAATGCTAATAACCCAGAGCAATCAACCAGGAATACTTTCGAGCCACTTGCATGCCGATGGCAGTTATTGTAATACCCTTGCACTACCCGGAAATATCTGTCGCGGAAAGATACAAGGCAATCCTTTTATCATCATGGAGGGAAATACAGTTTTCAAGTTCGCAGTTAAAGTTATGGTGGAAATTGTTCATGAGGCCGTTGCCGAAAATAATTTGCAAATATCTGATATAGGCTGGTTGATCCCACACCAAGCTAATATTCGCATCATCCAATCCACAGCGAAAAAACTGTGTATACCGATGGAGAAAGTGGTAATTACAATAGACAAACATGGTAATACTTCTGCTGCTTCCATTCCACTAACGCTGGATACAGCAGTACGTGACGGGCGCATTAGGTCCAACCAATATGTGTTGCTGGAGGGAGTAGGTGGCGGGTTTACCTGGGGTGCGGTACTAATCCGTTGGTGAAGAATGAAATTTGCCTTCGTATTTCCCGGCCAAGGTTCGCAATCGGTCGGCATGATGAAAGGATATGCTGATTTCCCTATAGTACATGAAACTTTTACTGAGGCATCCGACATCCTCAGTCATGACTTCTGGGCAATGGTCAATAATGGACCGGCTGATAGCCTCAATCTCACAATTAACACTCAACCGTTGATGTTGATGTCTGGAATTGCAGTGTACCGCGCATGGGAAAGCTTAGGTGGGCCAAGACCTACTTTCATAGCTGGTCATAGTCTGGGAGAATACACTGCATTGGTTATCTCAGAAGTAATGACTTTCCATGACGCTCTGTCAACGGTGCGTTTCCGGGGAGAAGTGATGCAGCAAGCAGTACCAGAAGGAACCGGAAAAATGGCTGCAATCTTAGGACTTGACGATGATACGATTCGGACAGTATGCACTGAAGTTACAAATGATTCCAGCGGAGAATCACTGGAGCCGGCAAATTTTAACTCACCTGGACAAGTTGTAATTGCAGGGCATAAGAATGCAGTATTGCGCGGTATTGAACTAGCTAAGGAGAAAGGCGCAAAGCTGGCAGTACTGTTACCCATAAGCGTACCCTCGCACTGCTCACTAATGGCTTCAGCAGCAGAAAAAATGCAGTGTCGGCTGGAAATGTTGATGCTGCGAACACCGAGAATCCCCGTGGTGCATAATGCAGATGTACAACAACACATGAATACCTCTGCTATTAAGAATATTTTGGTGCAACAATTATGTATCCCAGTACGATGGACAGAAACTATCCATGCCTTCGCTGCAGCAGGCATCACCCACGTGGCAGAATGTGGGCCAGGCAAAGTATTGACAGGACTAAACATACGTATAGACAAGAATTTACAAAACTTAGCATTGACAGATGGCGCAGCACTCCGACAGACTATAAACGTTTTGATGTAGGGGTAGATTGGCATATATGGAAATTTTCAAATTTAGATTTATCAGCGATGCCTATATTTCGTGGATAAAAAAATAGAGAAGCCATGTTACAAAATCAAATAGCATTGATAACTGGAGCCAGCCGTGGTATTGGACAGGCCATTGCACTAAAGTTAGGTAAGGATGGTGCCATAGTAGTTGGCTCTGCAACCACTACGGAAGGTGCTAAAAGCATTAGCTGCTATCTAAACGAAGCTGACATAGAAGGCATGGGTATGGTGTTAAATGTTAACGATGCCGATCAGATTAAAAGTATCCTTGCAGAAACACGTAAGAAATTTGGTGAAATTACGATACTGGTGAACAATGCCGGCATAACTCGTGACAACCTGTTGGTCCGAATGAAAGATGAAGAGTGGGATGAAATCATGGAAACAGATCTTAAGTCAGTATTTCGTCTAAGTCGTGAGGTGTTGCGTGCCATGATGAGAGCACGCACTGGGCGCATCATCAATATATCCTCAGTAGTGGGTGCCACAGGAAATGTTGGGCAGGCCAATTATGCTGCTGCCAAAGCTGGGGTGCTTGGTCTAAGCAAATCACTGGCACGAGAAGTAGGTAGCCGTAATATTACGGTAAATTGCGTTGCTCCAGGTTTCGTTGATACGGATATGACTCGCGCGCTTACGGAGAAACAGCAGCGAGACCTGATCCAGTACGTGCCACTAGCTAGACTGGGACGATCCGAAGAAATAGCCTCAGCAGTGGCGTTCCTTGCTTCGCCATCTGCCGCATACATTACTGGTGCAACTCTACATGTGAATGGAGGGATGTATATGGATTAATTAAAGAATATCACCGTAAAAGCGTACAAATATTCATAAATCCTAAGCTTGTTATAAATTTGTAAAATCTTAGTTTTGTACAGATTAGCATCGATCTATGCTGAACATCGTGAATCAATGCAAATTTAATCGGTTTTTTTCTTGATCAATAGTTATGTTCTAGTTTTGTTAATACTAGAAATTTGTTAAAATACCGACGTTTTTCTTACCTGAAAAAAGGAAGGGGACCTAGATGGAAAAAGTAGAGCAACGTATAAAAAAAATCGTAGCGGAGCAACTTGGAGCAAACGAAACTGAAGTCAAAAATGAGTCATCTTTTGTAGATGACTTAGGCGCAGACTCTTTGGATACTGTGGAGCTAGTTATGGCGCTAGAAGAAGAATTTGAATGCGAAATTCCAGATGAGCAGGCAGAAAAAATACGTACTGTTCAACAGGCTATTGATTACATTAATACCCATACGAATTAGTTTCTTACATTAACTCACCCCACATTCGGAGCTAACTTGCCCAAACGTAGGGTAGTCATAACTGGAATGGGCATTGTTTCGCCCGTCGGCAACACCACTTCAGATGCATGGATAAACATCCTGAACGGTAAGTCTGGCATTACTCAGATCACTCGCTTTGATGCATCTACCTTTGCTTCACAGATCGCTGGAGAAGTAAGGGATTTCGACATCACACAGTATCTATCTGCAAAGGATGCACGCCGCATGGATCTTTTTATCCATTACGGTATGGCTGCAGCAATCCAGGCAGTAAAAGATGCAGGCATTGAGGATTCTACTGGGTCAGGCCTTGATGCTGATCGTATTGGTGTCAACATCGGATCTGGCATTGGTGGCTTACCGATGATCGAGAGTACGGACAACACCTATCATGAGGGTGGTTCGCGCAGAATCTCACCTTTCTTCATCCCCAGCACGATCATCAACATGATTGCTGGCAATCTGTCTATCCTGTTTAACTTCAAGGGACCAAACCTCGCCATTGTTACTGCCTGCTCATCCGCGACCCATTGCATAGTTGTATCTGCCCGTATGATCGAATACGGGGATACAGATGTGATGATCGCGGGTGGCGCAGAATCATGTGTAACGCCGCTTGCCGTTGGTGGTTTTGCCTCGGCGCGAGCGCTGTCAATGCGAAATAACGATCCAGATACTGCCAGTCGACCTTGGGATAGAGACAGAGATGGTTTCGTACTAGGGGAAGGCGCAGGTATTTTAGTACTAGAAGAAATGGAACATGCAAAACGACGTGGTGCTAAGATTTATGCTGAATTAGCTGGTTCCGGCATGAGTGCGGATGCATACCATATGACAGCACCCTCCCACGATGGAGAAGGCGCTGCTCGTTGCATGACTAATGCTATCAAAAATGCGGGTGTACATGCTACTGAGGTAGATTACATTAATGCTCACGGCACCTCCACACAGCTGGGTGATATTGCTGAAACCATAGCGGTAAAATGCTGTTTTGGGGATCATGCAAAGAAGCTTGTGGTTAATTCCACCAAATCCATGACTGGACACTTGCTAGGTGCTGCAGGTGGGGTTGAAGCAATATTCACCATACTGGCAATACATCATCAAATTGCCCCACCCACCATTAATATTTTCAACCAAGATCCGCAATGCGATCTAGACTATGTGCCCAATACTGCACGGAATATGAAAATTGAGGTGGCAATGTCAAATTCATTCGGATTTGGTGGCACCAATGGCACGCTTATTCTTCGTAAGATGTAGTTTTGCCGTTATATGTATATGTTAAAACGCCTAGTTCTTCTAGGCTTAACTGGAATCCTCCTATTTACTGGATGGTTCCTCTACCATGTCAACACAGCCGTTCATATTCCTGTTGCCCCATACGAATTTTCAATCAAGTCAGGCAGTAACCTAAGAAGCGTTGCTAGCCAACTAGCTAATGCTGGAGTCTTACCTGATGCTTGGTCATTCATTTTACTATCACGAGTAATGGGACATGCCTCCTCTCTCAAGGCAGGCGATTATAAGCTTTCCGAAAACACTTCACCTCTTCGCTTACTGGAATACATCACCGAGGGGGATATTAATCAAAGTGAAATCAAATTTATTGAGGGCTGGACATTCCGCCAGATGAGAAAAACACTAAATGAGCACCCCTCCATCCAGCACGATACTGCAAAACTGAGTGATCAGGACATTCTGCAATTAATTGGTGCAAGAGAAACTGTGGCAGAAGGGCTGTTTTTTCCCGATACCTATTATTTTGTACAAGGTAGCAGCGACACAGAAATATTGAAACAGGCTTATCGTGTGATGCAAAATAACCTAGCATCCGCCTGGGCCACAGCTACTAGAGATTTGCCTCTGGAAAACTCCTATCAGGCTCTGATTCTGGCCTCCATAATTGAAAAAGAAACTGGTAAAGATGCTGATCGAGTCACGATCGCAGGCGTATTCATTAATCGACTACGGTCAGGTATGCTGCTTCAAACTGACCCTACTATTATTTACGGCCTAGGCGAGAAATTCGATGGTAATCTGCGCAAGAAGGATCTACAGACAGATCATGAATACAATACTTACACTCGCCCTGGCCTCCCACCCACACCCATTTCTATGCCAGGGTTAGCTTCGATCCAGGCAGCACTGAATCCTGCTAAAACCGATGCTCTATACTTTGTCGCAAAGGGAAATGGGGAATCACACTTCTCCAGTAACTTGCCAGATCACAATCGCGCAGTAGCAAAATACCAGAAAAGATACAAATAAACAACTTGTTGCATTTCCTCAACAAAAGAATTTACGTTTCCAACTGTCGGAGAAAAGCTGTTGTTTTACCCCTTTCTTTTACTTATAGAAAATGGGCTATCCGTTGATAAAATAACGAGGTATGACATAGGCCTGTCTACATAAAGACCGATAGCTACTGGGCAGGTTAAACTATTTGATAGAATATCCATTGACTAAATAATATGAGAACAAGAATTTTAGTTGTTATTCCAGCTCTGATGATCATTGGAACTGTTATGGTTACTGTCACCTCTGCCGAAATTTACAGACATGTGGATAAAAACGGGCAAGTCACCTATACCAATACCCGCATGAAGGGTGCAAAAAAAGTTCATCTCGATCGAACTTTGGCCAAAGCCAAAATGGCAACACCTAAAAATTTCCCCAGAGTAGATAGTAAGGTCCAAAGGAAAAGAGATTTGAAACGCCGCGATATTCTCGAAGATGAACTAGCTACAGAAAAGAAGCTCTTGTCGAATGCAAAACAAACTTTAAAGAGAAATGATGCATTATTGCATAAGAGGAATATTATTGCTCTGAAGAAGGAGCTTATGAACCTTTAATTGAGATCAATAAACTTTAACGGGCTTGAACAGTAATTTTATGAAAATTAACGATATCGTATTTTTAGCTCTGTTTAGTGTATCTTTTACTGCGCAATCTGAGTTATACAAATATGTGGATAAGAGCGGCAATGTCACATATTCAAATGTCCCCCTGAAGGATGCCCAAAAGCTCGAACTACCACCTCTTACAGTAGTGCCAAGAACTAATTTAGAATTGGAAACCAAAACTCCGGAACTTTCTGCAAATGGAAAGCATCGTGATGCTATTGAAAAAAAGATTGACGACGAAATAAAGCTTCTTGAAGAAAAGGAAAAAGAATATAACAACGGTGAGCCAGAACGTATTGGCAGCGAAAGAAATTACCAGAGATACCTTGACCGGATCCAACGGCTCAAGAATGAAATATCTCTACACGAAAAAAATATTGGGACCCTCAAGCTCGAGCTACAGAATCTGGGTAATCCTGATTAGATATACACCTATTATTTTATAGTTACCACTGTAAATTTGAGGACGGTAGCTAAGTCACAAATAAATGAAATTGGTACCATAACTACGCTACCAGCTCTACTAGTACTGGAGAATGATCCGACGGTCTTTCGTTCTTACGTGGCTCTTTGTCTATAACACAGGCGGTACAGGTGCTGGCAAATTCGTTACTCAACAGAATGTGGTCTATTCGCATACCCATGTTACGGCGAAAGGCCATCATGCGGTAATCCCACCATGTGTAGGATTTATCAGGCTGATCAAACAGACGAAAACTGTCAACTAGACCCAGCCTGAGTAACTCCTTGAACGCCTCTCGCTCCGGCTGACTGAATAGCACTTTTCCTTCCCATAATCTTGGATTATGTACATCGCGTTCTTCCGGTGCAATATTAAAATCACCTAGCAATGCCAGTTTTGGATGTTTACATAACTCTTTCTGCAACCATTCATTGAGAGCAATTAACCAATTCAGTTTGTATCGGTATTTCTCTGATCCAACACTCTCACCGTTAGGAACGTAGACGCAAATTACTCGCACATCTCCGTAAGTTGCTGCCAGGACACGTTTTTGATGGTCTTCTAAGCCAGGTATTGCTGTGACAGTCTCAGTCCCTATTTGCTTGCCGAGCAGCGCAACACCGTTATAGGCTTTCTGTCCAGCATAGACTGATTGATATCCAGAAGACATAATTTCGGTTGTGGGAAAATTTTCGTCTTGCAGCTTTGTCTCCTGTAGGCATAGCACATCTGGCTGATTAACCAATAACCAATTGCGAACCTGTGGCAGACGAACTTTTAGAGAGTTAACATTCCAGGTAGCAAGTTTCATATAATATTTAAACTCATTATTAACTCCGTAATGATGGTTTGTTTTTAGTTTGGCTACACATCTAGCTACACATATAACCAACCATTCCTTATTCTGCCAGCGATTGCTGCCAAGTGGTAGGGGCAGTCAGGGTATAGATAGAAGGAAAAAGAAGGATCTGGATGACAAATTTTTAGTAAACAGTCATGCTAAACGTTCACCACGAGTCGGGAACCAAGCATCTCGCCCGAAAGATCTATGCCGAAACCGAAAATATAACGATTCAAGGCAAATAATACGATGTGCAACGACTTGGTTACCTTATGTGTTTAACCATGGCACGAACAGGGCAGTTCATACTTTGCGCTTCATGAAGGCGATGCAGCGTGATCTTACGGACTTCCAGTTTGCTTTGCTCGATATGCGAACGCAGTAGCATGGATACCTCTACAAATTTCCTCTGCAATAACAATTGTAGTATCTTTGCGTGCTCCTGATACGTTGCTTCAATCCGATCACCAGACGTAAAATCAAGGCGGCGGATGATACGGATTTTTTCTGTCAATTCAGCGTGGACACGTGCTACCTCCTTATTGGCGGCAGCATTGATGAGCGTCATGTGGAAGCTCTCATCCAGGCGTGCTATCACACGCCCGTCCTTTTCTCGTTCGTTTTTTGGTATCAGCCAGATATTTTTTAGATCAAGCAAATGTTTCGAATGAGTGGTCATTTGGCAGATCCGCTCAATTGCAGCGATCTCCAATACAATTCGCAAGTCGTAAAGATCATCAAAATAAGCAAAGTCGAGATTACGTACCTTCCATCCGCGGCGGAATCCAACCTCAAGGAATCCTTCCCGCTGCAACCGATAGAGTGCATCGCGCATTGGTGTGCGCGATACCTTGTAATGCACTGCCATTTCGGTTTCAGTAAAGGGATCTCCTGGCAACAGGCGGAATTCGAAGATGTCTTCCTTAAGTCTGCCGTATACTTGCTCGGCGAGCGGATTTGCGTGAGAGTAAGCCATATAAAATAGAAAAATAGATGTACTAAGCTGAAAAGGTATCAGATCACGCTAACGTGGGCGGCAACGATCCGCCAACCTTCAGGAAAACGTATCCATGTCTGCATTTGCCTGCCAATCTGTTCCAAGTTCGGCACGGTGAATTCCGTACTAACGGTACCAAAGCCGCATCCAAAGCTCGTGATCACTTTGTGAATAATACGTCGCCCAGGAGACACCGGGGCGCATGCCATACGGTAAGCACGAATCGCTTCTCCTCCGTATAGGTTTTCTGCAACTCCATAGCGGATAGTTTTCGGATCGTACCAAAAGAATTTATCGAGGGCCGTTACATCATGCCGAACAAGCGCATCTTCATATTGGTTGAATACGAGGTCTAGATCGATCAACACATCGGGCAAATTAATTTCGTGTTCGCTCATCAGTAGATCCATAATACTCTCCTCTATTACTCAGCTTTCATTCGTAGCAGTAAACAGGGCTGCAAGTGGAGCCGTCCAACCGACAATGCCGCCTTGTGCTTGCACCATCTCCAATGTCGCCACTTTGAAGGCAGGAAAATAACTTGCAGTTGCATCCTCGATCAGCAGGCACTCATAGCCACGGTCATTTGCCTCGCGCATTGAAGTCTGCACACAGACCTCTGTGGTCACACCAGAAAACATCAGGTGTGTAATACCAAACTGTTGTAATTGCGCGTGCAAGTCAGTACCGTAAAACGCGCCCTTACCTGGTTTGTCGATCACGATTTCTCCTGCTATTGGCTGCAGTGCCGGCACGATGTCGTTACCAGGTTCACCACGTATCAAGATACGGCCCATCGGGCCCTGATCGCCAATTCGGCAGACAGGATTACCCCGAGATCGCTTGGATGGTGGGCAATCTGACAAGTCGAGAAGATGCGATTCACGGGTGTAGATGACCACCATGCTGAAACGACGCGCCAGATCGAGTAAAGCGCCGACTACCGGAAC
>SMUY01044704.1_pt1 | contig 13401 bp, 10 predicted proteins | sample 2456441 | NCBI WGS metagenome assembly SMUY01 (sample SAMN11095931, study PRJNA526329) | marine sediment metagenome | biome: Marine sediment; feature: Surficial sediment; material: Deep marine sediment; isolation source: Hadal surficial sediment | place: Pacific Ocean | collected 2014-11 | depth...
GGGGCCAGCCGGTGGCTACCGGCATCTAAGAGAGCTCTGCGGTTGAAAACCACTTCCAGGCTGGCCCGTGGGCCTGTTAAGTGTATATGAGAAGCCGGATTTGGCACCGTAGGGGTCAGCGGGTGGCTGACCCGAACCGAACGAGGGGCTGATCTTTGCCGGTGTGGCTCCGTGTCTGCAATCCTGACGGTCCAGGCTAGAGTTTGGGGACACTCCCCGAACTCAAGTAGAATTCTTGGGACAGTCCCCGAACTCTCGCTCCATAAATACAATGACGGACCGCTTTGGACTATCTCATCGTGAAGAGCACTGCCTTCTCTCCGCGGTCATCGATGAGCTTCTGGATGTGATCGACCAGCAAACCTTTTCGTTCAATCAAGCCGTTTAACTCAGGCGGCCTCAAGAAGTCTTTGAGCTTTGCTCTGATCTCGGTCTCATCCAGCGCCTGCAGTTTTTCCCAAAGGCTCCGCTCTGCAAATTGGACCTGCTCGGGGTTCATGAGTTGCTTCCAGCGCCGGAAGGCTCGCGTATGATCGATCATCCACAGCCTCCAGTCGGGCTCAATCAGAATGTTGCCTATATTACGATCTTCGTTATAGATCAGGTTGTCGAAGATGTGGATGTTTTGCCGCAGCATGATCCAGCGCCATCGGTTGATTCCTCCACTGGGCGGTACACCCGTTGTTGCCCTGAGAACTCTCTCGGTGTTGACATTCTCGACCCAGGCTTGCAGAGTCCCTTCCGTGCGCTGAATCTTACGCTCCACCACAGGGGGAACGGTGTCCAGTCCCAGCAGCTTGGCCAGTTCGTATGCCGCGCACTCGAAGATGGCGTCATCGCGAAAGAAAAAACTGATCTTGCCGTCACTCAGTGGCATTTGGCTTCGCTCAACATGAACATCGCGAAAGATGGCGTGCATTCGAATTCCGTCTTTTTCCAACAAGACCTTCTGGAACCTGTTGAGTCCCTCGTCGACCCGTTCTCTGGACACAATATCGGCCGTTCGCAGGAATTCTTCCACCTCCACATAGCTCTGAAAAGGCAGCGGCTTCCCGTCGGGATCCAGCCATCTCAGCGAGTTGGAGGTCTGGGCAGCGCTCAGCGACCCCGCCAGGAGTACCACCAGCAACCCAATGGAGTTTCGAGAAAAACGATGCACTAGTTTAGTCATTCTGTCCTCCAATCCATGCTAGACCTTTGGAGGGTGAAAAGCAATGCTGATAAAATGCAGAACTGCTCAAAAGTAAACCCGGATGGCGGCAAACAGGGTGTTGGGAACCAAACCGTACTCGCTTTGCGGAACCGGACCCATCTCCGACGACTGGAGCCCCTTTCCGATACCAATCTGGGCGCCTGCCAAAACATCCGAGTTGTTGCTCGTCGACCACTGAAACGAGGGCACCCAAAGGGCGGAAGGATCTTGCCAGTTCACGAGCAGAGTGTTGGTGAGCGTGCCCAAAGGGTGGAAGCGCCAGCCGCCGGAAACGCCTGCATAAAATCTTCCCAGGGCATTGATCTCTCCACGCAGAACACGGTCGGCTCTACTCCAATCCAGGTACTGTGAGGCTTGGCTCGCTCCATAGCCGTTGAAAGCGAACTCAGCCGTCACCGAGAGCGTCGGCGTCAGCTGTCGATCGACTCCCGCGGCGGCGCGCCAGAAAGTCCTGCGGTCCCGCACCCGATCCTCCGGATCGCCTGATTGGGTCCAACTCACCTCTCCTCGCAAGCCTGTCCCCCAGGCATCTGCAGTCAAAAAACTTCCAGCCACGGTGTCGCGGTGAAATTTTCCTCCCATCAAGCCCCAATCCAACGGTCCCAGATTGAAGCGGGTCAAGGCTCCCAGCGAGCCGTCCCTGCTCAGAGAGGGCCCTAGAACAGCACCGATCACCTCCACTTCCGAGAAGGCTCCCAGGGGAATGGTGGATCGAATGGCGTCTATGCCCGGCTTGTAGTCACGATCGACTCGCCGGGGCGCAAAAGGGGCAAAAAGATCCAGCGAAGGCCAAAAATACGCCACTCCCCAGGTGACGGCCTGGCGGCCGACCACAATCCTGACCTGGTTTAAATCAAATTTAAGATTGAGTCGATCAAAGCTTCCGATCAGCTCGACATCCGGGCTATCGGAAAAGACGTGCTCCAGAGGCAGGAAGGTGGGCGTAGTGGAGGTTGCCAAACCTGAAGGTCCCAACAGAGATGGGGATGCGAACTGCAAGAGCGGATGAGTTTCCAAGCGTACGTGCTGGCCAAAAAAACCGTCTCCGGTGAGCCGCAAAATCAGGAGTTCTGTATCCCGGCGTCCCAGTGAGCCGATGGCCGCCCCTGGGAATTCCTCTTCCAGTGCAAGCTCTTCCAATCGTAGGAACGGGTAACCTCGAAAGGATCCACCCCAATCAAACTCTTGAGCCTGCAACCGGGAAACGGCACCTTCCAGGGTCAAGAGGAGAAGAAGGACCCCTAGATATTTTGGCCCGGCAGAGGACATCAAGACTCGTCTTTCTCCACATGCCCATCCACTAGATGAATAATCCGTTTGGCTCGCTTCATCACGCGAGGGTCATGGGTGGAGAAAAGAAAGGTGGTGTCATGCTCCTGGTTCAGTTTTTCCATGAGCTCCATCAGTGCAAAGGCTGTTTCGCTGTCCAGGTTAGCCGTCGGTTCATCGGCCAGAACCAGCGCCGGTTTGGCCACGATGGCACGGGCTACCGCAACCCGCTGCTGCTGCCCAGCAGAAAGCTCGGAGGGTCTCCGGTTTTCAAGACCCTCCAGCCCCACTTCCTTCAAGACCTGGAGAACAGACCTTTTCCTGTCAACCGCCGGAAGCCCTCTGAGCAGCAGAATCAGTTCCGCGTTTTCCTCCGCATTCAGGACGGGAACCAAATTGTAGGACTGAAAGATGAATCCGACTTCCTTGAGTCTTAATTGAGCCAGTTCAGGCGCACTCATTCCTGTTAAATCCTGCCCTCCCACCCAGACCTTCCCCTCGGTCGGTTGATCGAGCCCCACGGAAACATTCAGCAGTGTCGTTTTCCCCGATCCGGAGGGCCCTGCAATGGCCACAAACTCACCCCGCCGCAGGGTCAGGCTGACGCTATCCAGAGCCCGAATGGTCTCATCTCCCTGCTGGTAAAGCCGAGAGACATTCTGGAGCCGAAGAATCGTGTCCTCTTGAGTCATGATCAGGTCCGCCCCAGTAAATGAACATCTGCTGATTGAGCAGCCCGCCAGGCTGGAACCAGTGAAAGTATTAGGGTTAAGCCAAAAACCAGCACCATCGATTGGGAAATTCGGGCCGGGGAAAGATGAGAATACATGACCGGGTCAAAAACAACACCGGCGGCCGAAAGGTCTCCTGAATAAAAGAGGTCCAAGGGCAAGCCGCTGCGGCTCAGATACAAGTGCGCACTGTATCCCAGCCCGAACCCGGCGAGGGCCGAGAGGAAGGCAATAAAGAAGGCTTCCACCAGCACCATAGTGAACCGCCTGCCCGGCGTCAGTCCCAGACAGTGGAGCAGGGCAAACTCCCGGCCTCGCTCCAAAACCGACATGAGCAGCGTGTTGAGCACGGTAAAGCTGATGAGCAGGAAGAGGATCAGATTCATGACGTAGCTGCTCACTTCATCAATACGAATAAAATCCTTTAGCTCGGGAAGCGCTTCTCCCCAGCTCAATACCTCCAAGGAGGAAAACTTCTGTTGTCCGATGTTGGACAGCTCCTCCGAAAATCGAGCATCTTGCAACAACAAGGCGATTTGGTGGACCCGAGCCCCCAAGTCCAGAAATTCCTGAGAAGCGTCCAGGGGCATCAAGGCCAGTACCTGGTCCTGCTCTTCCAATCCCGTTCGCAGGATCCCCCGTACCCGCACCAGCCGGGATCGAATTTCCACGGAGTCAGCCCCTTGTGCCATCAAAACGAGTTTCTCACCCACCTCAAGGGCGAGTTTGTGAGCCACTCCTTGTCCCAGAATGACCCAATCCACGTCGTCAGCGTTCAAGAATTCTCCTTCGATCAGCTTCTCGTCAAAATTGGAGGCCTGCATTTCCGCCAAAGGTTGGATTCCTATGAGCTGAACTCCAGTTGCACCATCAGCCGAGGAGGCCAGACCCGATACGAAGGTTCGGCGTAAGATGTGACGAATCGGGAATCGCCCTTTCATTTCCTGGCTCCAGGTCTCTACACTCCGGATCTCCTCAGGGCTGAGTAACCGGTTGATTCCCCCCTGCTCTTGATAGCCTTTCTGCTGAACCAGGACGTGGCCTGAACCCATATGCACGGCACTTTCAATCATCTGCTCATGGCTCCCATCGCCAAGCCCCAGGAAAACCAACAACAATGCCAGGCCCAGCGAGATGGTGATCACGGTGAGAAGTGTTCTGCGAGGCTGTCGCCACAGGTTTCTCCAGGCAAGCTTCAAGACAATGGACATTTACAGTGAATCCCTTTATCTATCCCTCAACCGGAGCCGACAGGGCCTGGACCGGATTCAATCGAGCGGCCTTCACAGCCGGGAAAAAGGCGCCAAAAAGGGTAGCCAACAGAAGACCCAGGGCCGACCAAAGGACGAAATCCCAGCCCCAGCTGGCTTTCAGAACAGGGTCTATTCGGGTTCCCAGCATGGAAAGTTCTCCCATCCATCTGCTCAAATCCAGACCCTGGGTGGTTAGATAAGACATCCCCCAGGCTCCCAAACCAAATCCTCCTATCAAACCCAGAATTCCCAGAAAAAGGCTCTCCAGGAGAATGGCACTCACAATGAGCAGGGGACGCATCCCCAGGGCATGGACCAATCCGATCTCGCGGCTTCTTTCAAAGACCGCCATCATCATCGTGTTCAAGACACCCATGGCGGTGAAGAGGCCGATGATCAAAATAATGAATCCGTACATCCCCTGGGCCAGGCTCACGTAGTCTTTGAGCTGGGGTGCCAGCTCCCCCCAGCTTCGGGCCGAGATGTTGGCTGGCAGCTCCTCCGAAGCGTTGAGCTGTGCGGCAAAACCATCAGCATCCATGGGATCCTCGAGCCTCACTGCAATCTCATGAACTTCATCCGGACCCAGAGCAAGCAGTTCCTGCAGGTCCTCCAGATAGAGGACTGCCAGCGAGCGATCCAAATAACTGAGTCCGGTGTGGAGGATTCCAGATACCAGAAACAGGTCGTTTCCCAGACTCCCATCGGCGGCCTGAGTCACGATGGCCACCTGTGATCCGATGGTTGCCTCCAGTTCCCGGGCCAGGACATCTCCCAACAGCAGAGAGCGCTCCACCGAGTCGTCCAGGGCTCCCGCCTGAAGTCCCGACAGGAAGCTACTCACCCTCACTTCGACTTGCGGATCCACGCCCATCAAACGGGCTCCTGCAGAGTGTTCCCCTGTGGACAAAAGGCCAAACCCGTACACTCGGGGAGAGCGGCCCACCAACTGAGGATAAAGGCTGAGTTGGTGGAGGACCCCTTCCAGCGCACTATCCTCATCGCTGCCGATGGTATCGTAGAGGCTGCGCTCGGGTAGATAACCCGAATGATGCAGCTGCAGGTCACCCATGAGCAGGCCCGTTCCATTTTTGAGCATCTGCCCGGCTATACCGACGGTCAATCCAATGAGAACAATCAGAATGGCATAGCCACAACCCACAGCAGAAATGGTAATCAGGCTTCGTCTGGGATTTCTCCATAGGTTTCGCCATCCCAACCGCAAGACAATCATCTCTATCTCCGCAGAGAAGAAAGAGAAAAAGTGCCCTGGGGGATGGGAATATCAAAACGGAGCTCGTGATAAATCATCTCCGTGTATTCTTCCGGCTTGTCCTGCGGCACCATCCTCGACTTGGTGGGGACGAGCCGTCCGCCCATCTCGCGGTATTCAGAGAAGGTCAGGGTGCGCTTGAGCTCCTCATTTTCATCATAGTACTCAGCCCGGATGGGCATCAGATCCTTCTTGCGGACTTGGTAGAGCATCTTCCCCCAGACCACAGGTGCCTTGGGGTGAGGAGTCAGTAGAAACTCATAGACCTCAACTCCTTCCCGATCTCCTTCATAAACGATCTCAATGTCATAGTCACGAATGAGACGGCTTTCCTTGACCAGATCGTCATTGGTGAAATGTGAGCCCATCCAGGAAGCCATCATCATTGAGGTGGGAATGCGGATGGTGCGATCGATCTTGGGAAGATAATTCCACATGTCGGAGCCGACCTTCAGGGTTGTCATTCCGGCTTCTTTTTTGGGTTGTAACACCTTGATCAGAGCCTTGTCCGTACCCTCTGACCAGATTTCCATCATGACATTGCGCTTCCAGCGCCGGGTGACCACCGCCATTTCCACCCGGCCTTGAGAGGAGTCTCCTCGAAGCATCTGGTCCACCTTGTCAATGATTTCCGCTGGGCTCAGCTGGGGTGAATCGACCTGGGCGGAAAGGGAGCCGATGGAACCTCCCATCAAAAACAACAGTATCCAAATCCCTTTGCTTCCAGACCCGATTCGCGACATCATACCTCTACCGTTTTAAAACCCTGGTACTCTAGTCAACTCTGGACCTCAACTGGAACTGACAAAACTAACAGATTACCTTTATCACTGACCGGTGAGAAATTCCCCGACCCTTCCGGCCCAGCGTCCGGCTCTCACAATCCTCGGAGGGTCCATCGTCAGGTCAACCACCGTGGAGGGTTGGCTGGGCTGCTCCATTTCTGTGCCCTCTAATATAAGGTCCACCTGGTGATCAGAAAGTTGCTTCAAATCTTCCAGCGCGGCCAACGGCTCTCCAGAAACGTTGGCGCTGGTGGAGACGATGGGCCCCGGGATGGCCGCCATCCAAAGCTGGAGAAAGGCCAGATCGGGATGACGCAATCCCACCTTACCCTCCTCCCCCAGCAGTAAGCGGGAACAGGAGGAGTTCCCTTCCAGAAGTAGGGTCACGGGACCCGGCCAAAAGGCTTTCACTAGTTCATAAAATAGCTCCGGTATATGATCGGAAACTACTTCTGCATAAGAATAATCCTGGACAAGCAAAAGAACGCCTTTTTTCTCGGATCGGCCTTTTATGGCGAAAAGTCTTCGCAGTGCTTCCTCATTGAAGGGATCACAGCCCAGACCATAGAGGGTATCGGTGGGGTAAAGCACCACCTTACCCTGGCGGATGGCCTGGGCCGCTTTTTCAATGATGTCTGGAGGGGGGGACGCAAGATCAAACGGCACATCTGCTAAGATAGCACGAAGTGTCTTCTTCTGTTTCCCGGATTGAAAGCCGGCAAAACCCCCAATACAAACTCTGGAAAAGATATGTCGCTCACCCTGAGAAAGTAGACTGTCCCTGGATTTCCATAGAAGGCTGGAAGCAAATCCAGGACCTCTCCGCCCAGCATCCCATAGAGCTTTTACTCTTCTCGGAGGGGGCGGAACGTGGCATCAAGGACCTTCTTCCCCGCTCTACAGAGTCTTTTCAGCTGGCTCCCGCCTTGTTCGAAAGTCTGTCCACCCTCGATTCCTCTCAGCAAATCCTGGCCTTCTTTGAAAAACCCAGCTGGAATTGGAAGGATCTCACTTCACGAGTTCTTTACCTGAACGAACTCCAGGATCCGGGCAATCTGGGGACGCTGCTGCGAACCGCCCGAGCCACAGGAATCTTCAGTGTTGCCACCAGTCCCCACACCGTCTCCTGTTTCAACGCCAAGGTCGTCCGTGCCTCCGCCGCCTCTCTTTTCTCGATTCCCTTCCTAGAGGGGATCGAAGTTGGCGAGTTGAAGAGCCGCGGATATCACCTCTGGGCCACCACTCCGCAGGGTGGGAAGTCCTTATTCGAAACACATTTCAAGTCTCCTCTTGCCATTGTGATAGGCAATGAAGGTCAGGGTCTGGACACTGCTGTTCTCGAGCTTGCAGAGCACCACCTGCACATCCCCATGCAACCTCAAGTGGAAAGTCTCAATGCCGCCGTGGCGGGATCACTCGTTCTCTATGAAGTGTTTCGTCAAGGAACTATTTAGGCTTTTTGTTAGGCTTCTTGGGATCGCTCTTGTCGGACTTTCGCAAGGCCTTTCGCAACTCCTTGGCCCGGATCACTTGTCCCTGCAGCAGCATTTCCCCTTTAAAGCGCTTGACCACCTCGGTGTAGACGGCAATCGCTTCCTCTTTGCGCTCCGAACTTCCCAGAGCCACTCCTTTGTTGACCAGCGCCAGCGCTACCTGCTCCTGCAGCTCCACTTCTTGTTCCTCCTGATAGCGCCTGAGGACCTCATCGCAGACTTCAATGGTCTCCTCCATCCGGCCCAGCGTCCCCAGAGCCACACCTTTATTGACGAGTGCTTTGGCCACCTGCTCCCGTAGTACGAGTTCCTGCGCATCTTGAAAGCGCTCGACCACCTCATCACAAAGGGTCAGCGTCTCTTCAGCACGACCCAATGTTCCCAGCGCCACTCCTTTGTTGACCAGCGCCTTGACCATCTGCTCCCGCAGCGCCACCTCCTGTGTCTCCTGAAAGCGAGTGATGACCTCATCGTAAATCCCGATCTCTTCTTCAGTCTTGCCCAGAGTTCCCAGCATCACCCCTTTCTCGACCATGGCCCGGACCACCTGCTCTTGAAGTGACAACTCCTCTGCCTCCTGATAACGATGGATGATCTCATCACAAACCTCAATCACTTCCTCCATCTGACCCAACGTCCCCAAAGCCACCCACTTATGAAATAATGCTCCAGCCACTTTCTCCCGCATGGCACTGTGGCTGGCTTCGCCGAAGCGATCCACCACCTCGTCGCACACTTGGACCACTTCTTCCATATGACCTAAACTCTTGAGTGCAACCGCCTTGTTGGAAAGCGTCTCCATCACCTGTTTCTGCAATCCTTCATGGCTGGCATCGTCGAAGCGATCCATCACCTCCTCACACACTTCAACCACTGCTTCCATATGACCCAGGCTGGCCAGCGCTACTTCTTTGGTCACCAGAGCGGCGCCTACCTGGACCTTCAGTGAAATGTCGACGGCATTGCCAAAGAGATTTATCACCTCATCGCACGCCTCAATGGCATCCTCCATGCGGCCCAGTGCTCCAAGCGTCAACCCTTTCTTGACCAACGCCTCTGCCACCAGTTCTCGCACCTCCACATCCATGACCTCTTGGAAGCGACTGACCACCTCATCGTAAACGGCAATCGCCTTCTCTGTGCTCCCCAGCGCCACTCCCTTTTCAATCAGCTCCCGCGGTTCTCGCCTCTGGGCCTCCTTTCCCGCCTCTTCCTCTGCCTTGCGTTTTTCTTCCGCTTCCCTGGCCGCTTGGTCTTCTGCTTTTCGTTTCTCTTCGGCTTCTCTTTCCGGCTGCTCCTGCTCCTTGAGTTTCTCCTCGGCCTCCTGTTGCGCCTGCTGCTGCGCCTTCCCCTTTTCTTCCGCCTCATTGGCCTCTCGGGCCGCCTTTTCTTCTGCCTTCCGTCTTTCCGCCTGCTCCTGCGCTCCTCTCTCCTCTTGCTCTCCCTGCAGCTCACGGACAATCGCTTCCAATGCCTCTTTTTTGGCTACTGCTTCAGCGACCTGTTCCCGCAACACCGTTTGCTGAGCCTGGCCAAAGCGGCTGATCACCTCATCACACACCGCAATGGCGTCTTTCGTGAGGCCTAGCGTCCCCAGGGAGGCCGCCTTGTGAACCATCGCCTCCGCCACCTGTTCAGTGACATCCGCTTCCGTTGCCGTACCAAAGCGGCTGATCACCTCATCGAAAACTTCAAGCGCTTCCTGTGCAGTTTCCAGGGCCAATCCCTTGGCCACCAGGGCCTCAGCCGCCTCATGGGGCAAATCGGTTTCGGTGGCGTATTCACCCGGACTCAGTTTTTCCTGTTTCTGGCCCAGAGTTCCCAGGGTTTCCCCCTCCTCTTGAACCACCGGCTGGTGTGGAACCGGGCCAGGTGCTACCGGCTGCGTCGGTACCGCTCCCAGTGTCTCCTTTTTGAGCAGCGCCCGCCCCACCTGCTCCCGCAGCGCTGGTTCCCTGGCCTCCCCAAAGTTTCGAAGGATTGCCTCGTAAACCTCCATTGCCTGCTGCCTACCACCCAGACTCTCCAGAACTTCCCCCTGGTTCACCATCGCCTCGGCCACGTACTTCCTTACCTGCACTTCGGTCGCGCTGCCGAAGCGAGCGATCAACTCATCGTAGACCGCAATTGCTTCTTCTGTATTCCCCAGAGCGACTCCTCGACCCATGAGAGCGCTCACCGAGTCTGCAGGCCGTTCCGTAGTTGTGGTGTATTGAACCGGATTCATCGCTTGGTCGAAGAACCCGCTTGGATCTTTTGCAGAACCGAGAGTACCCAGGGTCGTCCCTTGGCTGGCAGGTGCCCGGGCCACCTGCTCTTGAAGTGTTGCCTCCAGCACCCCCGTATTCAACACCGCTCTCGACACTTGCTCCCTCACATCTGCCTCTCTCGACTCGCCAAAGCGAGTTAGCAGTTCGTTGTAGGTGCGAAGTGCTTCTGGTGTTCGGCCCAAGCCTCCCAGCGTCACCCCCTTATTAAAGAGCGCCCAGGCCACCTGTTCCCTCACGTCTGGGTCGGTGGACCCCCCAGCCGTCTTGGTTACCGTTAACCATCCCGGACGAATTAGACCGCCCGTTGCTGCTCCCCTTAACCCTGCGAAGCGACGCAGTAAGTCATCGTAGGTCCCAAGAGAATCCTGGGTTCGACCCAGGGTACCCAGGGCTGTAGCTTTATTTAGGAGAGCCCAGGCCACCTGCACCCGGAGTTCCTTTTTGTGAGGATCATCCTGCGAAGAGGCCTGGAGCCATCCAGGACGTGTCAAGCGATCCAAGGTTGTTTCCTTCACTTCTGCGAAGCGCCTTAACAACTCGTCGAAAACGGCAACTGCATCCGGCGTATGGCCCAGGCTGTTCAGGATCACACCTCTGTTTAAGAGTGCCCAGGCCACCGGTTCGCGCACCTCTGCTTCTTCTTTCTGTTGGGCACCCACCTCCCTGTCCTCTTTCAACCAATCCGGAAGTGTCAGGCCTTCCACCTTCGTTCCCCGGGATTGGGTGGCTGGCCCGAAGCGATGCAGCAGCTCGTCGTAGCTTGCCAGCGCTTCCTGGATGCGCCCCACCATTCCCAAGCTCACGCCCTTGTTAAAGAGTGCCCAGGCCACCGGCGCGTGCTGTGCCTCCCGCTCCTGGCTAACCGGGCTGGGTTCTCGTTCTTCCTTGAGCCATGCCGGACGTACAAGGCCGACCAGCTGCGGGCGTTCTATGGCCGACCCAAAGCGACGCAGCAACTCATTGTAGACGGCAATTTCGTCATTTGTACGCCCGTCGCTTCCCAGGGCCAGACCCATGTTAAAAAGCGCCCACGCCACCTGCTCCTGCACGTCGGTTTTTTCTACAAAGCGAGTCAGGAGTTCATCGTAGACTCTGAAAGCTTCCTTAGGCTCGCCAGCTCGTGACAGTGCCACACCCCTGTTGAAGAGCTCCCGCGCAGCCCGCTGGTCGGCACTCATTGTCTCCGGGTGACGGGTTTGACCTTCGCCCTCAACCTCTTCGGCAGGCAGGGAGCGACGAAGGCGATGAACAAAAGCTCCCAGTGGATCTCGGATCACCTCGGGGAGTTCCAGGCTACGGACCTCAATCAATTCCTAAAATATCCTCCTGGGAATGTTTCAGCCGAGTCATAAGAAGGATTATCCCTGGTTTTCAACTTCCGTGCGGGTCTTCCCCCTCTAAATTAACTGATCCAGTTTAAAAAAAAGGTGACACAGACGATGAGTCGGGAGAAAATAAGGCACTCATGGACAGAACTCTTTTCCCTTCTCAAAAAGCTCACCCAGACGCCTCTTCCCCTTCTACTGCTCCGCTTGCAGAACGGATGCGACCCCGAAGACTCGAGGACGTCCTGGGTCAGGACCACCTTTTGGGGAAAGGGAAACTATTGCGGGAAGTCATTCGCTCACAGGAGATTCCTTCTATGATTTTCTGGGGGCCTCCAGGGGTGGGAAAGACCACTTTGGCCCGAATCATCGCCCAGGAGACAGACTGCTATTTTGTCTCCATCAGCGCGGTGCTGGCTGGAGTCAAAGATGTGAGGAGGGTCATTGAAGAAGCCCGGACTGAGCGTCGCCTCCACAACAGAAGAACCATTTTCTTCGTGGATGAGATCCACCGGTTCAACAAAGCCCAGCAGGACGCCTTTTTGCCCCATGTGGAAAGTGGGACCATAATTCTGATTGGGGCCACTACCGAAAACCCCTCCTTCGAAGTGATCTCCCCACTTCTCTCGCGCTCTCGGGTTCTGGTCCTGCGTCCTTTGGACCAGGAACAGTTGGTTGAACTTTTAAGAGGCGCCCTGCGCGATCGTGAGTATGGGCTGGGAAACCAGAATCTCAAAATAAGGCAGAAAGCCCTTGATCAGCTGGCCCTTTTTGCCAATGGTGATGCGCGAATTGCCCTCAACTCGCTGGAAATTGCCGCTTCTTTAGCTCAAAGCCAGGGTCCGGACAAACCCGAGATCAGCCTAGAAATCGTACAACAGGCACTGCAGAAACGGACCCTTCTTTTCGACAGGGCTGGAGAGGAGCACTTCAACCTGATCTCCGCTCTCCACAAGTCTCTGCGCAACAGCGACGTCGACGCCACACTCTACTGGCTGGGGAGAATGCTTGAAGCCGGTGAAGACCCTCTCTATATCGCCCGCCGCATGGTCCGCTTTGCCTCGGAAGATGTGGGAACAGCTGACCCTTCCGCTCTTGGCTTTGCCATGGACGCTATGCAGGCCGTCCACTTTATCGGCCTACCCGAAGGAAAACTTGCTTTGGCTCAGTTGGCCATCTATCTTGCTCAAGCACCCAAGTCCAACTCCGTCTATGAGGCCTATACCCGGGTCCAGGAAGACGTGGAAAAGACTCTCGCAGAACCCGTCCCTCTTCACCTGCGCAACGCGACCACGCCACTCATGAAAGAGCTGGGTTACGGACATGGTTATCGCTACGCTCACGACGAAGAGCAGGGGGTGGCCAAGATGGAATGTTTACCGAGAAGCCTGGTGGGAAAACAATACTACCGCCCCACCCAACAAGGGTTTGAAAAGGAGATCCAGGCGCGCCTGGAAGAAATTCAGAAGAAAAAGAGCGGCAGAGAGGAGTAATACAGCGGAACCCCATTTTACGCTGGTAAAAGGGGAAATTCGGGGCCTGTCCCCGAATTTCCTGTCAAACTCCTCCCGAACTCCCCTTTTGTTATAATCCGCTTCATGAAGACGGTCGTTTGCTCGGTGGTACTGATGTTGATTCTCCTCATGACTACCTCTGAGTCGAGAGGCTCAGAGGACATACCCTCCCTGGATGAAGAAGGCCAAAACTGGGTCGAGGAAACCATGAGGGGCATGAGCCTGGAAGAAAAGGTGGGTCAACTGATCGTCGGTGCAGCCGGCACAAATTTCAC
>SMUY01337815.1_pt1 | contig 13400 bp, 7 predicted proteins | sample 2456441 | NCBI WGS metagenome assembly SMUY01 (sample SAMN11095931, study PRJNA526329) | marine sediment metagenome | biome: Marine sediment; feature: Surficial sediment; material: Deep marine sediment; isolation source: Hadal surficial sediment | place: Pacific Ocean | collected 2014-11 | depth 0-1...
ATTCAGAAAAGCGCGAATCTGATCGTCGCCGAATTCCGGTCCAAGATACGAACCATCCTGGAGGTCGGCACCCGGCTGAAGTTCCCGTTTGTTATCCAGGTACTCGTGCCAGACGAACAATGCAGCCCCGAGGGCGCCACCGGCGTCTCCGGCTGCCGGTTGAATCCAGATATCCTCGAATGGCCCTTCCCGCAAGATTCGTCCGTTGCCGACACAATTGAGCGCCACGCCACCTGCCAAACAAAGGTACTTTTGGCCAGTCTCTTTGTGAATATGCCGGGCTGATCGCAACATCACTTCTTCAGTTACTTCCTGAACCGAACGCGCCAGATCCATCTCGCGCTGTGTCAGCTTCCCTTCCTTTTCACGCGGCGGGCCGCCGAAGAGACGGTCGAACTTGCCGTTGGTCATGGTAAGACCGGTGCAGTAGTTGAAGTAGTCCATGTTGAGCTTGAACGAGCCATCTTCTTTCAAGTCCATTAGATTGTCGAGGATCGTTTGCACATATTTCGGTTCACCATACGGGGCCAATCCCATAACTTTGTATTCTCCGGAATTGACTTTGAAGCCGGTGTAGTAAGTAAAGGCCGAGTAAAGCAAGCCGAGAGAATGTGGAAATTTGAGCTCAGCATGAATGGTCACGTTGTTGCCCCGCCCTACGCCATAGGACGTGGTAGTCCATTCGCCGACACCATCCATCGTCATGAACGCGGCTTCCTGAAATGGCGACGGAAAAAACGCCGACGCGGCATGGGATTCGTGGTGTTCCGGATAGATGATCTCGCCTTCGTAATCGAGGTCTTTCCGAATGAGGTCCGGGATCCAGAGTTTTTTTCGGATCCAGAGTTGGATGGCCATCAGAAACGACTGGATGCCGACGGGTGCGTATGCGAGGTAGGTTTCGAGGATTCTCTCGAATTTCAAGAACGGCTTGTCGTAAAAGGCGATGTAGTCCAGATCTTTGACATCAAGGTTGGCGTGCTTCAGGCAAAACCTGATCGCATTTACCGGAAAATCCTGGTCGTGTTTTACGCGCGTGAAACGCTCTTCCTGAGCGGCGGCAATGATTTTGCCATCCTGAACCAGACACGCGGCGCTATCATGATAATAGCATGAGATACCCAGTATATTCATCTCCCCTCCTAATTCGGAATCAGCACAGGAGACGCACTCGTCAGCTCCTGATACCATCCGTACATCTGCTCGTAATGAACGTCCGGGTCAAACTCGCGCTCTGCTTTGGCTCTGGCGTTCTTGCCGAAGGTCACAGCCAGATCCGGATTTTCCCAGAGTCTGGCCATCTGTGCCGCCAGGCCATCGACGTCGCCGGCTTCGAAGTGCAGACCGTTTTCTTCGTGGTCAACCAATTCCGGCATGCCGCCCATGAGGGAACAAATCACCGGCTTGCCATACGCGAACGACTCGTAAATCACCAGCGGCGAATTGTCGTACCATTCCGAAGGCACAATGATGACGCGGGCATTCTTCACCACCGACTCAAGTTCGTCACCGGATTTGAGGCCGAGAAATTTGACGTTTTCAAGGGAATGCTCCACCACGAACGCTTCTAACTCCGACCGTTGCGGGCCATCACCGACGATTAACAAAGGTGCGTCCGGATATTTCCTTGAGGCAGCCAGCAAGGTCAGGATGCCTTTTTCATCTGCAAGTCTGCCAAAATAAAGCAGATAGTCGCCGGCAGAAAAATGCGGCGTAAAATCCTGCATGTTGATGGTATAAAACATGTGCCGCACTTTGCCATCTCCAACCCCTGCCTCTTTGAACTTCCTGCCCATAAAATGGCTCGGCACGTGAAAAAGATCGATATGTTTTTCATAAATACGAGTCGCGCGGTGCAGGCTGCTTTCAACGGCGACCATCAGGCTGGCCACCAGAGAATCCTTGTGACATTTCTCTTTGATCGGATGCAGTAAATTCCCATCCAGACATTTCTCGCAGATTTTGCCCGTCCTCGGGTTGTACAGTCGGTAATTTGGGCAGACCAATTTATATTGGTGCACCGTCTGAATCACCGGGACGTTGTACTTCTTCAGTGCATGAAGAATCGACGGTGAAAGCTGGTGGTCGATCATGTGCAAGTGAGCGATATCCGGCTTCGTGGCTTCGATGAGCTTTTCCATTTGCTTGCGGGCGTCGAATGAATAGATCATTTTTCCGGCGGCGCGGACGGCAGTCGCCACCTTCGCCAGGACCGAGCCGTGGTTGTATTCAATGTTGCGCGCAAAGAATGCCTCGTGTGGTGTTTCGAAACTGTCGGGGTGGCGCATGGCAAAAGGGATGACTTCGTGGCCGTTGGCTTCCAGCACTTTCGACAGCTCGAACATGTAGCGTTCTGCGCCCCCCTTGACAAAATAGAATTTGTCCACCATCAAAATTTTCATATACGGCGCGCCCCCGGCATTGGCAACATGGTCGATTCGGATACCGGTATCTTGTCAACAGACATTTTCATTTTATTCATCTGTTCCTGCATTTGCTGCTTTTTCTTCTTCGCGCGTAACTCGCTTATCTTAACCTGTCGCAAAGCGAAAGTCAATCCTGCCAGCGTCCAGAAGACCAGTTTGATTCGATAGTGCTGGTATTCAGGCCCGATGTTGATGCAAACGATAAACGCGATGACGCCGCAAAACGTCCCGATTGCCACGGCGTTGATGAGTGGATCCTTTATCATGATGTTGCGATATGCTTCCCGCAAAAACACGAACAACAGGGCCACAAACATCAACGCACCCGGAATGCCGATCTCAGCGGCAAACCTGAGAAATTCATTATGCACCGGATGCCAGAAATTGAAGTCATCGAATGAATGCCATTGGTAGTTGTTCAATCCCACCCCAAAAATTGGATTTGCCATAATGATCGGGTAGGCAATCTGTATCATACGCGTTCGAAAACGGCCATCGGATCCGGTTTCGAATCGCGCCTCTATGGTATCCCAGTTTATGATTGCTATGGCCGCCGCTGCCACCAGCACCATTGCCATCGCAGCAAAAAACTTCGGTTTCATCAGACCGCGTCTAAATAGAAGAATTGTGAAAACCATCATGGACAAAAGAAACCCGGCCCACGACGATCTGGAAAGCGAGAAAAACAGTCCGAGCATTGCCAGGCCCGAGGCGGCAGCAAGAACCCATTTGTAGAGCGAACGCTTCGCGAAGACCGCCAGGCTGATCGCCAAAGGCAAAATCAAAACCAGCACCAAACCATATCGGTTCGGGTAAGCCAGAGTGCCCCGGACACGAGATTCCACTTTATGCAGCAACATCTGTCTTTCGCCAAGAAACCCGAGACCCAGCGTTCGGCCGAGCACGCCTTGCAACGTCCCAAGCAATCCCTGGAACAGCATGGCAAACACCAGCATGTTGGCCACAAAAATCAAGTCTGCTTTTGTCTTGATGTTGTTTACCAGATAGAAATAGAGCAAGAACGCCTTGATCCCAAAGAAAATACCGATCCCGGTTGCGGTGAGAGCAATAGCCGAGGTCATGGACAGGACGCTCCAAACCAGCATCAGGATAGCATAAAAAGCGATTTTGCCAAAGCGCAGAGTGATGGTTGTAAGCACGTTGGTGCGATAAATCCACATAGCATAAAGGCAGAACAAGAACACGTCGGTGACCATGACCAGATCTGCGCTCATCACCGCGTTGAACACTGCGCCGGTCCCGAACGGAATGCAAAAAAGGGTTGCACCCAGGAAAAATTTTTCAAGTTTGCGAAGTGACACTTTTGAATCCTGTATAGTTATAACAGTTTGTAAATCACAGTGACAAAACCCGCTTCGTCGACGAATCTGTAAATCTGTTGCAGATCATCGTTCGAACCGTTTCCTTCCAACAGAAATCCCAGCGCCGGGTAGTCTTTCAGATATCTTTCATTGAGCTCGATATGCGTTACGTTCCGGTGCCTGGCGTAGGCCAGAACGCGCTCGTAGCTGTTGGTGGGAATAGTCACCGATTGCGTAATATTGTAATTACCTGCATAAAAATCAACTGCGTGATTGCGGCTCATGATAATTGGCTTAACCGATGTATTTTCAAGCAGCCACAGCCCGGCGACCTTCTGCTCTACCGGGTCAGCGACGTATTCAGTCGTGACCTTCTTCCGCGAGATGACCCGGCCAAACTCTGGCAGCACCAGCAGCGCCAAAAATACAAACACGCACAACGCCGCCGCAAGGGAACTCGCCTTCATTTTACGCCGCGCGGCGAACTTCGTCAGCGGCATGTAGTTTCTAAGCTGGTCGTAAACATAAACCGCGCCTGCACCCACAAACACTGCACTAAGCGGCAGCATCGGAGTGAGATAACGCAGATTGATGTGAAACGCCGGAATCAGAATCAGCCAATAAAACACCAGGAAGCTTGACAGAAACAAGATCTGCTTGCCGCGCTGCACCTGCCATCCACCGGCCAGCAAACCAATGCCCAGCAACAGGGCCGGCAGAAGGGTGAGCACAGTCGGGATGGCGTGCTGCAACATGTTGGCGAAGTTCTTCACGTACTTGGTTAGAAAGGGTTTGAGCCGCACCTGGCGCACGGGCTTTGCGCCGCCTTCAGCGGCATTCAGAAATGTCCCCTGATGAAAAACCCTGTCGATGGGCACGGTCTCGTTCGTGCTGTCCAGAGAACGAAACGAGCTGCCTTCTCCCTTGAGCGGCGTTTCCATTTGTTGGTTGGCCGAACCTTTTGCGCTGATGGTCCATGAGCCGGTGGCCTGCTTCAAATAAAACAAGTACGGCGACGCCACCACCATAAATCCAATCGCCAGCGCAGCCAGCAAGTAAACCAGGCGCAATTTGTTGATCAGAAACAGTTTCGAAAAACTGCCGAGCAGCAACCACACTGTGAGCACGACCAAAAAGCCAAAAGCCATGGGATGGCCAAGATAAGCCAGGCCGGCAGCAAATCCAGCGAGCAATGCATACCCAATGGCGTACTGCTGCAGCATCAGCAAACCGAACAACACGGCCAGCGTGCCGAAGCACATGACCAGCGGTTCGGTCAAAACCAACGTACTTTGAAACGCCAGCGGCGGAAAAAGCGCCACAAAACCGGCTGCGAGCACGGCTGCTCTTCGGTCATATATTTTCGCTGTGAGAAAAAAAACGGGAACCGGCAAAAGCGCTCCTGCCAGCACAGAAACCAGTCGGGCGGCCAATTCATAATCTTCAAAAAAATTGCACATAAACGAAATGAACGCCGGCAGTAAAGGCGACCAGTACGTGTGCAGCACATCCGAAAGGCCGTGCAGGTGACCGCTCACGCCGAGCTTCAGGTAGTTGACTTCATCGAATGAAACCGCGAAACGGTATTTCAGGAAAAACAACCGCAGCGCCAGTCCCAACACAAAAAATGTGGTGAGCGCAACACGGGGATTAACTTCTTTCAGAGTATCGAATTTTTGGGCGTATTTCCTGACGCCCGGAGCCAGTGTTTCGATCATAAACAATTCGCAAACAATATGTTATCAAATGATCCAGAATCCTGCCTGCTTAGCAACAAGCATACAAGGGTTGCAAAATCCAAGCCAATGGGCGCATTCATTTTCGCGTTCAGACATTAATCAATTTGGACTTAGTTCGCTGTGTACTCATCCCAACTCATGATTTTGAGATCTGAAACCTTAAGCTGGTCCAAAGACTCCACAAACCGCTTGGCAAGCTGTAGATTCGTTATGAGGGGTACGCCGAAGTCAACCGCTTTCCTGCGGATAATGTAATCGTTGGTGAGCTCTTCTTCCTGGAAGTTTTTCGGGATGTTGATAACCAGATCAATCTTGCCGCTGCTGATATATTCGAGCACGTTCGGGCGTTTCTTTTCCAACGGCCAATTCAGCACCTCAGCGGCCACGCCGTACTGCTTCATGAATCTGGCCGTGCCCCTGGTGCAGTAAATCTTCACGCCGAGGCTGCTCAGTACGCGCGCGCTTTCCACGAACTCCGCCTTGTTTTCCAAAGGACCCGTGGACATCAAAATGGTTTTGATGGGCAGCCGGAACCCCACCGACAACAACGCCTTCAGAAAGGCCTCTTCAAAATCAACGCCGAGACAGCCAACCTCTCCTGTGGAGGCCATCTCCACCCCTAAGGTCGGGTCGGCGCCGGAGAGGCGCGTAAACGAAAATTGCGGCGCTTTCACCCCAACGTAATCGAGTTCCATGAACGATCTCCGAATGTCCTTCACCGGTTTGCCCATGATGGCGCGGGTCGCAAAATCGATGAAATTGTGGTTCGACACCTTGGATACGAACGGAAAACTGCGCGACGCCCGCAGGTTACACTCGATGACTTTCACGTCGTTGTTTTTGGCGATGAACTGAATGTTAAACGGCCCCGTGATGCAGAGCGCACGCGCGATTTTGCGCGCGATGGCCTTCACCTGCCGCAGCGTCTCAATGTAGGTGCGTTGCGGCGGGAACACCAACGTGGCATCGCCGGAATGCACCCCGGCATTTTCAACATGTTCGGAGATAGCATAAATTACCAGTTCGCCGTCGCGCGCCACTGCGTCAAATTCGATCTCCTTGGCGTTCTCCAGAAACTTGCTCATCACCACCGGGTGGTCACTGGAGATTTTCACCGCTCGTTCGAGGAACCGGGTCAGCTCCTCATCCGTAGAAGCCACACCCATGGCCGCGCCGCTCAAGACGTAACTTGGCCGTACCAGGACCGGGTAGTCGACCTTCTGCGCAAACTTGAGGGCATCTGCCAGCGAGAGCAACTCTTCCCACTCGGGTTGGTCGATGCCCAACTCGTCCAGCATGGTAGAGAATTTGTGTCTGTTTTCGGCCTTATCAATGTCCTGAGCTGACGTGCCCAGCACGTTGAGCCGCGCTTTGCTGAAACGCATCGCCAGGTTGTTTGCGATCTGGCCGCCCATGGCAACGACCATGCCGAGCGGTCGTTCTTTACGGTAAATTTCGTAGATGGTCTCGAAGCTCAGCTCGTCGAAGTAGAGCCGGTCGCATTCGTCGTAGTCGGTGCTTACGGTCTCCGGATTGTAATTTATCAGAACGGTTTGGTAGCCCAGCTCACGCAGCGTCATAGCGGCGTTGACGCAGCACCAATCAAACTCCACCGAACTGCCGATGCGGTAAACGCCGGAACCGAGCACGATCACCGAGTTTTCATTTCGAAAATCAATGTCATCGCTGTCGCCATTGTAGGTAAGGTAAAGGTAATTTGTACGCGCCGGAAATTCCGCCGCCAGCGTGTCTATCTGTTTGACGCAGGGATGAATGCCGTAATTCTGCCGCAGGTCGCGGACGCTGTCCTCGTCAGAATTGAGCGCCTGCGCGATCTGATGGTCGGAAAAGCCTGCCTTCTTGGCTTCCAGGATCGGTGGTTTCGGGCAGATGCCGTCGGCGTAGCGCTTCAGCAGCGCCTCAATTCTCAGGATGTTCTTGAGTTTGTAGAGAAACCATCCGTCGATTTTTGTCAGCTCATGAATTTCGTCGAGGCCAATCCCAGCTTTAAAGGCCTGCGCAATGGCAAACACACGCTCGTCCGTCGGATTTTGCAATTCGTTTTTCAGGTCATTGAACTGCAACTGCGTATTGCCTGTCAAGCCGCACACGCCGATATCGAGCATACGCAACGCCTTTTGCAGGGCTTCTTCAAACGAACGGCCGATGGCCATCACCTCGCCCACGGATTTCATGCCCGATCCAATTCGCGTAGAAACCCGGCGGAATTTTTTCAAGTCCCAGCGTGGAATCTTGACCACGATGTAATCCAGCGCCGGCTCGAAACACGCCATGGTGGACTGCGTGATGGAATTCTTCAAGTCCGTCAGGCCGTAGCCCAGTGCCAGCTTGGCTGCCACAAACGCCAGCGGGTAGCCGGTGGCTTTCGAAGCGAGGGCAGAACTGCGGGACAAGCGCGGATTCACCTCGATAACGCGGTAATCCCCGGTCTTCGGATCGAGGGCGTACTGAATGTTGCACTCCCCTATGATACCGATATGCCGCACGACTTTGATGGCCAGCTCGCGCAGCATGTGGTACTCGTGATTGTTAAGTGTCTGGCTCGGCGCCACCACGATGCTTTCCCCGGTGTGAATACCGAGCGGATCGAAGTTTTCCATATTGCAGATCGTGATGCAGTTATCGTGGCGGTCGCGCACGACTTCGTATTCGATTTCCTTCCACCCTTTGAGGTATTCTTCCACCAAAATTTGGTTGGTGTGAGACAGGGCATTCTCGGCGCGCGCCTGCAATTCATCGGCCGAAACGCAGAGTCCGGACCCAAGACCGCCAAGCGCAAAAGCGATGCGCACCATGATGGGATAACCGATTTTCTCGGCCATTTGCAGCGCTTCCTCTACGGAGTGCACCGCCGCACTACGCGGTGTCTTGACATCGATTTCATTCAGCCGTTCCACAAACCTGCCGCGGTCTTCCGCGTCTCTGATCGCTGCCAGCGGACTACCGAGCACGCGGACGCCGTACTTATCGAACACACCGCTCTCCGCCAGCGCCAAGCCGCAGTTGAGCGCCGTCTGCCCACCGAAGGCCAGAAAAATGCCGTCCGGCCGCTCCTTCGCGATGATTTTTTCCACGAACTCCGCGGTCACCGGCAGGAAGTAGACTTTGTCCGCCAGATGCTCAGAGGTTTGAATGGTGGCGATGTTCGGATTGACAAGAATGGATTGCACGTTTGCTCCCTTGAGCGCCTTGATGGCCTGGCTGCCGGAGTAATCGAACTCCCCGGCCTCACCAATTTTGAGCGCAGAACTGCCCAGGACCAGAACTTTCTCAGGTGTATTTTGCATTTTATAGAAGGCTCACAAATTCATCAAAAAGATACCCCGTATCCAAGGGACCGGGAGACGCCTCCGGGTGAAACTGCACGCCGCGGAACGGTTTGCTGCGATGCCGCACACCTTCGTTGCTGCCGTCGTTGGCGTTAAAGAACCACGGCTCCCAGTCGTCGGGCAGAGAATTTTCATCGACGGCAAATCCGTGATTTTGCGAGGTGATGTAGCAGCGTTTGGTGCCCACCAAAATGCATGGCTGGTTCTGGCCGCGGTGGCCGTACCTGAGTTTGTAGGTGTCCGCGCCGGCTGCCAAGGCAAGCAGTTGATTCCCGAGGCAGATGCCAAAGGTCGGCGCGTCATCGGCGAGCAGCTTGCGTACGGTCTCGATGGTTGCGGTGCACATCTTCGGGTCGCCGGGGCCGTTGGAAATCAGCACGCCGTCAAACGTTTCGTTCGAAATGTCCCAGTCCCAAGGCACGGAGCGAACCGTGACATCCCTGTGCAGCAGCGACCGGATAATGTTGAACTTGCAGCCGCAGTTGAGCAGGAGCACGCGCTTGCTGCCGTTGCCAAACTGCTCGGGCTCACGTGGTGAAACCCGTGCCACCAAATTTTCCTGATTCGGATCTACAAAATCGATCTCTTTATCGTCGCCGTGAACAATCTTTCCCGGCATCGCGCCCTGCTCGCGCAGCTTCTGCGTCAAACGTCGCGTATCGATGCCGCTTATTGCCGGGACGTTGTTTTCTTTCAGCCAATCGGAAAGGCTGATGCGACCGTCCCAGTGGCTGTAGTCGCGCGAAAATTCAGCAACGATCAATCCGGAGATGCGAATGTCCCCCGATTCAAACGGGCTGTCCATGAGGTTTTTAGACGCACTTTGCGGGACGCCGTAATTGCCGATGAGCGGGTAGGTCAGATTGAGTATCTGGCCTTCGTAGGACGGATCGGTAAAGCACTCGGGGTACCCCACCATGCCGGTATTAAAAACCACTTCGCCGGCAGCAGAAGTGGTGCTTCCGAATGACTCGCCCTCGTAGACGGAACCATCTTCTAAAATCAGTTTTGCAAGCATTTAGCTTTTTTCTCCCCCCTGAAGAAGAACAAACCAAGCGTTCTTGGATATTGAGTTATTGGTTATTAGAAGAACAAAGTAGCCGGATTCATCGCCAACTCAGCCACAAACCGGGCATCTCACCGCCCTCTCCTTGTGTGAAATACTATTCCTTGCCGGCGAGGCGGTTGAACAGCGCTTCATAATTGTCAGCCACTTTTTCCCATGAATAATTCGCCTTGATCCGCTCCACCGCCTTTTTGCCCAGCGCCGCAACCTCCTCGGGATTGTCGAGCAGGTACTGCATTTTTTCGGAAAGTTCACCGTTGTCGCGCGTATTGAAGTAAACACCGGCGTCGGCCAGAACTTCGCGGTGCTCGGGCACGTCGTTGGCGAGCACACAGTTACCGTGTCCCATGCCTTCCAGCAGCGCCGGGTGTGTGCCACCAACTTCCGTGGCTTGCACGTAAAAATACGCGTTGGACTGCAACTCGTGGTAACCCTGCCCGAAAACGTAACCCGTGAAAATGATACGCGGATCTTGCGTCTGCTTCAATTCCAGAATGTACTCACCATTGTATGGCGCGTCGCCGACAATCACGCACTTCTTGTCAGACTTGACGTTCTCGAAAGCCTTCACCACGAGATGCGCGTTGTTTTCCGGTTCCAGGCGACTGACATAAAGAACATATTCGCCGGGCTGCAAGCCGAACTTATCCAGGACTTCACGGGTTTCAACCATGCCGGTGGCTGCACCATACGGGATGAATGTAGACTCTTTCTTGAACTTTTTCAAATAGTATTTTTCGATTTCGCGCGCATCCGTCACTATTTCGTTGGCCATGAAGGTGGAAAGCCACTCGGACATCTGGTAAAACCACCGCCCCAGCTTGTTCCACTTGCAGCGCTGCCACTCCAAGCCATCGACGTTGATGGCGACAGGCGTCCCCGCCAGACGCGGAATGAAGGCGCAGTAAGCGTTTGCGCTGTTGCAGACCAGCACGACGTCATAGCCTTCTTTCAACGAATGCAGCGTGCTGAGAAACGTGTGCACCACAGTATCGAGATACTTGTGCGAAATAGTCGGCAGGATGACAAGCCGCACACCTTTGTAGTACTCACCGTCGTACTCGACGTTGTTGGAACGGCCGTAAACTGTGACCTCGTGGCCTTTTTCAACCAGACGGGGAGCAAGCTGTTCCGCGAAGGTTTCGAAGCCGCCGTAGTTAGCCGGGATGCCCCGGATACCGATAATTGCGATTTTCATGACGTTAAGATTTTCCCTTTCTAAAATTCCAGACACTGACCTTCACAAAGAAGGTTCGTGTCTCTCCTGATCAATCAAACACTAACCTTTCACGAAGAAAGTCGGCGTTTCCGTGCAGCAACCAGTTAATCATTTGTCTGCACAACCACCGCGCGCAGCCGTTTGATATCGGCGACATTTAACTCCTTTAACAAAAACAGTATCGCCACAAACCCGAGCAACAAGGCGCCGCATTTCAAAATCAAATAGCTGTCAAAAACCGGAAAGTAGAATGCGGCCGCCAGAACCGCCGCACCGGCCACGACCGTCCGCACGGCTGAGACAACCGGCATGATCACGCGCATTTCCCGCAACAAAAAGTAGCTGCTCAAGACGATGGCCATGCAGGACGCTGCCAACGTGGCGTACGCAGCCCCGATGCTGCCGAAGCGCGGCACCAGCCAGGCGTTCGCCAATACATCCAAAATGATCAAAGAACCCACGACTTTCAGACAGGCAGGCAATTGCCCGCGCGAAATCAGAATTGTGTTCATGACAGCAGCAAAAGTCAAAAATGCGATGGCAGCAAACAGCACTGCGAGAATGGCGCCGGCCTGGGCATAGGCCGCACCGAAAAACAGCACCACAATCGATGTGGAGGTTGAGCTTACCACCACAATCAAGGCCGCCAGCAGCATGAGCCAGTAGCGCATGGCGATGCGCACGATGTCTTGCACGCGCTTTTCGTCATTCTCTTTCGATGCCCGCGAGATGGTCGGCAGCAAGGCAGATGAAACCGCCAGCGAGAGAAAGTATGGAATCTTCGCCATGCTCGATGCCGAGATGTACTGCCCAACCACGGCGTCGCTTTGATAGTACTTCACAAACCAGATGTCGATGGAAAACAGCAACTGCAGTCCCACAAAATAAAACACGTTTGTAAAGGCAAACCGGAAAAATGGAATGTCCCCCAGTTTGCTTTTGATCTCCGGAAAGCGAATGATCAGCACACCCGCCAGCAAGCCGCCTATTGACCCAATCATGTTGCCGACCACCGCGCCCGTAATGCCATAGCCCAGATAAATCAGCACAAAAATTGCAAGGGGTTTGGCTGCCGCGTATGCGATGCCGGTCATGGTCTGCCGGCCAAACTGGTGCAGGCCGTTCTGCATGCTCAGGTAGTATTTGTAAAGACCGTAAAAAATGATGTCAAACGAAGCGATCTGCAAATAAAAGGCCAACGATTGATCCTTCAGCAACTTCGCCACCAGCGGCGCGGCGGCGTAGCAAAGTCCGAAGACAGCGAACGAATAAATCAGATGCCACGGCAGCGTCTTGCGCAGCAGCAAACGGCTGGCGTCGACATTCTCGGCCACATACTTTTGCAACGCGATGGGGATGCCGGTAATGACGAAAAGCTGTACCACCAGCAGCAGGGACATCACCACGCCAAACGTGCCGAAGTCCGCCGGCCCCAGCAGCCGCGCCAAACCAACGTTGACGGCATAGCCGGAGACCAGGAACGCGCCCTGGCTTATCATCAGTAAGATTGTCGCTCGACCTAACATAACTTCAAGTGTTTCAAATCATGAATAATAAACGGCAAACAACCTCCAAATCCAAAACATAAATTCACAGAATTGCTATCTTCAATATCGGCTGAAGGCTAGGATAATAATATGGCTTGGCCAAAAAATTACCCACACATAAAATACGCATTTGGCCGTTAGCCTTTGGCCCTTAATTTTTGAGAACTTACGGCGCGAATATCATTTCACCTGTCAGGCACGCACACAGGTGATAAACAAGAAACCATTTCAACTGATTGAATTTTTGCAGCCAAAAGCTAATTGCCAAAAGCCAATCGTTCAGTTATGCTTGCCGGTAACAGTTGGTATATGAAAAGTAGGCGATTGCGTGGTATAGTCTTTCACTGCTCGTGGAAATTGTCTCCGACCTGCCCGCCCCAATAGTATGCCTTGTGAAATAGATGCCGCTGTCATCGACGACTTTGTATCTGCCCATATCTTAGCTTCTTCATAAGGTTCCGGCTCGTGGGAACATCTGGCCCGTTCTTGAGGGATGCAATCCCCGATTCACTCATGCGAAGGGGATTACTTGGTGGGTCGAGCAAGCGGGCTCCAATCCCCTGGAGCGTATCGCATTGGATGTTGGTTCATCCTGCGATGAAACGCCCAGTGCGGACCTGTCCCGACGGTGTTGGTCGGGATTGGCGGGGGAAAATCCCGCCCTTATCCGACTATGCCTTCTACTCAGTTCAATAGAGGGCTAGCGTCATATAAAAAACAGTCGTTGTTAA
>SMUY01241362.1_pt1 | contig 13399 bp, 9 predicted proteins | sample 2456441 | NCBI WGS metagenome assembly SMUY01 (sample SAMN11095931, study PRJNA526329) | marine sediment metagenome | biome: Marine sediment; feature: Surficial sediment; material: Deep marine sediment; isolation source: Hadal surficial sediment | place: Pacific Ocean | collected 2014-11 | depth 0-1...
CCCCTGGGCAGGTTGTAGTTCACGAAGTACTGCCAGGTAAAGAAATCGACGTCGCTGTCGCCCGTGAACGACCAGACCTGGCTGAACAACGATCCGATGACCCATCGCCCGGGCATCGCCAGGAACACGGCACTAGGGCCCGCACCCAGCTCGCCGGCTCCGAGCTGCTTGTCCGTCGCCGTGGGCAGCAGTATCGCCGGCCCCCCGCCCCAGAGAACCTTGCCCCCTATCCATAATCTCCGGTCCGTCGGAGAAAGGAAGGCACTGAACAGTGTGTCCCCCAGACCAGTCTCACGGTCCTGCCCGGGGCGCAAGGAGGGCTGCGATACGATCGGCAGGATCGTCCGCGTGATCAGCAGCCACTCCTCGTTCAGGTCAATGGGAATGACGGGCTGGATGTTCAGGACGTTCTGTGTTCTCTCCCTCGGGCCGAACTCGAAGTTCGTATTGTTCTGGAAGGGCAGGCTGATCAGGTCCGCGATCGGATTCTGCACGGCCCTGGCCAGCTCCGCGGCCTCGTCCTCTCCGGGGTCGACATGGCCATCGCCAAGATAGCCGGGCCCGTCGGCCTCTACTTCTTCTGCCGAGGAAGCCATCGGTACGATCATCTGGACGAGGACGACCGACAGCATGCACATGACAAGCACGCGCGACGTCTCATGTGTGCTGTTCATCATCCCGATCACCTTCAGCGTGTGTGCAGACGGCGTGCCCTTGGTGAGAGTGTCCGGCCTGGCCAGCGGCCTCCCCTCCCAGCAGAAATACGAGAGTGCTCAGCACGGCCACGGTGCTGATGATTTTCATCGGGAGGCCCTCGTTCGATCATCTCGCGGCCATCCATCTGCTGGAAGTCGATCGCGTGAAGTCGAATGATTGTCGGAAATAATGGTTGGATGTAATGATTAATAGGAATAGCAGCTCGACGGGTCAGAATGCACACGCACCCTTCGTGGCACCGCAGGCGCGTCTGCTCGCCACTGCTCTCGGTCTCGCAGCCCGCAGGCTCTTTGGTGTACTGTCGGCGGGCACACGGGGGACACGGGGGGGATTGGACCGAACAATGTAGCGACCGCGCCGGACGGTCGCTAGCGTGAGAAGCATGCCTGTGCTCCTGGATCGTCTACTCGCAATCCTCGGTTGTCTCGCCATTCTGGCCGCCTGTGTCGGCCCCGCCTTCGCGTCTCCCCAAGAGATGGTGGTCACGCAGGAGGATTTCGAGACCAAGACCTACCCCAAGCAGCAGAGGGTCTACTCGCCCTACGTCGGAAGGAACTATCCCGACCGGGTGTTCTTCGGCGATACACACTTCCACACCAATCTCTCGGTCGACGCGGGGCTCGTGGGCACCACGCTGGACGTCGACCAGGGCTATCGCATCGCCCGGGGAGAAAAGGTGATCTCGAACACCGGGCAGCCCGTGCAGCTGATCCGGCCGCTCGACTTCCTCGTGATCACCGACCACGCCGAGATGATCGGGTTGGCCCTGATGATCCAAGAGTCGAACCCGCTCCTGATGGCGGATCCCTGGGGCAAGTGGGTGCACGAACGCTTCAACGCGGGCCCGGAGGGGCGGATGGAGGCGTTCCAGAACATCCTCGAGGCGGGCGGCAAGGGCGTCAATCCCTTCAGCTCCGACGAGGCGTCACGCAGCATCTGGGTGGATTTCGTCGAGAAGGCGGATACCTACAACGAGCCCGGCCGCTTCACGGCCATGACCGGATTCGAGTGGTCATCCCTCCCGGACGGCAACAACCTCCATCGAGTCGTCGTCTTCCGTGACGGTGCCGACAAGACCCGTCGGACCATTCCCTATTCCCTATTCGACAGCATGAATCCCGAGGATCTCTGGAAGTATCTGGCCAACTATGAGAAGGAGGTCGGTGGTCAAGTCCTCGCCATCCCCCACAACGGCAACCTCAGCAACGGCTTGATGTTCGCGGAGAAGACGTTCGGTGGGGAGCCTCTGAGCCGCGCGTACGCGGAGGCGCGGATCCGGTGGGAGCCCATCATCGAGGTGTCGCAGATCAAGGGCGACGGCGAGGCCCACCCGTTGCTGTCCCCGGAGGACGAGTTCGCGGACTACGAGAACTGGGACGTCGGGAACATCAATGGATCGGCGCCCAAGGAAGACTGGATGCTCCAGTACGAGTACGCGCGCCCCGCGCTCAAGCTGGGCCTGAAGCTCGGCAAGGAGCTCGGCGTCAATCCCTACAAGTTCGGATTGACCGCGGCAACGGACACACATACCGCCCTTCCCACCACCCGCGAGGAGAACTTCTTCGGCAAGTACCAGCACACGGAGCCGTCGCCGGAAAGACACGATCGCGAGGTCATCCCCGCGGAAAACCCCGAGCTGCGAATCATGACCTCGCAGGAGCAGGCCTCCGGTCTCACCGCCGTGTGGGCCCGTGAGAACACGCGCGGGGCCATCTTCGACGCGATGAAGCGCAAGGAGGTCTACGCCACTACGGGTACGCGGATCACCGTGCGCGTCTTCGGGGGCTGGGATTTCGAGCCGGACGATGTGTCGCGACCCGACTTCATCGACCAGGGCTACAGCCGGGGCGTGCCGATGGGGGGTGACCTCGAAAAGGCGCCCCGCCGCAAAGCACCCACCTTTATGGTGCGCGCGCTGCGCGACCCCGACGGCGCCAACCTGGATCGCGTCCAGATCATCAAGGGCTGGCTGGACGAGAAGGGGGCGACCCACGAGCGCATCTACGACGTAGCCGTTTCCGACGGTCGGAAGATCGGAGCCGACGGTCGCGCCCGGAAGGCAGTCGGCAACACGGTCGATGTGGAGAAGGCGACCTACACCAACGCCATCGGCGATCCCTGGTTCGCGGCGCACTGGAAGGACCCGGACTTCGATCCGAAGCAGCACGCCTTCTACTACGTGCGGGTGCTTGAGATTCCGACGCCGCGCTGGACCACTTACGACGCCGCGTTCTTCGGGATTAAGCGCCCGGACACAGTGCCGGCCACGCTCCAGGACCGCGCCTACACGTCGCCCATCTGGTACACGCCGTAGGGCTCGACGGTCCGTTGCCGGCGCTGCTGAAGCGTATTCTCTCGGAGCCGCTGCACCACTTCCTGCTGCTCGGAGTGGCGATCTTCGCGCTCTACGCGTGGCTCGGCGGCGCTGACGCCGGGGCTCCGGACCGCCGCATCGTCGTCAGCGCCGCCGAAGCAGCGCAGCTGGCCGAGTTCTTCTCGAAGCGCAGGAGCCGGCTGCCGACACCGCAGGAGCTGCGCGGCCTGGTGGACGCCCGCGTTCGCGAAGAGGTGCTCTACCGCGAGGCACTCGCCCTGGGGCTCGACCGGGACGACACCATCGTGCGACGCCGCCTCGCGCAGAAGATGGAGTTCCTGATCGAGGACCTGGGCGGCCGGACGGAGCCCGGCGAGGAGGAACTGCGTGTATTCCTGGCCGAGCACCCGGACCGCTTTAGCGAGCGCGCACGGCTGACCCTGAGCCACGTGTACGTGAACTCGGACCGCCGCGGCGAGGCGGCGGAACGCGACGCAGAGCGGATCCTGGCGACGCTGCGCGAGGCATCTCCCGGCGGAGACCCCGGCGCCCACGGAGATGCCTCACCGCTGGCGCGCGTCTACAAGGACGTCGACCGCGACGAGATCGCGGGCATCTTCGGTGCGGTCTTCGCGGACCGCGTGACGGAGCTGCCGCCGGGCGCCTGGCACGGACCGGTGCAATCGAGCTACGGCCTCCACTTGGTCTTCGTGCACGCGCGCAGCGAGCCGCGGCTGCCGGAGCTGGCGGAGGTGGAGCAGAAGGTTCGCGATGAGTGGCGCGCAGCCCGACGCCGCGAGGTCAACGAGGTGGTCTTCGCGAAGCTGCTCGAGGGCTACGAGGTGGTGATCGAGGAGCCCGCGCCGCCGCGCACCGCTGCGCGCGCCGGGGACGAGACCGGAACGCCGTGAGTCGGCTGTTCGTCGTGCTCGCGCTGGCCGTGCTGTCGGCGGGGTCGGCCGCGGCCCACGAGGTGCGCCCGGCCTACCTCGCCCTGCACGAGACGGCTCCGGATCGCTTCGAGGTGATCTTCAAGGTGCCGACCCGGGGCGATCGCGTGCTGCGCCTCGCCCCCGTGCTGCCCGACACCTGCGTGGCAGACGGGCAGCCCCGCTTCGAGCGGGTGCCGGGTGCCCGGATCATGCGCTTCGCCGTGAAATGCGAGGCGGGCCTCGCGGGCCAGACCGTGAGCGTAGACGGTCTCGCGTCCACGCTCACGGACGTCCTTGTGCGAATCGAGCGGGTCGATGGTGCTGTTCAGATGGGGCGGCTCCAGCCCACCTCGCCCCCGTTCGTGGTGGAGGCGGCACCGAGCTGGCTCGCGGTGGCGCGCACCTACACCGTGCTCGGCGTCGAGCACATCTTGCTCGGCATCGATCATCTGCTCTTCGTGCTCGCGCTGCTACTCCTGATCCGCAGTTGGGGTCGGCTCGCCGCCACCATCACGGCGTTCACCGTGGCACACAGCCTGACCCTGGCCGCGGCGACGCTCGGCTGGGTGCACGTGCCGGGTCCGCCCGTCGAGGCGATCATCGCGCTCAGCATCGTTTTCGTGGCCGCGGAGATCGTGCACGGCCGCCGCGGCCACGCGGGCATCACCGCGCGCGCCCCATGGATCGTGGCCTTCACGTTCGGACTGCTGCACGGCCTGGGCTTCGCCGGAGCGCTCGCCGAGCTTGGCCTGCCCCAGATTGCGATCCCGCTGGCGCTCCTCGCCTTCAATGTGGGCGTCGAGCTCGGGCAGCTCGCCTTCTTGGCGGCGGTCCTGCTCGCGTGGGGCGTGGTTCGGGGCCTCGGTCTGCATGGCTCCGACTGGCTCGTCGAGGCGCCGGCGTACGCCATCGGAGGGGTGGCGACGTTCTGGACGCTTCAACGGATCGCCGGCTTCTGGAGCTGAGTCGGGCTGGCTCGGCCGTCCTACGACCCGGCCTGGTACGCGGCAATGTGCTCGCCGAGGATGCGGCGCACCTCGCGAATGGTCAGCGGGTGCGACTGCATGGAGTGACCCGAGCGCACGACGTACTCGGACGCCACGCCGTCGAGGCGCGCGCTCTCGAAGGCGACGACGCCGTCGTTGCTCTCCTCGGGCGGTCCGTCGCCCTGGACAGCGATGATCGAGTGGGCGGTGACGCCCTCTGCGATCGGCATCTCGGCGAGCTTGACGAGGAACGGGTTGTCGGGGGTCATGTTGTCGACGCTGCTGGGAAGATCGTCGAGCGAGCGGAGCAGCACACGGTCGTCATCCCAATCCAGGAGCGTGACGCTCGCCTCCAGCAGCTCGCCCGGCAGGGACACCAGGCCCGAGGCGATGCGAACCCTCCACTGATTCGCGACGAAGCTGCCGCGGTGGGGGGTCGCGAGGAAGATCACGCGGCGAACGAAGGGGAGCGGCTCGAAGAAGAGCGAGCGTTCGACGATCGCGCGCGTCTCCGGCTCGAGGTCGAGCTCCTCGATGGGAACGCGGCTGAACGGTTCCCAGAACTCCGTGCCGCTGTCCACGACGGTGAGCTTGGTGAGCAACCCCCCCTGGCTGTGCCCGATCACCACCATGCGACGCAAACTTGGGTCACGTCCCTCGGGGTCGAGGACCCGCACCGCTTCGTCGAGGGCCTCGCGCAGCAGACCCGCCGAGTAGGGGATCGGGCTGCCGGTGTTGTACTGAAAGAACCAGAACTGGAAGTTCTCGTGGATCTCTGGCGCGACCGAAAGCTCGTTGACCATGTTCGCCCAGCGCGCGGTGCTCGACGCGGTGCCGTGCACGAACACGACCGGAATGCGGCCGGGGTGATAGGGCTGGAACATCGTCAGTCCCGAGTAGCCCTCGCGGCCGAAGTCGCCCGATAGGAAGCCCTGGCGCTCGAGTACCCAGAAGGAGGAATCCGCGAGCCCTGCCGCGAGCGCGGCGGTGGGCTCGGCTTCGAGCGGAACGCGGCGCCCGCCGACTTCGATTTCGACGGTCTCGTCGCGGGTGAACAGCCATAGGCGGCCCGAAACGTGCCCCTCGCGCAGGGCGCGAATCACCTCCGGCACCTGCAGCAGCGCGGTGACCGGGACGCGGGTGGACTTCGGGATGAACTCGTGACCGGGGGGCGGGTCTCCCGCGTCGGCGGGGGCCAGGGAGGCCGCCAGCGGGGCACCGAGGCCCGACTGGCGATAGCGGTTGCGAAGCCCGCGAACCTCGAACTCCGCCACCGGGAGGAAGCGGACCATGCGATATCCGCCCCAGAGGAACTCGGCCTCGTCCACCGCGAGATCGAGGGTCCCGAAGGGCAACGGCCGGGTGCCCGGAGTGAGCACCACCTCCTCACCGTCGTCGGAGCGCAGCCCGGCCGAGAGGCCCAGATTGTAGAGATCGGCGGTCAGCCGAAAACGCGGGTCGAGCGCATTGAGCGACGCCCCGAGGCTGGACTCGGCAAGAAAGGCGTAGGCGTAGATAGCGGCGGCCAGGAACCAGGGGCGACCTCCGCGCTTCGCGTGGAGGTACGACAGCTCGGCAAGCGTCGCCAGCAGATTGGTGGATCCGCCCGCGACAGCCTCGCTGTGGAGGCGGGCGAGCGCGACGGCGGGCTTGCGCCGGAAGAGATCGGACAGATCGCGGCGGTCCAGCTGCTGCGAGGCGCGGGCACTCGGCCTGCCGGCCGACAGCACGTTGGCCGTGAGGGCCCGGTGGACGCTGTGCGCGTCGCGCCGCACCAAGCCCACCGGCGTTACGCAGGCGAGTGCCCAGCAGGCGACGAGTGCCAAAGCCCACGCGCTGGAGCGATGGCCCGATGCCCGAGTCATAGCCGCGCAGCGTACCGTAGGAGTCCGATCGGCACGAACGTCCGCGAGCTTCTGCCGGCCCGACGCGACAAGGGGAGGAGACAGAGACGATGGACCCCCGACGACCCGCGCTCCGACCGCAGCTCCTGGCGGCGCGCCTCGGCGTCGCGCGAGATCCTGGTGTTCTCCTTCATGGATTACTTCTAGTTCCACGAGGCCGACGTCCGGGCCGACGTGCTCCAGGCACTTGCGGACCAACACGCGGCTCCCGCGGCCTCTCCTTGTGGTGTATTGCCCCCCGCCGGCTTCCGGTCGTTATTCTCCCGAATATTTCGATTGCATTCGCTCCGCCGCGGGCGAGTGTGCGCGCGTCACGGTGGAAGAGATCAACGTTCCCAGGTGGATCTACGTCGACTTCGCAAAGAAGAAGCTCAGCGGAACCGACTCCGATGGTGAGCAGAAGACCACCCCGATTCAGAACATTCGCAAGGCCGATGGGCGTTGGTGCATGGCTCCTGATCCCGGTGCATCATGGAGGCGAATCCCCTGATCTGGAGTCGCCAGCTGTGACGTACCCGAAGCGGAGCCAGTACAAGTACGCCAAGTCTCGATACCGGGTGCGGAATTGGCGCAGGTACGAGGCGGGCCTACGTAAACGCGGCGACCTCAAGGTCTGGCTCTCTGACGATGCCCTCGACTCCTGGAGGGCTCCACCCAGCGGGAAGCCCGGCGGCCAGCGGACCTACGCAAAGATCGCGATTGAGGCAGCCCTGACGATCCGTATGGTCTTCCACCTTCCACTCCGACAGACCGAGGGCTTCCTGCGGTCCCTGGTCCAGATGCTCGAGGTGGAGATCCCCATTCCCGACCATACGACTCTGTCCCGGCGCCTCAAGGAACTCGGCGAGATCCGGTACCACAAGCTCGCGACGGATCGACCGATCCATCTGCTCATCGACACCACGGGTCTCAGGGTCCACGTCGGACATCTGCGAAAACCGCCGAAGCAGAGGGCCTGGCGAAAGCTGCACCTCGCCGTCGATGCCGGCACGGGTGAGATCGTCGCCTCGGATCTGACATCTCGTCGAACGCGTGACTCGGCTCGGCTACGCACACTGCTTGGGCAGATCGAGCATCGAGTGGCCTCGATATCTGCCGACGGTGCGTACGACACCAACGGTGCCTACGAGGCGGCTCAAGAGAAGGGCGAGGGGCGAGCAGTCAGAGTGCTCATTCCACCTGGACGTAGCGCTCGGCTGAATCCAAGGCCGTCGGCCGCATTGAAGGAGAGGAATCGGAACATCCGTTCCATCCGTAGATTCGGCCGACGCGAGTGGTACAAGCGCTCGGGCTACAGCAAGCGTGCCATGGTCGAGAACGCGATCTATCGATACAAGACGATGATCGGTCGAGGCGTGAGAAGTCGCACGCTGGCCGGCCAGCGCGTGGAGGTGCAGCTCGCGTGCAGGGTCCTCAATACGATGACCCTTCTCGGCATGCCCGACAGCTACCGAGTGGCGTGATCCTCGGAAGGGGGCGAGGGGAGCCTGAAGTCATCTTCGAGCCGTGCAACAACGCCGCGGCCAGATCCCGCAGTGAAGTCACGGCCGCGCCCCGTTTCGAATACCAGACACGAGCTGAAGGCAGAAGGCTCCGTCAACGGTGACCCGTTCGCGCTGACGTCAGAAAAGCCCAGGCATTCCGGGACGGACCGATAATGAGGACACACAGCCGGCACACCGCAAGCCGATCGCACCCGCGGTCCAGACGACGAACACTGCGGCGCCGATGGTCGCGGCCGATTTCAAGAATCTTCGACCAAGTGTCGACATCCATGACCTCCCGCTCCGTCGCCGAGGGTATTCGAGATGCGGAAGTCCCTAAAGCCGGGCTTCTGCATGATAGACTTCGCGCCATGAGAGCAGCTGCATCCGTGCTGGCTGTAGTCCTGGCCGCCATGGGCACCGCCTGCTCGAGCGTGAGCACCCAGTACGATTTCAACCCCAGCACGGACTTCTCCGTCTGGCGGACCTACGCTTGGTACCCGAGCGGGTCACCGCCCACCGGCGATCCCCGCCTCGACAACCCGCTGCTCCACGACCGCATCGAGGCGGCCGTCAATCGCACGCTCGGCCTCCGCGGCTACACCCAGGTGCTGGAGGGCACGCCCGACTTTTACGTGAACTACCACCTCTCCACCGAGGAGAGGCTCGACGTGCGGACCATGAACAGGGTCTACTTCGGCGGCCCCCACGGGCGCGGCGCGGGATGGAGCGGTGTGGGCTTGGCTGAGACTGTCGTCGACCAATACGAGGTGGGAACCCTGGTGATCGACTTCATCGACGTTTCCCTGCGCCGCCTGGGGTGGCGCGGCTCGGGGACCCGCCGCCTGTCGAGGGATCCCCATCCCAACCGGCTTACGCGACGCGTGAACGAAGCCGTCGAAGAGATCCTCGCCCAGTTTCCGCCGAACCAGTAGCCGCCTCGATGACCGTCGGGGTAGCCTCGGACGTTCCCATGCACATTCGACGAGCGCGTCGACGCGCTTGGCCAAGGCTGCATGCATGACATTCCCTTCGCCGCGATCAGTAGGTGGCGGGCGCCTTGTGCCGCGATCCCACTACAACCCGTCGAGCACTCACCAGTCCAACGCTGACGGGAGCGCTCCACGCCTTCCTGCGGTGAAATTCCCTCGCCCGGCCCCGATGGCGACGGTGGCCATCGCCGGAGCTTGATCATTCCTTCTCAATCGCCAAGAATGCTGGGCCTTGCGCGAGTACAGCGAACCAATGAGGAGCGACCCGTGACAAATTTCTCGAAACCCTTCTGGATGCTCTTGCTCGTCGGTCTGGCGTTGTCGACCAGCCTGGCTTGCCAGACCGGGCCGAAGATCGAGACCGAGGTGAAGGAGTGGCCCGGCGGCGTGGTCGTTGTGCAGACGGTCCGGATGCAGGCCACGGTCGTCGCCATCGACGCCACCAACCGCACCTTGAGGTTGCAGCCCAGGCGGGGCGATCCGAAGACCTTCCGAGTCGGCGAGGGGGCGGTGAACTTCCAGCAAGTGCGCGTGGGTGACGAGATCCACGCCACCGTGATCGAGGAGACCGCCGTGACTCTGGTCCCGGGAGGAACGCCTCCGGGCGTCGGCGCGGCGGCCGCCGTAGCTCTCGCGCCGGAAGGGGCCATGCCCGGGGCGGTGATGGTCAACACTGTGGAGGCCGTCGCAACGGTGGTCTCCATCGACGGCCACGAGCACACGCTGACCCTGGAGTTCCTGGACGGTCACACCCAGGAGGTCCACGTCGGGAAGCACCGGGATCTTTCCAAGGTGGGTCTGGGCGACTCCGTCCGGGTCCAGATCACCGAGGCCGTCGCCATCTCGGTCGAGAGGCCCTAGCAATGTCATTGGGAGGGGACATGAAGCTACGCTCGTCGATCCTTGGCGCTCTCACTCTGTGCCACCGGTGCTGCTGCCTTCCTGTTCCGACGAAGCCCCCCGCCAGCAGGTCGGCGCGATCTCTCCGCCGGACACCTCCCCGCTATTGGGTTGCATGAGCGTGGCAAAGTAGCCCCGAAGTTCCCGCGAGAGTTGTCATATCGTACGTCATCGGACGTGGAGCCCCGCTTCTTCTTCCTATCCCCATCTCGGCTGATTCGTCACGTTGCTCTCCTATGAAGCAGGGTGGGTGGCAGGGGCCGCCGTACGCCCTTGCATTTCGATGTCCCGGCCACGGGTGTTGTCCATCCAATCGAGGACCCGTGCCTCGAGGAAGTCGTAGAACGGATTGTGCCTCAAACGCAGCAGCCAGTCGGCAGGAAATCTCAGCAGACCGCGCTCACCTTGAAGGTCGATCTGCCCGAGGTGGAGAGCACCGTCGGGCGCCGACCCGCGTCGACCGTAGAGCGGATCGTCCGGTGGGAACGGCAACGCAATGTGCGATAGCGAGATCACACCGCTGGGCCAGGCGAGGTTCAGCGACTTGGTCGATGCCTGAGCCGAGAGCGGAGCCTTCCGTCGACTGACCACGCGGGTGCTCTCGGCGCTCTCGTTGTGGATCAGGGTGAGACTGAACGGCAGCGCGTCGTCGTCCATGAGCCGGGCGGTGAGCGGTCCCGGGTCGGAGACCAGGATCGTCGATTTGACATGGGTGCGATTGATGTCGAAGAGCACGAGCTCGTGTCGGCCAGGGGCCAGGTGCTCGAGCAGGTTGTCGACGACGGCATCCGTCGAGACGGTCGCGTCCACGGTCGACAGAAACACGAGGGTCGGGGGGAAATTTTCGATGGGGCCCGATGCGGCGCGGGTTTCGATGCGCCCCGCCACGGAGATCGTCAGACGCCGAACCTGGGCCCCGGCGTTGCTGGTGAAGGAGTTGTACTTGAACGGATCGAACTCGGGCAGGATCTGGGTCCAGGCGAACTTCTCGAGGCCGGGCAGAGCGGCCAGGCGAACCTTCCACTCGACGAGTACCGCCGCGGGTGTGATGCCAATCGCCGGGGAAATCAACACCAGGCTGGCGGGCGCCGGCGAAGCGGCTCCCTCCAGCGCGTCGAGAGCGTAGTTCAGCGCCAGGGGTGCTCCGGTGGAGTAGCCGATGATGTGGATCGGCCCCCGCCCCACCCTTGATGCGAGGTGCTCCATGCCCAGCCGGACCGCCGCGGCCATGTCCTCCCAGCTGACCCTCTTGAGTCCCGAAGGTGCGGTGCCGTGACCGGGAAGGCGCAGGCCGACGACCTGGTAATCCTTCTGGTTTAGAGCCTGACCCAGAGCCCGAAAGGTGTAGGGCGAGTCGGACATGCCGTGGAGCAGCAGTACGCCACCGGCGGGGGCTTCGGAGTGGAGCTCGAAGCTGCGGTTCCAGTCGGGCCTTCGGCGTTTCGGATCGGACGCGCTGCCCGTGCTGTAGCGCACGAGTGCGAAGTCGGGCCCGGTGCCCGTCTTTGCGTAAACCTGCTCCTCGAGCTGCTCGAACAACCGATCTTCCAGCCGCTTGTAGTCGTCGAAAGTCCGGATCTCGTCCGCTCTTTCCGCGCTGAACTCGGCCGTCAGATCTTCGGTGTGCCAGTGCTCCAGCGGGGGCCCGCTGCGCACCCAGTAGACGTAGATCGCGAACACACCCACGATGAAACCGAGCACTGCGATTGCGAGATACCCGCCCAGGCGAACGACGATGCGGGCGACGCGTCTCATACGGATGCCCGCTCCTTCCGCACTACTCGACGTCGTCGCGCAGCCACGGACGCTCCTCCAGCCGATCGATACTCTGGCGCGGATCGATGAGCTCGAGGAACTCCTCCTGGCTCGCGGGTGCCTTCTGCGTTTCCCAGGCCTCGCCGCGGAGCGCCCTTCCGTAGCCCAGCTCGAAGAGGCGTTCCATCTCGTCTGGGTCGAACTCGAGCGGGTTCGGCGAGAGCCCAAACTCGGGTGGAATGAAGCTGACGTGGAAATCCGCACCACTGCCGAGCGCCGTCACCCACAGACGGTAGAAGCTCCCGAGCGTGACCTTGCGCATCAGCGAGACCACGGTGGCGCCCGTCATCGCGAGGATGCTCCCGCTCACGGGGTTGTACTCGGCCCGGGAGTAGAGCTCGCCGTTGTACAACAGGTACACCTCGGCGTGAACGTCCGAGTCCTGGAGACCGAGTTCCTCCAGCGCATCACCGAACTCGTCCACGAAGTCGTAGAAGAAGACGGTCTCGCGCGCTCCCCCGTCGACGTGCATCTGGTAGTAGGTCTGGTCACCGTGCTCTACGGGGATGTAGACCGGCGGAAACTTGATGGGGAAGGAGGCCGACGCAAGGATGACGTCTCGATAACGCTGCAGCTTGTCCGGGCGGTCGCTGTCGGCGATGGCGCCCATCTCCCAGACTACGAAGGCATTCGCATCCAGGTTCGTGGTCCCGACGAACAGGCGCCTCCCGAGCCGGTGCTGGCGCGCGACGAGTTCGAGGGTCTCCTCGTCGATCGTGCGCTCGATTAGCTCGCGAAGCGGCGTCGAGTCGAAAACCGAGTCTGAGAACAGCATCTCCAAGCGTCCGCGTGGCCGGAAGATCTCGTCGTTGCTGACCTGCGTGTAGACCCGCAGCGCGTCGTCGTAGTCGGAGCCGAGGAAGGTATGGGTCGCCATCAGCGCGCCGGTCGAGATGCCGGTGACGACCTCGAACTCGGGTCGGTCGCCGCGCTTGGTCCAGCCACTGAGGACTCCGGCGCCATAAGCCCCACGCGAGCCGCCTCCCGAGAGGGCGAGGATCTGGTACGGAAGACGCGCCCCCGGGCTACCGGAGCGGAGATCGCTGAGGCGCTGCCGGATCGAGCGCACAAGCGTCGCCTGGAACTCGTCCCGTCCCTTCTGGTCCCAGGACTCGACCGGCACCGCACCCCAGGGAAGCTCGTAGGTCGACCCAGCGGGCGGAGACGGAGGCCGCTCCTCGTTGCAGGCCGCGAGACAAGAAGCGGTCATGAGCGCCAAGACTCCGATCGCGCGTCTCGATTTCATACTACTGACCCAGCCACCACGAGAGTGACTATATCACGTAGCGTCATCGATCGAGCCGGCCGCTATCCTTCAGTCGAAGAACTCGATCCCCCCGGATTTCATGTCGCAC
>SMUY01294960.1_pt1 | contig 13381 bp, 12 predicted proteins | sample 2456441 | NCBI WGS metagenome assembly SMUY01 (sample SAMN11095931, study PRJNA526329) | marine sediment metagenome | biome: Marine sediment; feature: Surficial sediment; material: Deep marine sediment; isolation source: Hadal surficial sediment | place: Pacific Ocean | collected 2014-11 | depth...
CCCCATTCCGATCAATGTTTCCGCAGTCCGCTCTAGAACAACATACACCATGATCCAGACATTGAGTAGTATGTATATTGCCGGGGTAATTGGATACCCCCAGGTTTTATAGGGTCTTGGCAGGGCAGGCATTTTAATACGTAAGACGAAAACCCCAAACACCGTGAGTGAAGTGAAGAATGTCAACATAAATGCTGCATATATCAGGACCTGCTCAAAACTGGAGGTGTAAATAAACAGCAAGGTAACAACCAGCTGAAATAGCAAAGCATTTACCGGAATCCCGTTACGACTTTTTTTACTAAATATAGCCAGCACCGGCATGTCCTCTCCCATGATCATGGAAATTCGGGGACCCACAAACACCATGGCACTCACGGTTGACACCAGAAGTAATGCAATTAACATTGACATCAATTTGCCGCCTGTGGTACCGAATATATTGATGGCTGACAGAAATCCAATCTCCACCTTACCCGCAAGGTCTTCCAGGGGGACGGTGTAAAGAAATATGTAGTTCAATAAAACATACAGCAACAGTACAATGGCTGCTCCCGTAAATAATGACCTGGGGAGGTTTTTTCCAGGGTCCTTAATCTCCCCGGCAATATAGACCGCTGCGTTCCAACCAGTATAAGCATATGAAACATAGATCAGTGACACCGCAAAACTGGGGCTGACGATTAGTTGAATATCTGACCACTTTGGCAGCACCGAAATGTTTTGTGGGGCCGGAATGAAAAAAGCAGCAACCACAAAAATCAGGATAAGCAACACCTTCAGGAATGTTGCAGTGTTTTGAAATAAACTGCCCAGCCGGACACTGTAAGAATGAATAATGGAAATAACCACCACCACCATAGCTGCCAAATGGGTTCCATCAACCGATGGAAACACCACCTCAGTATATTTGCCCAGTGCAATTGCTGCCAATGCTGTAGGCGCTGCAAAGCCCAGTGTTACCGAAACCCAGCCAGAAATAAAACCGATTATTGGGTGATATATCTTGGAAAGTAAATGGTACTCTCCTCCTGATCTGGGCATGGCCGCCCCGAGCTCTCCGTAAGTCAAAGCGCCGCATAGGGCAATTATCCCACCTACCACCCATAAGAATATTAATGGGAAAATACTTGGTATTTCAGCCACCTGAAACCCTAAACTGGTAAAGACACCGGTTCCCACCATGTTTGCTATTACCAGGGAAGTAGCTGTAATCAAACCTATTTTGGTAATTCCGGGATCTGTTTGTTTCAAAGATCGACTGATTGGTTTGAGCGATTAGTCAGATCGGTTAATATCGTCAAAAAATATAATAATAAATCAAATCTTGCATGTAATAGTTTTCCTAGAATGATCAACTTTTTTTGACACCATTGACTGATATATTGCATTTGTTAAAACTTTAAATGCAATGGGAAAAAAGAGAATTATTAAGGACTACAATCAAATGCCACCTGAAATACTGGTGCAACTAAAGAACCAATACCCACATGGCTATCAGGAGTATGTGTTGCGTTTTAATAATGCCAAAGGAGAATTGATCTCGGCACTTCCATTTGAAACGGATGAAATAATTTATCTGGTGAAAATCAACACCTCAGGGGGCTATCATATTGTCGATGAAGAAGATTTTGTCGATGATCTGGATACACTGGCTGAAGCCGTTGAGTTAGAATTTGACGAAACAGAAGAATAATCCGGTGACCAGGGCTTTCTATTGTTTCATTTTTTTTCTATTTCTGCGTAACCGTCTTGGTATATGACCAGATCATAATATATATAGTTAAAATTATCAGCGGTATTTCTATGGCAGTCATTCTCCAAATATTGAACTTTTAACGTCTCTACCTGAAGAGGAATTCTGACAGGATTCTCTCTGGTAGGTTTCCTGTGGAGACTAATTTGAGCGGAAAGAATTGCCCTGCCTGTACTGAATCTATGTGGTATTATCTCTTCCACAGCTATGTCAGGGTTTAGCGTCCAATTGACAGGAGTGGTTGGGTGCCAGGTGGTAGTATCCCGTTGGTCGATGGCTGGTAGAGGACGAATCCATACGGAAAAGCTCTCATCCGGTTCGGCCTTTCCGTTCCCATTCCCAGTCCCTTCCGATATTATTCCAGACGAAAAGGGATGGTCCCAACCATTCCAATCATATTTATACAAAGCAAGCTCTTCCGATCTGCCGTCAAATATTTTAATACTGGCTGATTTATTTACAACAGCATTTTTTACTACTACCTGAATGATATGTTCTCTATCTTGTTCAACTCCCTCAATGATTGCACTAATTTTGATGTATCCTGTATTCTTAAAGTCGTCCAAAGCTTTACCTTTTATCACCACCAGAGAGTCAATATGAACTTTACTTTGTGCCGGTACCTTCACTGACTTGGGTTGACTTAGAATAGTCAGCAGATCATTGTTTTCCGTTGACACGGTGAATTCAATGGTTTGCGGCAAAGTTGACAGGTTAACTACATCTACGAAAAGAGGCGTCTCGATTTGCGGTTTCAGGTATATATTCTCATTAAAAGTATTTGTGAGAATAAACACCGGTGGTTGAAGCCCTTCTCCAACAATACCGATCTCCTCCCCCATTCCTCCAGATGAGGTAATGGTCAGTTTTCCCATAGCATCGGCTTTTATATCCTGGTTGCTAAAAGCGCTATTTTGGTACGAATATCTCGAAAGTGTATAACTTCCATAGGGTATATAATTTGGTGGTGTTGTTAGTTTGATATCAAACTCTGAAAGGCTGTTAGCATACGGAAATCGTTGCCTGGTGTAGATTCCCAGTCCGTTTTTCGTTACATCATGCAGGTATATCCAACCATTTCCCTTTTTATTACTTGACACATGGTATCCCCAAACTTCGAATGTCGGGTATAAGTTAACATGTGAAAAACAAGCGACGGTGTTTTTGGGTTGCTTAAATGAATTTAGGTGGAAGTTAAATTGCAGATCAATTCTGGCTGCATAATGTTTGCAAAAATTTGCCAGATAGTACTCGTTTTTAAAACCTGCACCTTCAAATGTTGCAAACAACTGTTCCGTATAATACCTCAGATAGTCCCGGTCTGTAGTGGTATGCCTGATAGGTAAACCACGGAAATTTCTCCATAGCTGGGTTACATCAATTGTCGTTAAATATGAAGGTTCTCCAACATCATAATATGACGGTGAATGACAAAACTCCGAAGCACTACTAAATAAATGCGGGTTGGTAGCAGCAATCCAAAGGGCCATTTGTCCCCCCATCGAAAGCCCACTTACCGCACGATACTGAGGATTTGTCTTGGTATTGTATCGCAAATCAACCACAGATATTAGTTCCCTGATGTAAGATGAAAAATTGTAATAATTTCCTTTCCATGAATCGACCTGTGAAGGAAAATATACACCGCATCCGGGAATCCCTGCAATGCTGCCATCCACGCTAATAATAATCACCTCATTATTGTATACAAAATTCTCGAGTTCCGCATTATTTGGAAATTCATAAGCAACATCATCTGTTTTGTTTATCGCCTTTGGGGCGGTTAGCCCATAATCGGCGTAACTATATGTTCCACTACGTTGGTAACTGCCGCCACAACCATGAAAATAGTAGATTACCGGATAGTGTACATATGTATCTGTCGGGTTGTAATAAGGGGGTGTAAAAACTCTGTAAAATCTGATTTCCTGGAAAGTCTTACTGTAATGACTTTCATCGGTATAGGGGTATACTAAAAGAGGGAATAGTAACAGTGGCAATATCAGAATTTTACCACTCACATTAAGACTGATCGATTCATTCTCGAAATTAGAAATATTGACTGAGAATTTTTGCTTAATTTTATAATGAATTTCCAACTAGGGTAAACCAGATGCAGTTGGTATACGATTGATTTAACTTTAGGGGGCAATGTTTGAATTATGAAGGAAGAGCGTATAATTATACACCTGCCCGTTAGTAATCAATCGATCGGTGCACTACTTGTGGTTCCTGCCAACATGATGGCCATGATGGTATTAGGTCATGGTGCTGGTGCCGGTATGGAACATCGATTCATGTCCCAATTAGCAGAAAATCTGGCGGATCAAAATATTGGCACCCTGCGTTATAATTTCCCCTACATAGAACAAGGCAGACGCTCACCTGGTTCACCGGCAATATCTGAAGCAACGGTAAGAGCAACAGTGGAAAAAGTTCAATCAATTGCTCCACATGAAGTGTTACTGGTGGGTGGTAAATCATATGGCGGCCGTATGTCGTCCCAGGCACAATCAAAGGAACCACTCCCTGGCGTGTCTGGGTTGGTGTTTTTCGGATTTCCCTTACACGCTCCAGGAAAACCAGGCGATGGCCGTGGTACACATTTGAAAGATATTGAAGTTCCAATGTTGTTTCTACAAGGAAGCAGGGACAAATTAGCAGACCTGGATTTGCTGAAACCCTTATTGGAATCACTGGATCATCACAGTACCTTGCAAGTCATTGAAGGAGCAGATCACGGGTTCAATATGCTAAAATCAGCAGATAAAACAACAGCAGAAGTACAACTGGAGTTAGCTGAACTTACCGCCAGATGGCTGGCGAAAATCTCAGATCTCTAACCTCTGATCTTAGATCTCGTAATTTTTAGAATTCAGATCTGAGATCTGTGCTTTGCGATTTGAGATTCTGAAACCCGCTTCATTGGCTTTTTATCAGAATAGGAAGGGACCACTTTTTCATGGGTTGATTTAAATACCCCAAACTTGATAGAAATATACTGCTTCACATCATCCAATACGATCTGGCAATTAATACTATCCAATGCCCTTGGATCCCATTGGTCCCAATAGGCATTTATCGAAACATTCCGTTGGTCAAGAAGCCAATCTTCAAAGTCTCTGGTTTTAAACATAATTGATTGATTTCCATTATTGTCTAAATTCCAGAATGTTACCTCAATATTGCAATCTGTTACTTCAATATTATCAATTTCAAAAAATTCCATAAGACCAGGGGTTATTCTACCAAAGACCTTCTTAAGCTACCGATCAACTCATTAGTTTTTCCTAACTCATCTAACGGGGCCAGCGACTTATACTTGGTAAGTACCCGGATCGCTTCTGAGTAGTTTTTCATCAGTGCTAGTACCAGTCCTAGATTGTAATAAGCATTTGAAAAATCCGCTGCAATTTCTATGGCAATTTCATAGTGAAGACGGGCCAAAGCGTAGTTTTTTTCCTCAGAATACAAATTGGCCAAATTGTAATGGGACTGAAAATGTCTGGGACTTGATTTTAGAGACCGGGTAAAGCAATCAATTGCCTTTATTGTATTATTTTGAGATTCAAGAATTCCTAGATTGCAGTATGTATCAGCTATCCTATCACCAGCTTGGATAGCTCCTTTGTATGCTTCTCTGGCACCATTCAGGTCACCCTGTTCATCCAAAGTTAATGCTTCTTCAAAAGAATTGATCGAGGTAAGTTGTATAATCCTTCCAGAGGGCACCTTGGGGGTAAAAAGGTTTAATTGCCCATAATCTTCAGGTGTTTTCCTTTTTCTTTTTCGTACGCGCTTTAGCCCTAGCCGAGTGATTGGGTAATTTGATAGTTTGACTATTTTAGTCATTGGTGCTAAGCCTGTTTACGTTTTTTATCCCTTGCTGAATCACCTTTTGAAGCCTTTTTCATAGGCTTCTTCCCATCCTTGGCTTGTTCAATACTGGCTTTAAGAGCTGTCATTATATCAATGGTCGGCCGTTCTTCTTCTGGCATAGTTACAATTTCCTTACCATCTATTTTGGCTTGGATCATTTCTTTCAGGGCTTCCCTGTACTTGTCTTCGAACTTCACCTCTTCGAATGATTTGGACATACTTTCCACTAAGGTACGGGATAATTTAAGTTGATTCTCATCTGCTTCTTCGGTACTTAAGTCCGGAATACCATTTATGTCCCTTACATCATCAGGATATCGCAATTTGTACATTACCAAACCATTACCTTGAGGAGATATTAAAACAGGACTTTCCCGATCCCTGATCACTACTTTCCCCACGCCTAGTTTGTTGGTTTCCTTCAGGGTTTCACAAAGAAGGGCATACGCTTTAATAGCGATTTCCCCATCTGGTCCGGCGAAATAAGGTGTATCATATAACGTTGGATGTACTTCTGAAGCGTCGACAAAGGCCTCAATTTCTATTATCTTGGTGCTTCTTATCTTTACTTGCTCAATGTCCTCAGGATTAATGATGACGTATTGTCCCGGCTCATACTGGTAACCTTTCACAATATTTTCGCTAAGTACCAACTCGCCGGTACTTTTGTCTCTTTTCTCATACTTGATCGGGCTGTTGGTTTCTTTGTTAAGCTGATTGAAACTGATGGTCTTTGCCGTATCAATAGCTGTATAGATCCGTACCGGAATTGTTACCAAAGAAAATCTTATGTGTCCCTTCCAAATGGCCCTCATTTCTCAAGATATTTTGTGCAAAATTAGTCAATAAATTGCACTTTTCCAATTTTTAAAAACTAAGGTCTGGTCTCATCCTGACGAAAACGGGTTCCCTATAAGTGCCATTGGAGGTTATTGAAGCGTATTCAATTTCACAAAAAAGATCCGGTTGAATCCATGTAGTCCTAGCATCATCTAGTGGTTTCACATCAACTACCCGCGAACTATGGGGTATCTTCAATAAACTCTTATGGACGCTGGCCATAGTTTTTTGATCAAACCCTGAACCCACTTTTCCTCTGTAAACCCAATGATCTCCTGCTTTCTCAGCAATTTGGAGGGCACCGAAATAGCTGGTACGGTCACCTTTGCCTTTGGTATAACCAATTATTGTCAGGTCCACAGTTTGACGTACCTTTATCTTTATCCAATTGTCCGTGCGCTTTCCGGGAAGATATTTGCTGTGGTTGCGTTTGGCCATTATTCCTTCCAGTCCCATGGATTTTGCAGCCTGAAAAAGGGCATGCCCATCTTCAATAATTTCGCTTACCCTGAACGGAGTCTCCCTTTTAATTGCATCCTGAAGCCATTCACGTCGTCTATTCAGTGGCTCTGAGACTATGGATCTACCATCCAAATACAGGCAATCAAAGAGATAGCAATGAACTGGATTAGTTTTACTGGAACGTTCAATGCTACCGGCATGAGTTTGATGCATTCTGCTGATCACATTTTTAAAATGTGGTTTTCCCTCACTATCCAGGCAAACAATCTCACCATCAAATAATGCCGAAGTAGCCCTGAATGCTTTTTCAGGAATCAAAAGCTCTGGAAATAAATGAGTAATGTCCCTTTGGCTACGACTTCTAATGGTCACTTTTCCCTCGTCCAATGCAATCATTACCCGTATGCCGTCCCATTTTACCTCATAAACATAATCCTCACCCAATGGCGGCTTCCTGCTGGTTTTTGAAAGCATGGGCTGGATTTTATCCTGAACCCAATTGATCTGGGTGTCAGTAACCCGTTCCAGCAGCCATTCATTGTCTTTCATTTTATGCATTCTGTATTCTCCTGTTAGCTCCGGACTCTCCAGTCTAAAATAGAAACCGTTTTTTTTATTTTTGGTTTTTTCATATTTACCCAGCGCATAACGCCACATTTTTCCACCTCCGTATTGACCCTTAGGTATGGTTCCCTCAAAAGTAAGGTACTCTATGGGGTGATCCTCAACTAGTACCGCCAATCGCTTGATTCCTGGTCTGGGTGGCAGTCCCTTGGGAATAGCCCAGGACCGAAGGGTCCCATTTTCTTCTAGTCGAAGGTCATAGTGTAAACGTGATGCATGATGACGGTGCAGCACAAATGCCTGGTCAAATCCCACCACCAGGTCACTTTGCGGCTCACTGGTTTTTGAAAAGTCTCTTTTTTGTTGGTATCGATTCAACTGATCGGGCGTCTTATAGGTTTCACCGGTTGGTAAATCTTTCTTTTGCTTAACTAATTTTCTTTCTGTATGCAATGAAACGGCATAAGCGCCCATAGGCTCCCAGGCATCCCCATCCTTGAGCACTAATTCCAATACTGTTTTGATATTAAATTGATTAGGGTCTTTGACCTCTGTAAGTTGATCCCATGTAAGCGGCATTGATACCGGGGCCACTCCCCTGCCCCGTAAACTGTAAGGACAAATAATGCTCTGAGAATTTCTATTGCGATAAATATCAATAAGTACTTTCCCTTTACGGGCCTCTTTTCTAATGTGTAAGGTGGTATCGGCGGCCCTTTTTTGTACAAATGGCTTGGTAAGTGCCGACGCCGCTTCAAAGGCAGTATGAAAATCCCATTTTGGTTCGATAGGCGTTAATATGTGTACTCCTTTCCCTCCAGTGGTCTTTACAAAGGTGTGATAACCAAATTGCTCTAAATGTTGACGAAGATCCAGAGCAATGTCTACCACTTGATCAAAAGGGTAACCTTCCGGTGGGTCGATATCATATACGATGTAATCCGGGCAATCAAAATGTGGGTTCCTGGAGTGCATCTGGTGCATTTCAAGGCAGGCCAGATTAGCAAGCCAAACCAGGGAAGCGACCTCTGTAGCCATCATGTAGTCCTTCTTTTCCTTTCCTAAACGTACGTAGTCGATCCAGTCGGGAGCCCATGATGGCCGATTTTTTTGAAAAAACATCTCTCCATCCACACCGTCGGGGAAACGCACCAGGGAAAGCGGCCGACCCTTAATGTGATTTAATAGCGTTGGCGCAATTTTGAGATAGTATTGAATTACCTCAGCTTTAACAATATCATTTTCCGGAAAAAGAACCTTATCCAGGTTGGATAATTCCAGCTGGCGTTTTCCAAGTTCTACCCATTGTGACTTTCGGGCCATTTTGATAGTTTACAAATAAAATTATCCATATTAAAGCGCTTGTGCAACCTTCCGTCTAATCCATCAATTAATTCTTAACTTGGGGATTTTTATCATATTATTATTGAAACACGATTTAATCATTGTTGGCGGAGGAATAGTAGGACTGGCTACTGCTTATACCCTGTTACGTGAAAGACCTGGGTTGAAGCTATTGCTCTTGGAAAAGGAGTCCCAGATTGGCCGTCATCAAACCGGGAACAATAGTGGGGTTATTCACAGTGGACTTTACTATAGGCCTGGCAGCTTAAAAGCGAGAAATTGCATTGAAGGATATCATAAGCTGCTGAAATTTTGCGATGAATATGAAATAGCATATGAGGTATGTGGCAAGATTGTAGTAGCTACAGAAAAGGACCAGCTAGTTTTGCTTAAATCCCTGCATGAACGAGGGCATTTGAACGGTTTAACCGGGCTTAAATCGATTCCTTCAGAGGAGCTGGCGGATTACGAGCCACATGTAACGGGACTTAAGGGACTATGGGTACCACAAACCGGTATTATTAATTACCTGGATGTTGCCAATATACTGGCTAGACTGATTGAGGAAGCCGGAGGTCAATTGCAAATGGATAGACAGGTTATAGATATCAAAACTGATATAGTCACTGAGGTAATAACGGATGAAGAAACCTATATAACAGATTTAGTGGTTAGTTGTGCCGGACTATATTCAGATCGCGTTACCAGGTTCACCGAACCAAACCTGGATATTCGTATTATTCCGTTCAGAGGTGAATACTATCAATTAAAGCCGGAAAAGGAATATTTAGTCAAGAATCTAATCTACCCGGTTCCCGACCCAAGTTTCCCTTTCCTGGGGGTGCATTTTACCAGGAAGAAAACGGGAGGTGTTGAAGCTGGACCTAATGCGGTGCTGGCATTTGCTAAAGAAGGGTATCAGAAGTCGGATTTTAACCTCGATGAACTACTCGATACCCTGCGTTGGCCCGGATTCCAAAGAATTGCGTTGAAGTACTGGAGCAAGGGATTGGGTGAAATGTATCGTTCTTTCTCAAAGCAAGCATTCACCAGGGCCCTTCAAAAACTTATCCCGGATATAACCGAAGATGATCTCATACCTGGTGGTGCAGGAGTACGCGCACAGGCCAGTAGTCGTGATGGAGGGCTGTTGGACGACTTTCATATTGTAGAAAACAAATCAGGCATACACGTCTGTAATGCCCCATCCCCTGCGGCAACAAGTTCACTGGCCATCGGAAAAACCATTACTAATCGCGTATTGGCACGATTAGCAAATTAAGAATTAATGAATAATAATTAATCACAAATACTTTCTAAATAAGGAACAAAAATAGTTTCTTTGCGTTATTACGTTAATAGCGTAAATTGTAGCAATGAATAATATTAAAACCAATTCATCATTTTGTACTTGCTGTTGCTGTTGTCTGACTTCGGCACCGGGAAGGGATTATTGAATCTGGTTTAACAGAAAATAACAAAGCCTTTCCTAAATAGGAAGGGCTTTTTTTTATGTCAATATGCAACTTGTAGAAACAGCATTCATTAACAGGGATCTTTCCGGGATGATCGGGAATACCCCACTCTTCCACATAAACAGGATTTTTAATAAGCCTGAAACCAATATTTACGCCAAACTTGAATGGATGCAAATGGGGGGTAGTATTAAAAGCAGACCCGCTTATAGGATTATTGAAAAAGCGCTGCAAGCCGGGGAACTTGACCATGAAAAAGAGTTGCTAGATGCCAGTAGCGGAAATACGGCCATCTCCTATGCGGCCATCGGAGCTGCACTAGGTATAAAGGTTACCATTTGTTTACCAGAAAATGCCAGTAGAGAACGTATAACTAATTTAAAGGCTCACGGAGCAAAATTAATCTATACTTCAAGGTTTGGCGGGACCGATGAAGCTCAGGCGAAAGCAAAAGAAATGAAAAAACAAGACCCCGAAAGGTATTACTATGCAGATCAATATAATAATCCCAATAATTGGAAAGCGCATTACCACCATACTGCAGAGGAAATCCTTTCGCAGACTGACGGTGCCGTTACCCATGTGGTAGTAGGGCTGGGAACTACCGGCACAGCTATGGGCCTGGGGCGAAGGTTGAAAGAGTTTAACCCTGAAATTAAATTGATTGGCTTACAACCAGATGTGGCCATGCATAATCTGGAAGGATGGAAACACTTGGAAACGGCATTGGTACCTGGAATATATGATCAAAGCTTGATTGATGCTAAGTTGGAAATTGATAGTGATCAGGCCTTGTTGATGGTCAAAGCAATTGCCGCAAAAGAAGGGCTTATGGTAAGCCCATCATCCGCGGCAAATCTGTTGGGAGCTATAGCTGTGGCCAACGAAATTGAATCAGGAACTGTAGTAACGGTCTTCCCAGACAATGCAGAAAGGTATTCCGAAATCATAAATTCAATTTTTCCATGAAACTGGTGTTGAACAAAGATTTAATGGACAAAATGGTAGATCATGCCTTAGATTCATATCCCATGGAGTGTTGTGGATTTGTCTTCGGCAGCGATCAACTGGATGGACGTATAGTTACGGAAGTACACACTGCCTCCAATAACCAACAGGGAGATCAACGACGCAGATTCGAAATTGATCCGCGAGACTATTTAAAAGCAGAGCGGTATGCTTTGGAAAAAGAAATCACTTTACTTGGAATTTATCACAGTCATCCGGACCATCCGGCAGTACCCTCTAAACATGACCTGAAACAAGCGGTGCCATTCTTCTCATATCTGATACTTTCTACTGAGCAAGAACGGGTAAAAAAGGTCACTTCCTGGCAATTGTATCACGAACAATTTGAGGAAGAAGAAATTGAAATTGAAAACAAATTTGAAACTTTAAAATAATAGAAATAATGCCTAAAATAATTATTCCCACCCCGCTTCGAAAGTTCACTGGTAATCAGGCAACTATTCAGGTCGATGCCATCAATATCAGGGAGTCAATAAATGCTTTGTCTTCCTTATATCCTGATTTAAAGAAACAACTGTTTGACGACAAGGGAGAAATCCGGCAATTCGTAAGGATCTATCTGGGAGATGAGGACATCAAAGTACTAAACAATGAGCAAACCCCTGTTACGCAGGACGCAGTTATTAGTATTGTTCCCGCTATAGCTGGAGGGATTGCAAATTAAACTACCGCATGAGTACAGTAAAATTCACAAAGGAAGAACTGGAAAGGTACAGTCGTCACCTGATCATCCCTGAATTTAATATTCAAGGTCAAAGACGGTTAAAGAACGCTAAGGTGTTGATTATTGGATCAGGCGGTTTAGGCAGCCCTTTACTGCTTTACCTTACGGCGGCAGGTGTAGGGACTATCGGGATAGTTGATTTTGATGTGGTGGATGAAACCAACCTTCAACGGCAGGTGCTTTTTTCAGTTGATGACGTAGGAAAGCCCAAAACAACATGTGCAATACAAAGGTTGCAAGGACTTAACCCCAATGTTAATTTTATTGAACACAATACCAGGCTCACCTCAGAAAATGCATTGGATATATTAGCTGACTATGACGTAATTGCTGATGGTACCGATAACTTTCCCACCAGATACCTGGTAAATGATGCCTGTGTTATACTCCAAAAACCTAATGTGTATGGCTCTATCTTTCGTTTCGAGGGCCAGGTTTCCGTATTTAATTATACCGATAAAGAAGGTAATACCGGACCCAATTACCGGGACTTGTTTCCATCTCCCCCTCCTCCAGGCTTGGTACCCAGTTGTGCAGAAGGCGGAGTAATTGGAGTACTCCCTGGTATCATTGGCAGTTTACAAGCCAATGAAGTAATAAAAGTGATCACTGGAATTGGCAATCCATTAAATGGCCGGTTATTTTTGTTTGATGCCCTGACATTTGAAACCAGAACACTGAATGTTCATAAGGACAAAAATCAACCAAGCATTTTGAAGTTAATTGATTATGAGGCTTTTTGTGGACTCGACCAACAGCAAGAAGACATGATAAATGTAAAAGAAATATCTGTTCAAGAATTGGAAAAGCTCAAAGATACCGGTAAAGCCTACCAGTTGATAGATGTAAGGGAACCCTATGAGTATGAAATTGCCAATCTCAATGGTGAGTTAATCCCGTTGGGCCAGATTGAAGACAAGGTGGATCAGATTGATTCAAATAGAAAAGTAGTGGTTCACTGTAGAAGCGGCGTTAGAAGCGCCCAGGCAATAGAAATCCTTGAAAAGAAATTCGGTTTCACTAATCTGTATAATTTAAAGGGAGGTATTCTGGCATATGCTGATGAAATAGATAGCTCGCTGGCTAAATACTAAATTTAATCTGCAGCTGTTCGTAGTCTCTGACTACGAACCAATACATAAGCAGAAAATCTGCAGGATATATCTTCCGTAGCTCCAAGCTACGGAAAGCTGCACTAAATGTGTAGTGGGATTTGCCAACCACCAGGTTGGCATTTTTGGCATTGTTTGTGTGGTAAAATAAGCATACCGCGGTAATCAATATTGATATAGGCAAGTGTTGCAATAA
>SMUY01174232.1_pt1 | contig 13376 bp, 13 predicted proteins | sample 2456441 | NCBI WGS metagenome assembly SMUY01 (sample SAMN11095931, study PRJNA526329) | marine sediment metagenome | biome: Marine sediment; feature: Surficial sediment; material: Deep marine sediment; isolation source: Hadal surficial sediment | place: Pacific Ocean | collected 2014-11 | depth...
AATTGTCATTTCTATTTTAGAACCAGGTGCAAGTTTGGCGATGGTGTCGATAGCTTGTCGTGGGTCGATGATCTCTTGACCCTGAATTTTGGTGACCACATCTCCTGGATTGATTCCGGCAATATCTGCAGGTCCTCCCTGTAGCACAGCAGAAACAAGCACACCGCCTTTCATCAAACCCATCGCTTCTGCGATGTCTGAGGGCAGAGGTTGTGCCTGGATACCTATCCAGCCGCGAACGACACGGCCATTACTGATTAGCTGGCGCATTACTTCAATCCCCGTATTAATCGGCGTAGCCAGTCCGATGCCTTGTGAGCCTCCGGTTGTTGAATAGATTGCTGTGTTAATGCCGACAAGATCGCCACTGGTAGAAATTAATGCGCCGCCCGAATTGCCGGGATTAATATCTGCATCCGTCTGGATAAAATTATCGAATGTAGTGATTCCAAGACGTTTTCTGCCCGTAGCACTGACGATGCCCTGCGTTACTGTTTGGCCAAAGTCATATGGGTTACCAATAGCTAATACGATGTCTCCAACACGTAATTGACTTGAGTCACCTATCGGGATAACAGGGAGATTTTCCAGTCCAATTTGCAGTACAGCCAAATCTGTATCGTTATCAATACCTATCGTTCTGGCAGTCGTTTCCCGACCGTCGCGTAGGGTCACAAATATTTCTTCAGCACCTTGTATCACATGCGCATTGGTAAGAATGTGTCCTTCCGTATCCATGATGACGCCAGATCCCCTGCTATCGATTCTTTTTTTTGTGTTTTGGGAAGGTTCGCCAAAAAATCGTCTGAACAGGGGGTCTTGAAGGATCGGATTTTTTGCTTCTAGATACGTATTTCCTGAATAAACATTCACCACGGCTGGCGCGGCCGCCTCAATAGCAGTGTGATATGAATCTGCTCGCTTTGTTGAATTGAACAACGAGCTACCAGGCATCAGCAGTAAAATAACTGCAGCTGCAGCCAGTCCGACAACAATAGATTGTGCAACAAAAGTCAGCACTTGTTTTAAATTCATCGTCTTGGTTTCAACCAGGTATGGGGATTATTCACTAAGCAATTAATTGTTTTCCAGCAAAAGGCATAACATAGCATGGTATACTGCCGAACCAGCAAAAAAATAATAGTAACTTGAATTCTTGTGTTATGGCTTGAAATTTAGGGTGAATAATATGCAAGACGGTGGCATTGATAAAAAGCGGCGGCATTTTCTCACAGCTGCTGCGACTGTTGTTGGTGGTGCGGGTGTTATAGCGACGGCCATTCCGTTTGTGTCTACCTTATCGCCAAGTGCGAAGACCAAGGCGGTTGGCGGCCCGATTGAGGTAGATATTAGTGGCTTGAAGCTCGGCGAAAGGATGGTAGAAAAGTGGCGTGGCAAGCCAGTCTGGATCTTGCGCAGGAGTGAAGAATCACTGGCAGATCTCTCCGGGATGACGGATATATTACGTGACCCTGAATCAGAGGTTGAGCAGCAGCCCGAATATGCGAAAAATGAATACCGATCCGTCAATCCTGAATATCTGGTTGTTATAGGCTTATGTACGCACCTCGGTTGTTCACCAAACTATCTTGCAAGAAATGAGGCGAATGATTTCGGTGCGGATTGGAAGGGTGGGTTCTTCTGCCCGTGCCATGGGTCAAAATTTGACCTGGCTGGGCGAGTCTACAAGGGCGTACCGGCTCCGGATAATCTGGTGGTACCGAAATATCAGTTTATCAGTAAGTCTAAAATACTGATTGGTGATGATTCAGTTGGCAATGGTACGGGGGCAAGCTCATGAGCAAGCTCATTAACGGGGGAATCAAGCTGTTGAATAATACCCTCGGCTGGATTGATGACCGTTTTCCCCTGACCAAGACCTGGAATGAACATCTTGCCCAGTACTACGCGCCAAAGAATTTTAATTTCTGGTACTACTTTGGATCACTGGCATTACTGGTTTTAGTGATTCAGATTGTCACTGGGATCTGGCTGACCATGAACTACAAACCGTCTGCAGAGCATGCATTTGCTTCTGTGGAATACATCATGCGTGACGTTAATTGGGGTTGGTGGATCCGCTACATGCATTCAACGGGCTCGTCTGCTTTTTTTATCGTCATTTACCTGCATATGTTTCGGGGCATGATGTATGGATCATACAAACGTCCAAGAGAACTTTTATGGCTGACCGGGATGTTTATTTATCTGATCCTTATGGCTGAAGCGTTTTTCGGTTATTTGTTACCATGGGGGCAAATGTCGTATTGGGGTGCGCAGGTAATTATCTCATTGTTTGGCGCTATACCTTTTATTGGCCCCGAACTGGCTGAATGGATCAGGGGTGATTATGTCGTCTCTGATGTGACATTAAATCGCTTTTTCTCTTTTCATGTCATTGCCGTACCGCTGGTATTGTGTGGATTAGTTGGTTTGCATATATTCGCGCTACATGAAGTTGGTTCAAATAATCCCGATGGCGTGGAAATAAAGAAGCATAAAGATGCAAATGGCATACCGCTGGATGGTATCCCTTTTCACCCTTATTACACGGTCAAAGATATTGTGGCTGTGGTCGTTTTTCTAATCTTTTTCTGTTTGGTGGTATTTTTTAATCCGGAGATGGGCGGATACTTTCTGGAACACGCGAATTTCATCCCTGCAGATCCACTCAAGACGCCTGAGCATATTGCGCCAGTATGGTATTTCACACCATTTTACGCCATCTTGCGCGCGGTGCCAGACAAGCTGTTGGGTGTTGTGGCTATGGGTGCTTCCACGTTGATCTTTATGACATTGCCATGGCTGGATAGAAGTCCGGTGAAGTCAATTCGTTACCGTGGATGGAAGTACAGAACCGCGTTGACAATATTTGTCATTACATTTATTAGCCTGGGCTGGCTTGGTATGCAGGTAGCGACACCTAATGTGACACTGGCATCCAGAATATTCGCGGTCATCTACTTTCTATTCTTTTTGTTAATGCCATTTTACACAGCAAATGATACGGATAAACCTGTTCCGGACAGGGTGACTTGAAGATGAAACGTACAATATTTTTATTTGTTGTCGCATTGGCTTGGCTGATGGCCGGCTCAGCAACATCTGCGGGTCATCACCTTTACAAGGCCGATGTGGATATTTCGGATAAGGCATCTTTACAACGCGGGGCGAGAACCTTTGTGAACTATTGCATGGGTTGTCATTCAGCTGCCTATATGCGTTATAACCGGATGGGAGATGATCTGGGTATTGAAGAGTCCATTCTGCAGAACAACCTGATGTTTGGCACTGATAAGAGTGGTGATACCATGACGATAGCTATGCAAAAGGATGATGCCGAGAAATTTTTTGGTACTGCACCACCTGACCTGTCGGTGAATGCCCGCTCAAGAGGTGCTGACTGGTTATTTACCTATTTCATGACATTTTATCGTGACGATTCAAGGCCCTTTGGTGTAAACAATCTGGCATTTAAAGATGTGGCGATGCCCCATGTATTGTGGGAATTGCAGGGAATACAAAAACCTGTTTATAAAACGGTTCAGAAAGAAGATGGCTCTCAGCGGGAAGTGATCGACCATTTGGAACTGGAAACTCCCGGTACTCTGGACAGTGACGGATATCAAAATACAGTCAATGATCTGGTCAACTTCCTCGTTTATGTCGGTGAGCCAGCTCAGATACAGCGCCGGAGTGTAGGTGTGATCGTTATTCTGTATCTGTTAGTCCTGTTGGTCATCGTTTATCTGCTCAAGAAGGAATTCTGGAAGGATATCCATTAACCGTTAGTTGCAATCAATTATAATTAAACAGTTATTTACCAGGAGATATTATGGCGAGTATAGCCAATAGACGTTCTGTAATGGTGTTATATTCAGACAGTATCAGTCCATCGGGTCATTGCGTAAGACTGGTTCTGGGGGAGAAAGATATCAATGTTGAAATTAACTATGTTGAAGACGGAGAGAGGCCTGAATCACTCATTGAAATAAATCCTTACAACTCCGTTTTAACATTAATAGACAGGGATCTGGTTCTGTATAATGAACAGATCATTATGGAGTATCTCGATGAACGATTCCCTCATCCTCCCTTACTCCCTGTCGATCCTGTTATCAGGGCTGGTAATCGTCAATTGCGTTTCCGTGTTCTGAAAGATTTATATTCTCTTATTGAAGATATTGAATCATCAGATAGTGTGAAAGTTTGTAATGCACAAAAAACCATGAAAGATAATTTGACGGCAATAGCGCCAGCATTTATGCAAAAGCCCTATTTTATGTCTGATGAATATACACTGGTTGATTGTTGTATGGCACCCCTGTTATGGCGGTTGCCAGAATATGGTGTCAAATTGCCAGCAGCAGCCAGGCCACTCACAGAATATGCGGACAGACTTTTTGAAAGGGATGCCTTTCAGGCCAGTCTTTCTGAAGCAGAAAAGGAAATGCGTGGATTGGTCAGCACCTGAAAACAAACCAATGGACACGAATGAGACAATGATCTCAAACAGACCCTATCTGATCAGGCCGTTGAATGAATGGATTGTATACTCAAACTACTTGGAAATGCAGACTTCAGAGTACAGTCAGGAAGACAGAGCAAGGCGCAACGTGCAGTGAATGACTAGTCCTTCATAAGCGTTGCAACGCATCACTAGTTTTCTGCCTGAGCTCCCGCAGGGCAAGACGGGAAATAAACATCTTCTTCGTTATAAACCCTTGGACTAGGCAGAAAATTGCTCCTGCATTTTCTGCATACAATCCATCCATGGATATAAGTGACTAGTCCTACGGTTTTATGCCTTGAATATAGTTACTTCTCGTCTTGCTGAAACCTGCATTTCCAAGTAGTTTGGGTATATACAATCACATAACTCCTTTTCTTCTTGTCGATGCGAATGTGGGAGGTGTAGATGTGCCTGGGTAGCATATAAAAGACGGGAAAATAATTCTGAATGTAGCACCGAATGCAATTCAGGGAATTGTCTTTGAAAATGAATAGATTTATTTTTCAGCCCGATTTAGTGGCCAATCATTCATGATTAATATTCCTATCAATGCTGTGCTTGCGATCTATGCAAAGGAAAATAGCCAGGGAATGATGTTTACTGGAGAAGAAACATTAGCGGAAAATAATGCGGAAGTTGAGCAGAAAGACTCCAGAAAAATCCGGTATTTAGAATTGTTAAATAGGGTTCTTACTCGCTTAAGGGCATCTTTAGTCTATATACTGAAAGAGTTTCACAATTTTCTGTACACCACCCGATTGCTGTGCCTCTCCTGTGGCAATATCAGATTCAGCTCGGGTCACAAGGCCCATTAAATAAACAACGCCTTTTTCGGTGACTACTTTTATACGCGTTCCATCAAAATTATTCAGCGTAAGAAGTCTGGTTTTTACTTTTGAGGTGATCAGAGTATCACTGCCACGACTTGTCCAGGAACTTGGTGCGGCAATAGTTAATTCGTCATAGACATGAGTGACCTTTGGAATATTTCTGACAATATTAACGATACGATCTCTAATATCTTCACTTGGTGTTTCACCAGTGATTAACACAACCGTATTGTAGCTAGTCACATTGATGTGTGAACTGTCATTGATTTCTTTATCAAAGAAGAAACTTTTAACCGCTTTCAGTTCTATGGATTGATCTTCAATGAAGGTACCAGTTGTTCGCCGATCGTGCGCAACTGTTGCGGTTGCTCCCGCTGCACCAGCAGCACCGACGACAGCTGCAGCACATCCAGAAAGTAATAATGGTATTAAAGAGATTAAAGTTAATTTCTTGCTAAAAATCATTGTTAGCTTTACTCCTGACCAAGTAGATGACGATCAATTAAATCGCATAGGGAATGAATAATCATAATATGTACTTCCTGTATTCTTGCTGTAGACCAGCTAGGGACACGAAGTTCAAAGTCATTTTGTTTCATCATGTCGGCTATTTGACCACCCTCACGCCCAGTTAGGGCTATAACACTCATGTCTCGATCATGGGCCGCGTCTATCGCATGAATAATATTATGAGACTCCCCACTGGTGCTAAGTGCCAGCAAAATATCGCCTGCTTGCCCGAGTGCCCTTATTTGTTTGGAAAATATTTCTGCGTATTGATAATCATTTGCGATAGAGGTAATGGTTGATGTATCTGTCGTCAATGCAATAGCAGGTAGTCCAGGACGTTCCATCTCAAAGCGATTCAACATCTCTGCAGAAAAATGTTGTGCATCAGCAGCAGATCCACCATTTCCGCAGGATAAAATCTTGTGTTCTCCCAGCAGACAGCTGGTCATGGCACCTGCAGCCGCAACGATCACTGGAGCTAACAGTTCAGCAGTCTCAATCTTAACCTGTATGCTTTTATTGAAATTTTCTTTGACTCTTTGTACAGGATCCATAATGGTAATTTGTTTGAATAGACTTGCGCAAGATTATGCCTGAAATGCGTTTTTAATCCACTTTATCCTCGAGTTTTCCTGCGGACCAGACAGGACGACAACGTCAAATCTGCAATCCAGATGTGAAGCAGTACGGTTATGGGCGAGATACTGCTGACTGGTAATGATAATGCGTCCACATTTTCTTTCGTTAATAGATTCAAGAGCTGTATGAAAATGATTATCTGATCTATAGCGAACCTCGATAAAACATATGATATTTTTATCTTGCATGATCAGATCGATCTCACCAAATACTGACCTGAAATTTCTTTCCAATAGCTTGAGTTTTTTACGCAAGAGGAATTCCAACGCCGTTTGCTCAGCCCAACATCCTCGGAGATAAGAATTCTTCCCTGTGTTGGTTGGCATTAATTCAAACCAGTTGCATCCGCTAATTCTGGTTTCCCATCAACGAACCGGGCCCAGATAAGTCTCCTGTGCACCCGACCCTCTTCATCAAGTTTTATGTAGCCTGTCTTGCCCGCATATTGCCTGGATGGTTGCAGAATGAGTTCAGCAATGCGCGGTATCAAACGATAGGCATCTATACCAAAGGCATACAATCTCTTATAGGCAGAAAGGGCCGGTTTGCGATATCTCTCAATCATTCTGTTTAACGGAGAATATTCATTCTCCAGATCAATTATCCACGGCATGTCGACGAATAACACATCATTAATATCACTATCTGCACGTGTGTTTATAATTCCCGTATATATATTGGAAATAGAGTACAAGGCAATAGCTTCTGTCCCGTAGTAACGAAGTTGTGGAACTAGTTGTCTGGCCGTTGCTGGTGGTACAGCCATGAAGATTAGATCTATATCCTGTCTGCGTCTTGTCTCGGTTTTTAGACTTCTTTGTAGTCTACTACGTAAGGCCTTACTTCGTTGTTCACTCTGATCAATATTGAGGGCACTTCTGATGGGATTGGTAAGTTCCTTAATATCTTGCCCGATATTGACATGCTCAAGGATTGTTCCCCCAAGCTCCCGCCAGTGAGATACAAACGCATCATTGATGCGTCTTCCTCTTTCATCACCCGTCGTGATACTGATTGCACGTGCATGACCATCAAACCATGCACGTTCTGCAACTTGTTTGGCTTCTTCTTCCGGGGATAGGCCAAATTGTATGATTGCTGGCAGCACTGACGTATTAAAATTATTTACAGTTTCCAGTTCGCCATCATATTGGTTGAGTACCAGGGTCGTAACTTTTATTTCACCGTGCTCTATCAGGTTCGATATTGCTGATTTTTGTAATGGCCCGACAATGAATTCAGCACCTTCAGCAATAGCTTGCTCATATGTTTCAACCACATTGTCGGCATCAGTACTGTAAATTTTTATAATTGGTTTATCATCTCTTGATTCATACCACGCAGCTAAGAAACCTTCACGTATCGAGATAGAGGCATCATTGTATTTGCCCGTGAATGGAAGGAGCAGGGCTATCTGAATTGGCTGTTTCGATAATTGTCTGGAACTGTCAATGATGTCTGGAATGATATTGTACAGGGCAGGATGATCAGGGTATCTTTGTTGCCATGTGATAACTGCAGATTCAAGATTCACCGTATTCTGCAGCATGGTTTTGGTTATGATGGCCAGTTCCAGCCAACTGATGAGTATTCCGGGGTTGTTAGATCGATATGCATCAAGTTCATCAGGTGACAAACGAGATAAATTTTGCCACAGACTTTGATAGTTCTCAGAAATCGTCTGCGTGTCATCCAGATATGAATTCAAAAGGATGCGTTCTTTAGCTGCAGCAAAGTATTCGTCTTTTCTGTGCAGTACAGTTGCACGTGTATCATGATATTTAGCGAGCACAGGTCGTGGCGTGTCGGCAGGAAGAGCAATGTTTAGCAACATATAGGCAGTGCCTATGTCATCCTTCACCAGAAGAATCTGTGCACTGTATGTATTTTTGAGAATTTTCTGAGCATTACTAAGTTTATCCTGTGGAAGAAGATCGATGATTTGTTGGGCCTGATCTATCTTCTGGTCTTTAATCAATGCATCTGCAGCGCCCAATTGATATTTAATCGCGTTGTTCGGATCAGATTTTACGAGTGCCAGGTATTCTTCAGCTGCGGCATAAAAATCTCCAGCCTGATAAAATTCTTTTGCATGCAAAACAGCTTCTGGCTCAGAAACATCAGTATCAAGTTTACTCGTTTGTGGGCCGCAGCCAGTCAAACACAATACAGTCAGGTTCAATAAGGAAAGAATGAAAAACAGGAAGATAGGTGTATTGTGTCGCATTATTTTACTAAAGTAGTTCTGGTTCTAAATTGTTTTTACCGTGGTAATTGTTACCACATTAGCTAAGCGGAGTTCTACGTGTCAATTATAAAAGGCGCTCTGTACATCGTCGCGACACCTATTGGAAACCTTGGGGATCTTAGTCCCCGTGCCAAATCGGTGCTGGAAAATGTCGATCTTATTGTGGCGGAGGACACGCGCCACAGCAAGCCCATGTTAAATAAATTTGGCATCGAAACAAAAATTCATGCCTATCATGATCATAATGAGCGCAAGCAAACACCTGTGCTGATACAGCAACTGCAGGACGGAGCCTCCATTGCCTTAATCTCTGATGCCGGAACCCCTCTAATTTGTGATCCTGGATACCATCTGGTGCTAGCCGCACACGCTGCAGAGTTACAAGTGATACCTATTCCAGGCTCTTCAGCATTGATTAGCGCACTTTCTGCTGCCGGGTTTTCTTCTGAAAAATTTATCTTTGAAGGATATTTGCCCGCAAGGAAAACAGCTCGCCAGCAACGTTTACAATTGCTTAAAGATGAGACCAGAACGCTGGTTTTCTATGAAGTCCCACATCGAATATTTGCAAGCATTGAAGCCGCGATAGCTTGCTTTGGCAGTGAGCGACAGGCGGTCATCGCAAAAGAAATTACCAAGCTGCATGAAAAAATTTGTCGGGGAACGCTGACTGAGCTCATGGGATGGATCCATAGTGATAAAGGCCTGAGCAAAGGTGAATTTGTTATTGTCATTCAGGGTGCAAAAGAAATGTCGCTAGATGAACTCGAAGCCAGACGTATTTTGAAAATCTTGCTTGCCCAGCGAACATTTAAAGAAGCAATCAGACTCACCAGTGAGATAACGCGAGGCAAAAAGAACGATATCTATAAATTGGCTATGGAGTTGAAAAAGGACGGGCATTGAACCTAGAAACCGCAGTTGACTGCTTTGAGTTTCGTGTAACATTATGATAGCAATGACTTTATGCGCATTGTTCGAATTCGCTCAGTGGGTGAAGTCGCTACTGGGTCAAGGGCACGCTATTTTGGCGCATCTAGGCGGGTTAGAATCCTTAGCAATGACCAGCCATTGCCTCGGATTTTCCCCCACCTATCCACACCTAACTAACGCACCCTCAACCGCAGTCCAACTGCGGTTTCTAGGTTGAAAGAGGAAGCATGGTTTTATCGCTGTGTGCGCATTTAAGTGTGATTCGTACAAAGGTGACCTTTCCTATGTCTCATTACCCAAAATAGTGATGGAAAAGATTGCTTGCAACTTGGCAATGGTTATCTGAAACTGACGATAGGAGTCGGCCGGGTAATCGCTCTTTGTCTATGGGTTCGCCTATGGGCAGTGAGAGGAAAGTCCGGGCTCCAGAGGACAGGGTGCCAGATAACTTCTGGGAGGTGTGAACCTACGGAGAGTGCCACAGAAAATATACCGCCATTCTTTTCTTATGGGATTAGGTTCCTGTGGAATAAAATGGTAAGGGTGAAATGGTGCGGTAAGAGCGCACCGCACTGATAGTAATATCAGTGGCAGGGTAAACCCCACTCGGAGCAAGACCAAATAGAGGGGCCCATTGCATTGCAGAAAGACTTGGGCATTGCGACAAGACGTGGTCCGCGTTGTCCCTGGGTAGGTTGCTTGAGGTGTATGGTGACGTACATCCTAGATGAATGATTACCACCACCGGCTTACTGGTGGAACAGAACCCGGCTTATGTGCCGACTCCTGATTTTTTCACTAAAAAACACCGAATTATGTCAATACCTAGAGTAAATTATTAACTAATAATCTCAAGTTAATGATATCAAAAAACTTTAAGAATTTTGGGTGCTGACATTCGTCATGTTTTTTTACTTTTCATCGCTAAGTATCTGTTACACAGACACATTTCCCAAATAAAAACACAAAGTTTGCTTGCATCGGACCCTGCAAATACCTATAGTTCGCGAAGTGGGTGATTGTGGGTAATAGTGGGTAAAACAAACATTTAGGGGAATTTCCTTGTTTCGAGGTTTTAGCACGCTCAGTGTTGATAGCAAAGGTCGATTAGCGATTCCTAGTCGGTATCGCGAGCGCCTGTCTTCTGAAACTGGAGGATGTCTGGTTTTAACCCTGAATCCAATGGATAGATCACTCTGGCTATACCCGCTGATCGAGTGGGAATTCATTGAAACCAAACTTGCTGAATTATCAGATTTTGACAAACAGGGTCGTAGGACCAAACAGATGATGCGCGGCTACGCTGCTGATTGTCAGTTGGATGCTCAGGGCAGGATCCTGATACCGCAGGAATTGCGAGATTACGCTCAACTTAAAAAACAGGCCGTTATCCTTGGCCAGGGAAACAAGTTTGAGATTTGGGATGAAAGCGCATGGAGAGAACAACGTGATCAATGGTTGGAGCAAATTGGAGATGAGTCAGGCGAACCCTCCGATGCGCTTAGGTCATTGTCATTATGAAGCATTTCCCCTGATGAGTTGCATGGGGAATGGCCAGGAAAATAGCCAAAGGTAAGAACAACACGGAGTATCAACATACACCGGTATTGCTGAATGAAACATTACAAGGCCTCAAGCTACGTTCTGACGGCATGTACATCGATTGTACATTTGGTCGCGGGGGCCATAGTCGCGCCATTCTTGACCAACTTGGTGAGTATGGTCGTTTACTTGCGTTCGATAGAGATCCGGACGCTATCGCAGCAGTTGATCGACAATTACTGGATGATCCGAGATTCACACTTGTATACGGTTCCTACACCAGGTTGGAAGAGTCAGTGAGAGAATTGAACTTGATAAGAAAGATTAATGGTGTCTTGCTCGATCTAGGTGTTTCTTCTCCACAGCTCGATGATGCTTCACGAGGGTTCAGTTTTCTGCGCGATGGTGAACTTGATATGCGAATGGATAACGGTCATGGCATGACTGCCGCTGAGTGGATCAATCAGGCACCTGCAAATGAAATTGCACAGGTGCTCTATGAATTTGGCGATGAACGATTTTCCAGGCGTATTGCAAAAGCCATCGTTCAACAACGGGATGAAACACCGATTACGAGGACCAGGCAACTTGCTGATTTGGTCGCGAAAACAATACCAGGTAAGGAAAAAAACAAACATCCCGCGACCAGAACATTTCAGGCAATTCGTATATTCATCAACCGAGAGCTGGAAGAATTAGATGCTGTTTTGACGCAGGCAATGCATGTGCTTGCTGTAAACGGCAGGTTACTGGTGATCAGTTTTCATTCACTTGAGGACAGGTTAGTAAAGAGGTTTATGCGTACGCAATCTCACGGCGTCGATATTCCAAGAGAAGTTCCTGTGACGCATGATGTTTTCAAACCAAAGTTAAACATTATAGGAAAACCGATACGTTCCAGGCAGGATGAAATTGCAAACAACCCTAGAGCCAGGAGTGCTGTATTACGTATTGCCGAGTGTACAGCGATATGAAAAATGTTTTCTTAATCCTTCTTGGAACCGCAGTATTTTTTTCCGCGATCAAGGTTGTAATAGCACGCCATGACACGCGTAGGTTGTTTGTGGAAATACAGAAATTGGAAAAAGATAGAGACAATTTGAATGAAGAATGGGGGCGTTTGCAGCTGGAGCAGAGTACATGGGCAACGGATGCACGAATTGAGTCTGTTTCTAAAACAGAACTCCATATGATTGAACCCAAAACGCGATCTGTCACGCTTATTTTGAAATGACTCTGCGATTAAAAGATTAGAGACGGAAAATGAGGGAGACAGGAAAAATAAAAGAAACGGGGAAAATAACTGAGTTCCCAATGCGGCGTTGGTTTTTACTCAGTATTTATACAATCTGTATGGCAGGGTTGCTTTTCCGTGCCATTGACCTACAGGTATTGAATAAAGAATTTTTGCAGGATCGTGGCGATGCAAGAGCATTACGCATTGTAAAAATACCCGCACATCGGGGCATGATCACGGATCGTAATGGTGAGTCATTGGCAATTAGTACGCCAGTGAATTCGATCTGGGCTGTTCCAAAAAAGGTGTTGGCATCTGACTCAAGGCTGGATCAGCTTGCTAAATATCTGCAGATGAATGATGAAGAATTAATTACCTTGTTAAAAGATCGGATTGGCAGACAGTTTGTCTATCTAAAAAGACATGTCACTCCCGCCCTGGCCGAAGAGGTCATGTTACTGGATATTCCAGGTATCTCATTACAGAGAGAGTATCGTCGTTATTATCCTGCTGGCGAAGTGACATCCCATGTGCTTGGATTTACAAACATTGATGATTCCGGTCAGGAAGGTCTGGAACTGGCATATGACAGTTGGCTTAAAGGGTTGCCAGGCAGCAAACGGGTTTTAAAAGACAGACTCGGGCGCGTCATTGAAAACATAGAGAGTATCCGCACACCGGATCCCGGCAAGCAACTGGTTCTCAGTATTGATAGGCGTGTTCAATATCTGGCCTATAGAGAATTAAAGACTGCAGTCAATCATTATAAAGCACGTGCCGGCACATTGATCATGCTCGATGTGAATACGGGTGAAATCATTGCGATGGTTGGTCAGCCTTCTTATAACCCGAATAATATAACTGGCTTGAAGAGTGGTAATTATCGTAACCGTGCTTTAACTGATGTTTTTGAGCCAGGTTCAA
>SMUY01401498.1_pt1 | contig 13374 bp, 10 predicted proteins | sample 2456441 | NCBI WGS metagenome assembly SMUY01 (sample SAMN11095931, study PRJNA526329) | marine sediment metagenome | biome: Marine sediment; feature: Surficial sediment; material: Deep marine sediment; isolation source: Hadal surficial sediment | place: Pacific Ocean | collected 2014-11 | depth...
AACAACGTTCGCAACCAGTGCCGGCTGATCAAAAATAATCGTGTTGTTTTTTAATAGCCTGGTAGGCGAAATTGGCGAGCAAAGGCAGTTTAATTCCACAGATTAGGATATCGCTCGAGCTATTTCCCGCACCAGCCCCGGACCCTGGTAAATTAATCCTGTATATATCTGGACCAGACTGGCGCCTAGTTCCAGGCGCCGCTGTGCTTCAGCCGCGGAACTGATGCCGCCGACCGAAATGATCGGAATTTCATCTTTTAGAGCCAGCTGGAACTGGCTCAGCACATGGCGCGATTTTTCGTTCATTGCTTCGCCACTTAACCCCCCCGATTCGGCTGCAAGCGGATGTCGGTCAACACTCTGGCGGTCTACCGTGGTATTGGTGGCGATCAAGGCGTCGATATGATGCTTGTGCAGTAGTTCGGCAATCGCAGGTATGGTTTTATCGTCCAGATCAGGCGCAATTTTCAATGCGATCGGTCGATCGAACTGGTGCTGATCCTGCAAAGCCTTTCGCGTTTCATGAATGCCATGCAGCAGAGCATCGAGTGCGGTTTCGGATTGCAATTTACGTAAACCGGGTGTGTTCGGAGATGAGATATTGAGGCTGATATAGTCGGCCTGTAGATAAACTTTCTGCAGACCAGTCCGGTAGTCTGAGAGGGCATTGTCGACCGGGGTATTCAGGTTTTTACCAATATTAATCCCCAGCACGTAGGGCCTGGGCCTCCCAGGTAGCTGCTGTAGCAGGTGGTCCACACCTTTGTTATTGAAACCCATGCGATTAATGATACTGCGGTGTCGGATCAGTCTAAATATTCGAGGTCTGGGGTTGCCGTCCTGAGCCTGCGGCGTCACGGTGCCCACTTCGATAAAACCGAAGCCCAGTTTGGAGAGTCCTGGCAAATACTCCGCATTTTTATCGAGACCCGCGGCCAGACCGACTGAATTGGGAAACTCAATTCCCATCACCTGTTTTGGTTTTTTAATTCGAGCCTGGGGTACCAGGCTTCTGAACTGATTCAGCATCTCCAGACTGACCTCATGAGCCAGCTCTGCATCGACTGAAAACAGGATCGGTTTGAGCAGGGAATATAACATTAGCTGCTGCTGATCAGCGATCTCAATTCGGCATAGTGATTCACATCTTGCAGCGTATCAATATCCCTGACGGTTTCAAGCACGGATACCTGGTAATTCAGAGAACGCGCATTTTCGAGTGTTTGTTGCAATACCTTGTTTTGCCCCCAATCAATATCGGCAAATAGTTTGGCATCGATCCTGCGGCATCCAATCAAAGCGTAACCCCCGTCGAAAGTTGGTAATAAAACCATATCGTGACTGTAAAGAGAATCAATAGCCTGCTGAAGATGAGCATGAGTTAAATCGAGGCAATCCGCGCCTATCAGGATGACCGCCGATGCTTCAGTTGTTTCGCGCTGCAGATGACTCTGGATCGCCGATAGCATGCGGGACCCCAGATCGGCTCCCTGCTGCAGGTAGTAGGACTCACCCGCAAATAGTGAGTCATGCGAATCCTCGCTCAGCCATATTTGGTAATCGATCGTTGTTTCACGGACAAGCCGCAATGCGTAGTCGAGGCAATAGCGATAAATATCTGTCGCCAGGGATTGACCCAGGTCTGGAATCAGGCGTGTTTTTACCCGGCCGGCAACAGGTGGTTTGGCAAATAACTGGATTACAGGCACGGGTAAAATTTTTGATTTCCCCATAAGATGCCTTAGGAGTTTTGTTTCGGGTAGTAGATTCGGTGCAGGCGATCAGGATCTACGCCCAGAAAATAAGCAAGCCTCAGACTCCACATCAGGAAAACAGTTTTAACAAAACCATTTTTCTGCCAACGGCGGCTGGATGTCATCACCGGACTGTTGCCAACATAGGGGGTTGATTTTTGCCGGGCGTACTTGCTGATCGCAACATCTTCCATAATTGGAATATCGGGAAAGCCTCCCAGCTGGTTAAAGAAGGATTTGCGAAAATATAAGGCCTGATCGCCCGTTGCAACCTTGCTGAGCCTGGAACGCAGATTCATTGAGCGCTCTATCACGCGCAGTAGCCAGTGCCCGCCATTGAGTTTGATCGGGAAAAACCCCCATTTTTCTGACTGTTGTAACTGCTTTGGCCAGTCTCCCGGGAGTAGGCTGTCGGCATGCAGAAACAATAACCAGTCACCCCTCGCAGACCGGCTGGCGGCATTCATTTGCCTGGCTCTGCCGGGTTTGCTGATGATGATGCGGCAAGGGTAGCATTTTGCGATTTCCAGACTATTGTCGTCACTGCCGCCATCGCCGAGAATAACTTCGATACCCGGGTCTCCCTTGAAACTCTGGAAAAGCTTTTCCAGCGTCTGCCCTAGTTGAGACGATTCATTAAGGATCGGAATTATTATGCTGACCGAAATTCTGTTGGATTCAGGCAAGTGCTCCACCACAGCTACTGCCCTGTCCCGCTGTACAACCATAACAATGGTCAGCAACACGTACCGGAATTTTCGACAGGTCAAAATCCAGTACATCGCGTATATGCAGGGGGGCCCGTGTTTGTGGATTGTCAATATTCATATTTAACATTTGATTAAAGTCACAATCGTAGACGTAGCCTTGCCAATCAACGCTGAGCAGGTTTTTGCACATCAGGCCGCTCAGGTTGGCGGCGCTGAACGAGTCTTTTAGCAAGTTCATATAATTCTCGAACCCACCTTTCGAAATCAGAGTGCTGCCAAAACGTGCGATAGGCATATTGGTGATGGTAAATAGCGCATCGAACGATATGTCGAATTCATCACCGAGGAATTGCTTGTAGTCATCCTGTAAGGATTGCTGCGATGGCGGCAGGAATGGGCCGGTCGGGTTGTATACCAGGTTAATACTGAGCTTGCTACCTTCCTGGCTGTAACCAAGGCTATTGAGGATTTTAAGCGCCTTGATACTCTTCGCATAGACACCCTTGCCCCGTTGACCGTCAACATTCTCTTCCAGATAGCAGGGCAGCGAGGCGACTATCTGGACTTCATTATCAGCCAGAAACTGAGCCAGGTCTTCAAACCCGGGCTCCAGCAAGATGGTCAAATTACAGCGGTCTATTATTGTCACGTCGAGCTGCTTCGCTTCCAGCACAAGCTCTTTAAACAGCGGATTCATTTCCGGAGCGCCACCGGTCAGGTCCAGGGTATGGATCGACTCTTGTTCGAGTATCTTCAACAGATAATCTAAATTTTCACGCGCCATCAATTCTTTGCGGGTGGGGCCTGCTCCAACATGGCAATGCAAACAGGACTGGTTGCATAGATAGCCCAAATTAACCTGCAATATCTCGATCACCCGGCGTGAGACGGGTGGGAAATCGGTATTTTTCAACAGCGGCCAGGTAGCGTTCATAAAAATTATTCGGGTTGGATTAGGTCAATAGATAGACTGGTAATATATCACAGAGTTCCTGTAGTACACGTCCCGGTTTGGTATAGGCGGCATTAATCCGGGAATCCCTGGATTTTAATCGTCAACAACCTGAATAAAGCTAAATTTTCTACTAGAATAATAAACAAATCTGCGCGCTACGGGACACGATGAACGAAAACGGTAGAGGATACTCAACCCCACGTACCGGAGTTGCCGTAATCGTGACCCATGAGCAAAAGGTTCTTTTTGGTAAACGCATTATAAAGCCAGGGGGATTTGCCTGGCAGCTGCCCGGAGGCTGGATTGAGACCGGGGAATCTCCCGAACAAACTGCACGACGGGAAGTAAAAGAAGAAACCGGGCTTGAGCTAGCCGGCATTCGATTTGTCACCTTTACAAATAATGTTTTTTCGACTCGGAATCATTCTATCTCTCTTTATTTCGAGGCAGAATGTTTGAATCCGGAAAAGATAAAAACAGGCGAGCGGGACAAATGCGAAGAATGGACATGGTTGGATTGGCAGGAAGTTCCAGATAATCTATATTTACCATTACAATTACTCAAAGATTCGGGTTATCGGCCGTTTTTGCCGGATAAATACCAAACGCATGTTTAATTTTTGGATAATCTACCGTATTTTTATGTAGATATCAGCAGTAAACTAGAATTAGGTTTAACTATACTGCTATAGTCAATTAGTGAGAGTTTCAGGATTTAATTTACCAAGATGAGTGTTGCATTCGAAATCGCGAGCGATCAGATCGATGGTGCGAGGGACTATCAAGAAGATGCCTTCATGGTCAATCAGCTCGGTGAAGCCGAAAACGGTGATATCTGCTCTCTTATTATTATGGCCGATGGTATGGGCGGTCATGCAGCGGGCAACGTTGCCAGCAACATGGTGGTTGCGACTTTTAACAAAACCTTCCAGTCAAAATTTCCTACCCGTGAGATTGCAGAAACTTTAACCGAAGCCCTGAATCGATCCAATGACCAGATACGTTCATCCGTCCAGGAAACGCCCGCGCTGCGGGGCATGGGTTGCACCATGGTTACGGCTTACCTGCAGGACGATAATTTGTACTGGATTAGTGTTGGTGACAGTCATCTTTACCTGATACGTAATCGTGAATTGAGCAAGGAAAATGCCGATCATAGCTATGGCGCTTATATCGACCTGATGAAAGAACAGGGCGAAGAAGTCGAAGAACAGGCCGGTATGTCCAGAAACATGTTAATGAGTGCAATGACCGGTGAGGAAATTAGCAGTATCGATGTTTCCGAAGTGCCGATAAAGCTAAAGCCCGGGGATCGAGTCATAGTCGCCAGCGATGGGCTTGATACGCTCGGTGCAGGAGCAATCATTCAGTACTCTTCCTGGTCAGCAACCGCAAAAGAGTGTGTTTATGCATTGCTCAAGGCGGTTGAAGATGCAAACAAGATCAATCAGGACAACACGACTCTGATTGTGATCGATATCAAGGAGAAGGGAAAACGGGAAGCAGAGGCTGACTCCGAGGCAGCAGTACAGGCGGTTGAAGCCAAAGAATTTAAGGCTCCGCGAGAGCCACGTTCGTATAAATGGTTGGTTTGGCTGGTTGTAATCGGCTTTCTGGGCGGCGGTGGGTTTTTTGCCTGGCAAAGTGGTTTTATTAAGCAGGCCGAAGAGCAAGTGATGGCCATGATTGAAGCGCAGCAGTCGACCACCGAAGTCGAACCGGTGGTCGAGGAAGGTGCGGCAGAACAGATGATCGATGATCTGCCGGTAATAGAAAAAGAACCGGAACCCAAACCTGAACCCAAACCCGAGCCGGTGACTGTTAGCAAGTTTGATCCGTTCAGAGATCGACTGAAATCCGGTGGCCAGGGCCCGGTGATGATTCAGGTACCGGCTGGTAAATTCCGCATGGGTGCATCTTCAGGGGTTGTTTCCGCTGATGAAGTACCGAGGCACACGGTCACAATCAAGTCGTTTATGGTATCGGTCTACGAAATTACCTATGCTGAGTATGACCCGTTCGCCAAAGCCACCAAGCGCAGAAAACCTGACAGTTCCGGATGGGACCGCAAAACCCAACCAGTAAACAATGTCTCCTGGGATGACGCACTTGCTTATACTCGATGGTTGACTAAACAGACGGGCAAAAATTATCGCCTGTTATCAGAACCAGAGTGGGAATATGCTGCTCGTGCCGGCACCACGGCGTCTTTCTGGTGGGGTAGAAACGGAGGCATAGGCAACGCACATTGCTTTAACTGTAAAAGCGAATTTAACACCAGCAAACCTGCAAAAATCGGTACTTATAAGCCAAATCCATTTGGCCTCTATGATACCGCGGGTAATCTGTTTGAATGGGTACACGATTGCTATCACCGTAATTACCGGGATGCGCCAACCGATGGTTCTGTCTGGGAAGGCGGAGACTGTAAGGTCCGTATTGCCAGGGGCGGTGCATACCATAGTCCGGTAAGTTCAATGCGGGTGGAAAATCGGGAGAAGTTTAGAAGTTCACGCGGGGCTTACAATGTCGGTATCCGACTGGCTCGTGATTTGTAATTTGTACCTGCTGACTAAAGCAGCCGGGTGAAATGCTCTTCCCGGCACCTCGAATTCAGCTAATATAAGTTTTTCCCTGATCCTTGTTTCCTTCATTCAGACTGCCAGGATGCTCTACAGTGGAAGCTTGCCCATAACGACACAATCGGAAAGGTCGAGTAGCATATGGATCATCAGTCCCAGGCCGACCAGCATCGTCCTTTTGTGCAATAGCATAAGGCCGTAAATTCCGATAGGAATGAAGCCGTGCAGCGGGTGGAATCCTATGCCGCATCGCCCCGGGTCGTATACGGGTGTGGACAGCAAATGATCAAGATCGACCAGCATGGTCAATACCAGTATCGAAAATACTTTCCATCGGGTCGCCGGGAAAAACAGGCTTGCCACTAAAAAAGGAATGAGCAGGTGTAAGCCGAGATGAATCACGGATTAATCAGAGGTTCCCCAGGTTTTTAACTCGCTTATCTGCATGGGATTATACTGTCGATGCCGCTACAATGCAGAATTTAACTAGGGGCTCCTTAACGACACCCTCGATAGAAAGAGGAGTTGAATCGATGTTGAAGCTAGAAAAATATGATCCTTTAAATCGATCGATCGCTTATGTGCTGGATATTATTGGGGAGGGCTGGACGATATTGATCATTCGTGAAGTCTATTTTGGTACGCGTCGGTTTGAAGATTTTCAACGCCAACTGGGTATCGCACGCAATATCCTGAGTTCTCGGCTGAAGAAGCTGTGTGAGAATGGAATACTCGACCGGGTACTGATTAAACAAGGCGGCAAGCGCCACGAATACGTATTGACCAGGAAAGGCAAAGAACTGATGCCGTTGCTGGTTGCACTCACGCAATGGGGCGATAAATGGTTTCCTGGTGAAAATGCCGAACCAATCATTTTCATGGACAAAGAATTTCGAGAACCGATCGCAGATATAAAGGTATATTCCTCCAGGGGCAGGCAGTTGAGACCCAGAGATATTATGGTGGTTGCCGGACCGGGGGCGAGTGCAGAGGCAAAAAGTCGAATTGATGAATTAAATCTACTACTCGAGTCAGGCGACTGAGCATTCCAGGTTAAATGCCCCCGAAATTTCACAGGTTGATCAATCCTGAATCTCGAAAAGTTACTGCTATACTGTTAGTAATCATTAGCAGAATTCCCAGAGATGATTAGCCTGAAGTATGGATAATTCGGACCCCTCACATTTGCTATGCCCGGTCGGCGAACCCGATTGTCGTTGGCTTGATGAAATTGTAAGGTTACGCAAGCAGGTCGTAGACCTGTCAGACCTGGTATCCACCGATGCACTAACCGGGGTTTATAATTTCCGCTATTTTAGAAACGTCCTGCAGTCGGAAATGGACCGCTCTAAGCGAAGCGGAATACCGACCAGTCTGGTAATGGCCGATCTGGATCATTTTAAAACAATTAATGATACGCATGGACATGAAGTTGGTAATCTGGCACTCAAGCAAATTGCCAATATTATCATGCAGGAAATCAGGACGACGGATAGTGTATGTCGTTACGGGGGAGGGGTGTTTGCGATGATCTTTCCCGAGACCCACCTTAATCTGGCAGTTAAAGTTGCAGATCGTATTCGTGAATTGATTGCCTTCACTCCAGTCGAGTATAACGAAGGGGTAATCGATGTGACGGTTAGCATGGGTGCCAGTGTTTACATGAAAACCAGTATTCTCAATATCGATATATTTGTCGATTCGGTTGACAAATACATGTATGAAGCCAAGGAATCAGGCCGTAATTGTATTTGCCATATAGATTATGCCGACTTGCGTAAGGTAACCGAAATCGGTGCTGACGAACGCGCCATGCTTTTTCGAGAAGATTGATCTAGCCCGAACAATTCATAAATATGCTCGCGCCCTTGCTGGTGCTTTGTTTCCTCAGAATATTTTCCTCAGTCGGCCGGATCCATTGGTCCGACACTCCTTCGGGAAATTTCCTGAGAAAACAAAGTCCTGCGCAATCATCGCGGCAATTCATGAATTGTTCGGGCTAGCAGCTAAAGCTCGAATGCCTCGAGTTTCCTGTCGACCAGTTCATTTTTCAAAACCACATATTTCGGCATGCCACGCTCATCATAGTCCGGGTAAGCTTCGCCCTGTATTAACGGGTATAGATATTCGCGGCATAGATCAGTGATGCCAAAGCCATCGTCTGAGATAAAGTTCATCGGCATCATCTTTTCTACATTCGCGACTTCGGATAAATCTGCGCTGCCTATCTCCCAGCGATATGGCTGGTTCGAGACCCGAACGATGATCGGCATGATCGCGTTGTTACCGTCGAGCGCCATTTCCACGCCGGCCTTGCCTAGGGCATAAGCCTGTTCCAGGTCGGTTGCCGAGGCCAGGTGGCGTGCCGCACGCTGCAGATAGTCAGCAACTGCCCAGTGATACTTATAGCCCAGATCCTGTTTGATTATATTTGCGACTACTGGTGCGGCGCCGCCAAGTTGAGCATGACCAAACGAATCGCGTGAACCCTGTTCAGCGAGGAACTTGCCATCAGCATGTTTTGCGCCTTCGGAAACGACGATCGTGCAGTAACCGTGTTGCTCGACTTTGTGCCGTACCGCGGTGATAAATTTATCCCGGTCAAAACTAATTTCGGGCAGTAGCAATAATACCGGAATTCCGTAGTCTTCAATCAAGCCACCAGCGGCGGCGATCCAGCCCGCATGCCGGCCCATTACCTCGAGGATAAAAACTTTGGTAGAAGTTTTGGCCATAGAGCGAACATCAAAGGAAGCCTCGAGAGCGGAAACCGCGATATATTTTGCCACCGAGCCAAACCCGGGGCAGTTGTCGGTAATGGGTAAATCGTTGTCTACTGTTTTAGGGATATGAATCGCCTGCACCGGGTAGCCTAATTTTTCAGATAGCTGAGAAACCTTGTAACAGGTATCGGCCGAATCACCGCCGCCATTGTAAAAGAAATAACCAATCTCGTGGGCCCTGAATACTGCGATCAGACGTTCGTATTCGCGCCGGTTTTCTTCGAGACCTTTGAGTTTGAAGCGGCAGGAACCAAAAGCGCCCGATGGCGTGTTCCGCAGTGCAGCAATATCCGCGTCTGATTCCCTTGAGGTATCGATCAATTCCTCGGATAAGGCGCCGATAATGCCATTGCGGCCGGCAAACACCTTGCCGATGCGGTCACTATGTAACCGACATGTTTCTATGACCCCACAGGCTGACGCATTGATGACGGCCGTGACGCCGCCGGATTGGGCGTAAAAAACATTTTTTTGACTCATACCTATTCTCTATCGGTTATGGCTTATCCCAGCAAAGGCGCAATCACCAGGCTGACAATTGCCATGACATTGATCAGGATATTCATCGATGGGCCGGAGGTATCTTTGAAAGGATCGCCCACGGTATCGCCGACTACAACCGCAGTGTGTACATCTGATCCCTTACCACCGAGGTTGCCCTTTTCGACATATTTTTTTGCATTGTCCCAGGCGCCGCCGGCATTTGCCATCATCAGCGCCATCAGTACGCAGCTAAGCAGTGCACCGGAGAGCATGCCGCCCAGCGCCTCGGGACTGATAAGGAACCCAACCAGTGGGGGCGCACTCACCGCAATTACTCCGGGCAATATCATTTTCTTCAGCGCAGCGGTGGTGGCGATATCGATGCAACGGGCAGTATCGGGCTCCGCAGTGCCTTCGAGTAAGCCTTCGATTTCGCGGAACTGGCGTCGAATTTCCTTGATCATTTCAAATGCAGCGTCACCAACAGCCGTCATCGTAATAGAGGCGATCAAATACGGAATGACACCGCCGATAAAAAGACCGATAAGGACTTCCGGATTATTCAGTTCCAGTCTAAAGTCAGGTATGTTGGCCGCTACGGTTTGAATAAATGCGGTAATGATCGCGAGTGCGGCGAGTGCGGCAGCGCCAATTGCAAATCCTTTTCCGATCGCCGCGGTGGTGTTACCGAGCTCATCCAGGGAGTCGGTGATCTTGCGCGTCTCTTCACCCAATCCAGCCATTTCGGCAATGCCACCGGCATTATCTGCAACCGGGCCGTAGGCGTCGATCGCCATGGTAATGCCAACCGTAGCGAGCATGCCGACAGCCGCAATACCAACACCGTAAAGCCCGGCGAAGTGACTCGAAACTGCGATAATTCCAGCTATGGTCAGCACCGGCACAGCAACTGACTGCATACCAAGCGCAAGCCCGCTAATCATAACCGTCGCAGCCCCGGTTTCGCCGGCTTTGGCGATGCGCTCTACGGGTTTGCCCGCAGTATAGTACTCGGTTACCAGGCCGATAATGATTCCACCAACAGCACCTGAGAGCACCGCTACCCAGATCCCTGAAGACATGCCCATAGATAATATGAGCAAATAGCCAGTCACGATAAACAATATTGATGCGCCAATGGTACCCATACGCAATGCTTTTTCGGGCGACTTTGCGGAGTTTATCTTAACGATGTAAATCCCGGCTGCCGAACAGATCAGGCCCAGAGACGCCAGCGCCAGTGGTAGAAACATCAGGCTATCCTGGCTACCCATGTCGCTCATTGCTGCTGCGGTCAGGGTCGAAGCGATCGCAATCGTCGCGATCATTGATCCAACATAGGACTCGAAGATGTCGGATCCCATGCCAGCAACGTCACCCACATTGTCGCCAACATTATCGGCGATAACACCGGGATTACGAGGGTCGTCTTCCGGAATGCCTGCTTCGATTTTCCCCACCAGGTCGGCACCGATGTCAGCGCTCTTGGTAAAGATACCACCGCCGACGCGTGAAAACAGGGCGACCACCGATGCGCCCATGGCAAAGCCATGGATGGCATGTATCGTCTCGGTATCGCTATTGAACATTATGAATACTATGCCCAGACCCAGCAACCCCAGGGCTGCGACGGAAAGTCCCATAATCGATCCACCAAGAAAAGCAACCGTCAGGGCGCTAGCGGCACCTTCGTTGTGCGCCGCAGTCGTGGTGCGCATATTGGCGCGGGTTGCCGTGTTCATACCGATATAGCCGGCAGTTCCGGAGGCCAGTGCACCCAGCAGAAAGCAAAAGGTGGTTTGCCAGCCAAGGGATATATACAGTAATACCATTAACACGGCAGCGAATATCGACAGCATTTGGTATTCGCGTTTCATGAAAACCATCGCGCCGAGATGGATCTGGTTGCCGATCTTGACAACCTTGTCTTCACCTTCCGGATATTTCTTGACTAATTCATAAATATATTTGGCGGCAAACAGCCCCAGTACACCGATGATCGGTGGTAACAGAGTAATCACGTCCATAAGTCCCCCTGGAAATGGATAATGTGGTAATCGAAGAACAGGCTATATTGATTGCCTGAAAAAATTAGCCAGCATGATATCGATATTTAGCGCGGGTTCAAAACCTCTTTCACCTAAATTGGCTGAATCTACTAAAATAAGCGTAAATAATGACAATCATTGCGATCTAATTGAAAAAAGAAGCATTACACTATTCATCTATCCGCTTCGGTGGTTTAATCTCGTATCCTGAATTCCACTCAAATATTCAAAATTATTTTCCCCACTGACCCTGTAACCGCGCACACCCGCCTTAGATGTCGAATCGAGTCCATATAAAAGACGATTACCTTGAATTCAACCTGATCCGTCGGCGTCTGGTCGTATCCGCCGTCATTATTATGATGTTGATTACGATGGTGTTGATTCGTCTTTACGTATTGCAGATTGTCGATTACGAGCATTTTTCCACCCTCTCGGATAGCAACAGGGTTCGCATTAAGGCCATACCACCGATTCGGGGTCTAATCTACGATAGAAAAGGCGTGGTATTGGCTAACAACTTGCCCGCCTACCGACTCGAGATTACCCCGGAACAGGTCGACGATATCGACGATACCCTGGACCGGCTCAAGCAGTATGTCTACTTTAGCGAAAATGATTTAAAGCGCTATCAACAGTCTTCACGCCGGCGTCGACCTTTTGAAAGTATACCCTTGCGACTGAACCTCGATGATGACGAAGTTGCCCGGCTGGCAGTCAATTTACACAAGTTCAAGGGAGTTGAAATCAACGCCCGGTTAACGCGTAACTATCCACTCGAAGGACATGCGATTCATGCACTGGGGTATGTTGGTCGAATAGATGAAAATGATTTGAGCAAGGTGAATGCAATCGATTATGCGGGTACCAGTCACATTGGTAAGCTCGGCCTGGAAAAATACTACGAGAGTGAATTGCATGGCACCGTGGGTGTCCAGAAGGTCGAAGTGAATGCCAAGGGGCGCACCCTGCGCGTGCTTGATGAGACTCCGCCGATCTCGGGTAATAATTTGTATTTGACGATCGATTCCAGGTTACAGAAGATTGCCGAGGACGCTTTTGGCGACTATAACGGATCGGTGGTAGCCATTGATCCGAACAATGGCGAGATACTGGCACTGGTCAGTATGCCCACTTTCGATCCTAATCTGTTTGTCAATGGTATCAGTGTAAATAACTATAGAGCCCTGCGAGATTCACCTCGTAGGCCGCTGTTTAATCGAGCGCTTGCCGGGCAGTATCCGCCCGGATCGACGACAAAGCCATTTTTTGCTCTCGCCGGCCTGGAAAGCAATTCCATTACCACGAGCAAGACTCGATTTTGCGGTGGCTATTATATTCTCCCCAAGGAGACGCGAAAATTTCGAGACTGGAAGAAATGGGGGCATGGCAAAATGGATATGATGGCTGCGATCACCCAGTCCTGCGACGTTTATTTCTATGACCTGGCCTATAAAATGGGCATCGACCTGATGTCCCCCTTCCTCGCACAGTTTGGTTTTGGTGAAAAAACCGGTATCGATAGCACCGGCGAAAAAAGCGGTCTGCTGCCTTCTCGCGAGTGGAAGCTAAGGACGCAGAATATGCCCTGGTTTCCTGGTGAAACGCTCAATACAAGCATTGGTCAGGGCTACTTTTTAGTGACACCGCTACAACTTGCAAATTCAACCGCAGCGATGTCGCAGAAAGGCAGACGGTTTCGGCCCCATCTGGTGCGCGCAATCGGCTCCAGCCAGGATGAGGGGACGCGCGAACTGACGCCCGAAGTAGCGGGACAATACCACGTGATCAAGGCCCAGAATTGGGAACATATCAGGAATTCGATGATTAATGTGGTGCATGGCGCGCGTGGTACCGCGCGTGGGATAAACCGCGGTATAACCTATACAGTGGCCGGAAAGACAGGTACCGCGCAGGTATTTGGTATTGCCCAGGATGAAGAATACGATGAAGAAACCGTTAGTGAAAAATTACGTGACCATGCATTGTTTATCAGTTATGCGCCTGCCGAAGATCCTCGTATCGCAGTAGCGGTTATTGTTGAAAACGGCGAACATGG
>SMUY01138411.1_pt1 | contig 13368 bp, 13 predicted proteins | sample 2456441 | NCBI WGS metagenome assembly SMUY01 (sample SAMN11095931, study PRJNA526329) | marine sediment metagenome | biome: Marine sediment; feature: Surficial sediment; material: Deep marine sediment; isolation source: Hadal surficial sediment | place: Pacific Ocean | collected 2014-11 | depth...
ATGGAAGCCGTCCATCAATTTCGCCCTCATTTAACTTTAGTGTGGAAATACACTCCCCATCCAATTCTAAATCTTCATCCCAAAAATTCTTACTCATTCCAATTCCGTTTATCATAAAGTCAGATAAATGAATTATTGAGGAAGCAATTATTCCTTCACCGGCAAAAGATGGAGCGTGATGGAACTCCACTGCTTCTGAAATTAGTTGCGGCAAATTCCATTTATCAATCCAAATCTTTCCTATCTCCGAATGATTTAAGCCAAGTGTAATTTCTTCAGCGTTTTTACTAGGAAAGCCATCTTGATTAATCAACACTTTTAATTCATCAAATTCTTCAGGAAAGAAATACCTTATCACTAAAATACCAATGTCGTGTAAAAGCCCTGCAGTAAATACTTCTTCAGGGTTTCTATAATCCAGATCTTCTGCAATTGCTTTTGCTGTATTTGCTACAAGTATAGAATGCCTCCAAAAATATTTTCTGTACCATTCATTTATATCATGCGATTTTAACAAATTATTTTTTTCTGTTTCAGCTACTATGCTCTTTATCTTCTCTAATCCAAGCATAATAATTGCACGCTCAATGCTGTAAATTCTTTTTGGTATTATGTTAAGTTTAGAGTTTGCTATGCTTAGAACTTTTGCTAGGAGCCCATGGTCTCTTTGAATATTCTTCGCAAGACTTCCAAAGTTTGCATTAGGATTTTTTAATAAGAATAATATTTCACTTATCATTTCCGGATCAGCAGGCATACTATCAATCTGTTTTATCAAGGCGATTGTTTTTTCTTTCATACCATAATTATTTTTAACCTTGACGTTCACTAAGCACCTGTAAATTTTCTTTTAAAACTTTTACAACCTGTGAATGTATTTGTGAAATCCTGGATACGGTTATATTTAATATTTTTGCTATCTCTTTGTAAGTGAGACTTTCATAGTAGTACAATGTTATAACCAATCTTGCTTTTTCCGGCAGTTTTTTTATTGCCTGTATCAGGAATTCTTTTTCGTCATTTTTTGCTGTTGTATCTTCCGGCGATTCTTCCTCGTTTGGAATTGTTTCATATAATAAATATCCATCTTCCTGATCGACAGGCTGATTTAAAGATACATTTGTATAATAAGGTTTATTTCCGTCTCCGTATGCTAATGCTCTTGGTTTAATCTGAATCTTTCTTAATTCATCAATAATTTTTCCTCTAATTCTTTGGATGGCATAGGTTTCAAATTTTGTCCCGTATTCAGGATCGTATCGATCAATTGCTTCACTTAATCCTTCAATCCCAAATTGGAAAAAATCGCCTGTATTCATTATATCTAATTTTGCGAACTTAGATTTTTTTATTACGTAATGAACTAGGTCAGTATACTGCTTAATAATATTCTTCTTCAAATCAGAATTTGGATTGTTTTTATATTCTTTCCACATTTCTGAATTATTCATTTTTTACATCTTTATTTATTCTGAGATGAGTTGTTTCCATTTTGAAATTTGTTTTGGTTTATGGCTTTAATAAAAATCAACGCTACTGCGCTTATTAATATTGAAGATAGAATAAACACTATCAGTGATCTGATTAATACATCAAGTAACGGCATTCCTCTTTGAACGAAAAAAATAATGGAAAGAGAAAATAACAGTAACCCTATTCGATAAATTATTTTATTCATTTTACCTTAATAGAAATAGTAATTGAGAAAAGACAAAGATTATACCACCGATAAAAGATAAAAAGACGTTAAAATGGTTAATTATCAGGCATTTTTGATATGATAATTAGTACGGCTGCGGAATATTAGCCACTTGGATGAATTCAGATAAAGCAACAGAAATTTTTGAAATCTGACGATAAACAATAGAGTTTGAATTTTCTTTCATTAAAAGTTTTTGGGAGGTGATTGATTTGTAAACTAAGGAATCAAAATTTACATATCCCAACAAATTTAATTTTTCATTTAAAAAATGTTCAGAAGCAGTACTGATATTATTAAAAGTTATTCTGCTTTCTTCTTCATCCGAACACTTATTAATTATTACAAATTTATTAATGTCACAGTTATGTTTGTTTAACATTTTTACAATTACATAAGCATCCATTACTGCAGTTGGCTCCGGAGATGTTATAAGCACAATTAAATCCGAATTCAACAAAATCTCCATTTGCTGAACATCATTAATTTGTCCCGTATCAATAAAAATGAAATCGTAGTTAACCGATATTTTTTTCAACTCATTTATTAGCGATTCAATTTTTCTTTTTATAAAACCTTTCATTTCTATCGCTCCGGAATTACCGGGCAGCAGAAAAAGATTATTATCAACCTTAGTAATAATATTGTTTATTAAACTCCTGCCTTCAAAATAATCTTTTATGTTTTTAGGCGGAAGTATATTTAAAAGAATGTGTGCATTTGCAAAATTCAAATCAAGATCTGCATATAAAACTTTCTTGCCCTTGCTGCTAAGAGAATAAGCCATGTTTAATGAAAGCACACTTTTACCTGCCCCTCCTTTACCGGATGTAAATGCAACCAGGTTTCCAGCAGATTCCTGCCTGTTTAACTTATTAAGATCATTTAGTTCAACAATTCTTTTTAACTGCCCAATCACTAAAGCACCTTTCCAGTGTAAATTAATTTTGCCATATAACCCGCATCAGCAGAGATGATATCATCAGGTATAACCTGCCCATTTGTTAAAAATATGGATGGAACATTTATTTTAGTTATTAAGTTCAGTAAATTTCCGAACGCAACACCTTCATCAATTTTTGAAAAGATTACTGAATCATAATTAAATATTGTGAATTTATCTGCTATATCAAGTAATGTTTTTGTGGAAGAGGTTGCACTCATTACAAGATAGGTCTCATCGACATTAGCGTTAGTTAAAAATTCCTTAGCCTTCGTAAGAAATTCATCATTCTTCTGACTTCTTCCTGCGGTATCAATGAACACAACGTCTTTGCTGCTGAATTGTTTCATTATTTCATTCAGATCTTTTGGTTCATAAGCCACGAGCATATCAATATTGCTTACATCAGAAAAAACCTTTAATTGATCTAATGCTCCGATTCTATAAGTATCGATGGAAATTAATCCTACATCCAGATTGTGAAGAATTTTTGATATGATAGCTAACTTAGCGATGCATGTTGTTTTCCCAACACCTGTTGGACCAACAAGGGAAACTACTTTTGGATTTAAACCTTTTGAAACATTAAATTCTTTCGTTGGTATCATAGATGCGATGCTCGAAATTATATGATTATCGAGATTACTTGTATAAATTATCTTACCGTATTTTTTTAGTTGTAAGATTATCTTTTTAATAATCAGCTTTTCAATTTCTTCTTCTTCAAGTTTTTTAATTGTTTTTTCTACAATCGATTTGAAAGACTGCGGTGTTTCAATTTCTGCATCTGTTTTCTCTCTCAATTTCCGCACCCCAATCTGGTCTTCAATTTCAGTGGAGTTTTTAAATACTTTGTTTGAGATTTTTTGAAGTTCTTCTTCAAAACTTTTATAGATTTCTTCTTTTTTTGCTTCTGTATGATTTGATGTTTCATGGTATGTGACAACATCCTCAATACCGGCAGTCAATTCAAACATTTTTTGACCGGGATAGCCACTCTCTCTTATTACACGTGTACTAAGTATGAGTGCTTCATCCCCCATTTCGTTTTTCATTTGCTCGGTTGCGCTTTTAAGAGTTGGAGCGATGTATTTTTTAACTTGCATATTCTACCTTAACATTATCTATGAATTCTATTTCTAGGTTAGAAGGAAGTTCGGAAAAAGATAAAAATATTAATTCAGGAAAAGAGGAATGAATTAAACGAAACAAGTAAGGTCTGATTGTTGCCGAAGTTATTATTATTGGCTGATAACCAACCATCTTAAATTTTTCCAATGTTTTTTCTAATTGCAATTTCAAATCATTAAGCAGTTCAGGGCTTAACCCTAATGTTTGCACAGCTTCTTTCTGGTTTTGTAACGCTTCGGTTATATAAGATTCCAGCTCTTCACCTATAGCTGCTGCATGAATTATATTATTTTCATCTTTATAGAGCGCAGCAAACGTATCTCCAATTGCATGACGCACATATTCGGTTAGTACATCAACATTTTTTGTTACTTTGGAGTAATCAATTAAAGCTTCCAAAATTTGAACAAGGTCTTTAATCGGAATGAGTTCTTCAAGTAGATTTTGTAAAACTTTCTGTATTGTACCAAGTGATAAAACATCCGGGTTAATATCATCAATAACAGCTGGATAATCTTTCTTCAGATTTTCCAATAGTTGTTTAACTGACTGGCGGGATAGGATTTTCTCAAAATTATGTTTTAACGTTTCCTGCAAATGCGTTGATAGAACGGAGATACCATCAACTACGGTAAATCCAAGTATTTCGGCTTTTTCTTTTTCCGTTTTTGGAATCCAGTAGCTTGGTAAATTAAATGCAGGATCTTTTGTAGGTATTCCATCAAGTGTTTCTGTTGTCTCTACTCCCGGATTCATTGCCAGGAACCTATCAGTATGAATATCAAAAGTTGCGGCGATAATACCTTTTATTTTTATTATGTAGTTGTTCGGTTCAAGCTGTAAATTATCGCGTACACGCACAGGCGGAATTAAAACACCGTATTCCAACGCAATGTATTTTCTTGTTGATGCAATTTTCTGAAAAAGATTTCCACCCTGACTTTCATCCACCATACTTATTAAGCCGTAGCCAATTTCAATTTCAATTGGATCTACCTGCAGGTATTGTTCTATCTTCTCCTCACCTGGTTCTTCCGGTGTTTCATCTTCATCGACCCGAAGTAGTTGCTCATCTTTTGCACGCTTAACATAAAATGAACTTACGCCTAATATTAATCCAATGGCAAGAAATGGAATTGTCGGCATGCCAGGCAAAAAACCAAACAAAATTGCTACAACACCTACAATACCTAAAACCCTACAATTCTTCAGCAACTGGTTTTTCATTTGTATATCGAGCGAAATGCCTGAACCGCTGCGCGTTATAACTAAACCGGCGGATGTTGCAATTAACAATGCAGGAATTTGCGATACCAATCCATCGCCTATAGTAAGAATGGTATAAGTTTTTAATGATTCACTGATGGGCAGTCCAAGCTGCACAACACCAATAATAAATCCACCAATAATATTGATGATGGTTATTAGCAGTCCGGCGATTGCATCACCTTTAACAAATTTGCTGGCACCATCCATTGCACCGTAAAACTCTGCTTCTTTACTAATCTCTTCTCTGCGTGCTCGTGCATCATTTTCCTCAATTAAGCCAGAATTTAAATCGGCATCAATTGCCATTTGTTTACCGGGCATAGCATCAAGTGTAAACCTGGCGGCTACTTCAGAAATTCTTCCTGAACCTTTTACAATTACAATAAACTGGATAATTACAAGAATTATAAATACAATGAATCCTACAACGTAATCTCCGCCAACAACAAAATTTCCAAATGATTCAATTACTTTACCGGCATATCCATCCATCAATATCAATCTTGTAGAACTAATATTTAATGATAACCTGAAAAGAGTTAGTATTAATAATAAACCGGGAAATATCGAAATATCTAATGGCTTTTTTATGTAAAGTGAGACTACGAATATTAAAATTGCAAGTGTGATGTTAATTGCCAGAAAAAAATCGAGCATTGCTGCCGGTAAAGGCATCAGCATTAACCCAAGCATCAATAGCAATGCTACGGCAAGAATTATATCGGTATTTTTCTCTAAAATTTTCATAGTTTATATAATTCTTCTGCGCATTCTTTTCTTTTTAGTTTCATAAATATATGCCAGCACTGATGCAACGGAATGGAATAATTCCTGCGGAATAATTTCACCAACATTACAATGTTCATAGAGTGCGCGAGCTAATTCTTTGTCTTCGTGAATTGTGATACCATGTTCTTTAGCTACTGATTTTATCTTCTGTGCTAATGTATTTGCTCCTTTGGCAACTACTTTTGGTGCAGATTCTTTTTCCATCTCATATTTGAGTGCAACTGCGTAGTGTGTTGGGTTTGTTATAACTACATCGGCATCGGGAATGTTTTGCATCATTCTTTTTCTGGATGTTTCGTATTGAATTTTACGAATCCGGCTTTTAACCAACGGATCGCCTTCTGTTTGCTTATTTTCTTCTTTTACTTCCTGCTTTGTCATCATCATATCTTTATTAAACTTGTGTTTTTGATAAACAAAATCGAATCCTGCAATTATTGCGAAAAGTAGCGCAACTTTCCAAACAAGATTGAAAGCAGCCTCCATCATAAATCTTACAATCTCAATTATTGTTAACTCAACCAAATTGAATGATTGATTTACGTAATCAATTAAAATGAAGTAAGAAAAACCACCTATAATAATTAGTTTAAAAAGAGATTTAGCAATTTCAACATAGGGGCGGGAAGAAAACATTATTTTTTTGATGCCTTTTATGATATTGAATTTACTGAGTTTTGGCATTAATGCTTTTGGAGTGATTTTAAATCCAACCTGAAAGAAACTTGCCCCTAATGCAATAACTATTAGTGTAGATAATACCGGTGTCAAAGTGATAAAGAAAAATATAACGATCTTATTAATAATTATTGAAATATTATCCATCGTTAAAGTAACTGTATCTAAAGAGCCAAATGTTTGCCGCGCAAATGTAGTAAACTGATTGCTTATAAAATCTTTTGACATATACAGAACTATTAATCCGGATGAAAAAATTGCAAGGGAATTTATCTCCATACTCTTGGCAACCTGCCCTTTTTCTCTGCCTTCTAAAAGTTTTTTAGGAGTAGCTTGTTCGGTTTTTTCTTGTCCTTCTACCTCAGCCATATATTCTAACTCATTGCTCTTATAATTTCTACTAACTGATTTTCATAATTCTTAAGCAGATTTTTCACCACATAAACATAAATCGGTGCAATACTGGCTAACATCAAAAACCCTAATCCAATTTTTAATGGTTGTGTTACAAAGAATACCTGCATTTGCGGAATTACTCTTGCAATGATTCCTTCTGCAATATGAACCAAAAAAAATGAGACTATTATTGGGGAAGCGATTTTAAGTGCTATTACAAACACCTGTGCAGAATATTTTATCAACACATCACTTAATGATTGAGTTAAAATAGAACTACCTATAGGTATAGCGAGAAAAGAAAAAGAAAATCCTTCAATTACATAATGATGACCGTTTATCAATATAAAAACCAATAATGCTGTAAAATACAGTACCTCTCCAACAGCATTTCCGCTAACCCCTTCTGCAGGATCGAACATATTTGAAATTGCCAATCCCATATCAAATCCGATGAAGGCACCGGCGTATAACACTGCATAAAAAACAAAGTTAAGCATGAATCCTAAAACTAAACCTGTAAGTATTTCCTTTATCGCACTTATTACAAGAAACCAAAGAGATAATTCAATTTGAATATTGGAAGTATCGATAGTAAGAAATAACAAGTAAGCTATAAACAGCGATAAGAAAAGTTTGACGAGAACGGGTAATGCTTTATTACCAAATATCGGTGCTGAAATAAAAGCCCCGGTAATTCTAATCGTAATGAGCAGAACCAAAACAAAATCGGTCATTAATATTTCGCTCATTTTGAAACTGTAGAGATCATTGTGAAAATTTTAATTGCGGTGGTGAGTACTTTATCAAGCATCCATGGTAGAAAAAAAACTATAGCAAGAGCAGTCACCATTATTTTAGGAACGAATGTAAGTGTCATTTCCTGAATAGATGTAGCTGCCTGAAAAATTGAAATAGCAACACCAACTAACAGAGATAGACCAAGAACCGGAAGCAATACTAAAAAAGAAGTGTAAAAAACTTCAGAAAGAATTTCTATAACCAAACTTTCAGTCATCTATGAAAAACTCCTTACTAATGAACCTACAATTAAATTCCATCCATCAACTAATACAAAAAGTAATATTTTAAATGGCAATGAAATCAGCATTGGCGGCAGCATCATCATTCCCATTGACATGAGAATACTTGCTATTATCATATCGACCATAACAAACGGAATAAAAAGGAAAAATCCTATAATGAATCCTGCTCTTAACTCACTTAAAGCAAATGCCGGAACTAACACGTAAGTAGGTAAATCTTCACGATTTTCAGGTCTTTCTAAATTTGATAAACCTATAAATAACGCAAGGTCTTCATCTCTTACATTCCTAAACATAAACTCTCTTATTGGTTCCACCCCTCTATTGTATGCTTCTTCCAGGGTTATTTTACCGTCCATCATCGGTTTTAATGCTTCATCGTTTACCTTGTTCCATGTTGGTGCCATTATAAAAAACGTTATGAAGAGTGCAATACCCGCAAGTAACTGCCCTGGAGGCATTTGTTGGGTTCCGAGCGCACTTTTTAAAAAGTGAAACGCTATAATTAATCTCAAATATGAAGTTGTCATAATTAATAGGGAAGGTGCCAAAGATAATATTGTCATCAACAATAATATTTGCAAAGTAACCGAAACGTCTTGCGGGCTGTCGCTAGTGCCTACATCAATACCAATTTTAGGAAAAGGGATTGTTTGATTTTGTTGTTGTGCGATAACAGCATCGGCAATTACCAGCAAGAAAAAAATGATTATAATTTTTCTTTTCATTTCATCCGTTTATAATTATTTGTTTCTGTTAGAATGAACTGGCATTAGAATCATCTTCTTTTATGTGAATAATTTCTCATGCTCGTTTCATCCCGATATTTTTCTTAAGCACAGCAAAAAAGCTTTCATCTTCCTGAAGAGTTGCAGTTGCGGTTCTGTCATCTTCCGGTAATTCGAATTCTTTGAGCAGGGTTATGGAGTTTTCACTAAGACCAAGCACAAGTAATTTATCTTCTACCCTTATAACAGAAATAAACTTCTTTGGCATTATCATCTTATTATTTAATACCCGAATTTTCAGAATACCCGAATCTTTTCCCTTACCGCGAAACGAATATTTTCTTAATAACATCATAGCTCCGAAAAGCAAACCGAGAATAAGAATAAGAGGAAGAAGAGCTTTCAGTAGATCGGATACCGACATATTTAGATTCCTTCTAACCGGCTCTTTGCTTCAAGCAGATTTGTAATTCTTATTCCAAAGTGTTTATCGATAACTACAACTTCACCTTCGGCTATTTTTTTGTTGTTAGCATATATCTCAACAGGTTCGCTGGCTAATTTATCCAGTTCAATAACATAACCTCTTTCTAAATCGAGAACATCTTTCACTTTCATTTGCGTTCTGCCAAGTTCTATATAAATATTAAGCAATAAATCTTCTAGCAGCGATAATTTTTCACCGCTAATATCATTACCGCTTAAGAGTGTTTCATCAAACTCTTCAAAATTTGCAGTTGCTCCCTCTGCTGATTTTGTTAAAACATCTTGCTTTGCTTTCTTGGAAGCACCCGGAGCGCCGCTGCTTATTTCTTCACTTTCATTTAATGTGTTTTCAGCCATAGTTTAAACCTGTAAATTATTTTTATTTGATTTTAATTTTCTTGTAATTTTAATTGCTTTATGGTCATTAAGAATTCCAACACGACCATAGAAAAAAGTTTCGCTAGATACTTTTATTATCTGCTCATCGGTTATTTTGGTTTGAAGTCTGATTACATCACCTTCATTAAGTTCCAATAATTCTTTTACAGTAATTTTCGACCTGCCAAACTCAACAACAATCGGCAGCAATGCTTCCTGCAAATGAAGTGTTAACAATTCACGCGAAGTATAACCGTCGTAGATTGCAGGACGAATTGATGACAGCTTTTGCACCGATAATTTGGATAAAATTGTATCGAACGCGTATGTAGCGAAGCAGATGTTCATTGGATATGACTGTTCACCGATTGAGATATCGAAACTAATTAGCAGAACTGATTCACTCTGCGAGGTGATCTGTGCAAAATCGATATCAGCTTCAAAACGATCTATAACGAATTCAAAATCATCTATTGCCTGCCAGGCATCCTTTAAGTCATTCATCAAATGACTGGTAACATCTTCCAAAACCTTTTGTTCTATTGCCGTTATTACTTTGCTTTCTTTTTTACCGGTCCCCGAACCACCAAGTAATCGTTCGACAAGATTAAGAGCCAGATCAACGTTTAATTCAAGCAACCCTTTTATATCTGTATTTTTTAATTTGAAAGTGTACAAGCAAGCAGGACTTGGTACTGCTAGAATATATTCCGAATAATAAATTTGATCGACTGCCGTTACTTTAACATTAAGCATCGTCTGAAGTTTTGAAACAAGGTATGAACCAAATGAATCGCTTAGTGTTTCGTGAATGCTGCGTAATATCTTTAACTGATTCTTTGAAATTCTATTCGGTAAACGAAAGTCGTAAGGGATAGGTCCCTTATCCTGCGAAAGGTTTTTATCGGATTTATTTATTAACCTTTCAACTTCCTTTTCTGAAAATCCTTCTGCCATAACTATTGAATTATATATTTGCTGAAATAAATTTTATTTACTTTTATACTTGGTATCAGTTTTCTAACTTTTTCTGAAATCTCCATTTTCAAAGAGTCTCTGAAAGCAATACTGTTTAATTGAGAAATTGTTTTGCTGGCTAAAGTTGATATTATCATATCACGAATAACAATATTTTTTTCCTTCATTGCCTCTATGTTTTCTTCACTCTTTAAATCAAACCCAACGGAAGTTAAAAGTAATCTTTTACCTTGAGTGTTAGCTGGATTAACGATTACATCTTCTTCTATATAAACAAATTCTCCAAGATTACTTTCAGATGAAGAATGCTCATCAGAACTCCCTTCTTCTGAGATTTGATCTGCATTATTTATCTGCTGATCACCCTGATTCCATTTATTAAGAAGAAAATTTGCTGTGACGAAATAAACAACAACTAATTGAAGCATAAAAAGAGGAATTCCAAACAAAAGAATTTTAATATTAAATTTTGATTTCTTTTCTGGTGAATCAATTTCTTCAGGTGATTCAATTTTTTCAGGTTTCTCTTTTGCCATATTACTCTCGAAAAATATTTTAGTGCAATAATTCAATTGATATGCCATTGATAAAGTGATGAAAATTGGCTTAATGAGTTAAGAATTGAAAATTTTATGGTTATTATTATGCAGTTGGTCGAATATACGAATTGAAAAAGTTTGCTCAATTAAAGAGGTTCACTTTTATTAATAAGATTTTCTATAAAAAGAGGATTGCAGGTTTGAGGGAGTTTGTAAAAAAAAGGAGCACCATTTTCAGGTACTCCTCCGAACCGTTCGATGATGAGGTATTTTATCGAACGAGATTGATCGTTTCCTGCAAAATAGTATCCGCGGTGGTTATTACACGGGCGTTTGCCTGAAAGCCACGCTGCGCAATAATCATCTCAATAAATTCTGCGGAAAGATCAACATTGGATTGTTCGAGTGCACCAGATTGCACTACAGTGCCTGACTCAGCACCCAACGTTGAGATTATAACATCTCCGGAGTTTGGTTGGGCTGAGAACATATTCTCACCTACGCTCGAAAGACTTTGAACATTAGCGAAATTAGCCACCATCAACTGTGCTAAAGTTCTTGAAGTACCATTCGAGAATATTCCATTAATATTACCGTATTGATCAATTTGAATATCATTAAGTACTGCAGAAGCAGCACCATCCTGACTTAGTGCCAATATTTTAGAATCTGATGATGTTTGGGTTAAACCATCGAAATCAGTTCCAAAATTTAATCCTACATTCAACGTATCAGCACCGCCTTTAGGATCAAATGTTAGATGAGGATCAGAAGGTGTTATATTTCCGGGACTTATAGAACCATCACTATTAAATAATATGGTTCCGGTTAAAGATTCTTCATTTCCCGAAGCTGTGCTACTGCCGGGAACGCTGGCTACGTATAGCCATTGGTGTCACCAATCTTTGTAAACTTAACCGTTACTAGATGCGCATTTCCTAAAGAATCAAAAACATTAATAGAACCACTAACGATATTGGGTTCTCTATCTTCATCTGCTGAAATGCTTAATGTGGTTGCACTTGTATTCTGTGTAGATGTTGTGGAATCAAAAACAAAATCCAAATTTTCATTAACTAAATTCACCCTGTTATTAACTCCATCGAAAAGAGCAATACTTGCTGCATCCATAACAAAATTTCCATTTCCGTCATCTTCAAATTGAATTGGAGAAATACTTCCCGAACCAACTGAAACAGGCGGATTTGAAGAATCAAATACTTCCCAGGCTAAATCGTATTCATTTGGATTTGCTGTTTTAGTATATGTGAGAACAAAATCATAAGAATCTCCAAAATCATTATAAATAGTTGTATTAACTAAAAATGGTCCGGGTAAATCAGAATCGATATTTCCTTTTTGAATTACTTCTTCTGTGCGGGTAAGGAGTGAATCACTCTCAAGATTACCGCCCCAGTTAACTTCGGTTGTTGCAACAGCAGGTATTTTCATATTTGTATCAATTATGATATCCTCAAGATTATTACCTGAAGGAATTAAACCATCAACAGCTATTTTACCCTGAACAATAGCTCCGTTTTGTGAGCTGACTAACTGACCGTTTGCATCAAACTGAAAAGAACCTGCTCGCGTATATAAATTATTTCCATTCGACTTAAGTATGAAAAGCCCGGGTCCTTGCAATGCTAGATCGGTTGTAATTCCGGTATTAATCAGCGAACCTTGTGTCCAATTACGATCGATTGAACTAACTTTTACACCTAGCCCTACCTGAAAAGGATTTGTTCCGCCGTTAGAATCTGTAGGTCGGCTGCCTGACCGGACAAACTGGTTGAGAGCATCGCTGAAAAGTATTCTGGATCTTTTAAAACCGAGGGTACTAACGTTAGCAATATTGTTGCCAACAATATCTAACATTCCCTGGTGATTGCGTAAACCGGAAAAACCGGTAAACAGTGATAAGGAAAGTGCCATTTCGACCTCCTAAGGTTGAATTATAATTGAATGATCCGGCTTCTGTCAGTCCGCCAGATCAAGAGCGTCCTTAAAAGGTCCCGCTCTGTTATTTAATTAAGTAAATACTACGCTGTCAATATTCGTAAAAATATTATTCGATTCTTCACTTATACTCATTGCCGTAATAACCGTTCTGTTTGGTATGTTTATTATAAATGCTTTATCATCCATCATAACCAGTGAATCTTTTGCTCCCTTTTCTTCAGCTTTCTCAATTGCATTTTCAATTTTAGTGATTTCATTTTCACTTAACTTTATATTTCTTGCTTCTAATCGTTTCATTGCGTGTCCTGAAAATTTTAACTTTGAAAGCTCTTTACGGAAAATTATA
>SMUY01184382.1_pt1 | contig 13367 bp, 16 predicted proteins | sample 2456441 | NCBI WGS metagenome assembly SMUY01 (sample SAMN11095931, study PRJNA526329) | marine sediment metagenome | biome: Marine sediment; feature: Surficial sediment; material: Deep marine sediment; isolation source: Hadal surficial sediment | place: Pacific Ocean | collected 2014-11 | depth...
CGTCCAATACGGTGCAGGTAATCTTCCGGAACGAAAGGCAATTCGTAGTTGACGACGTGCGGTAGCCGATCGATGTCGAGTCCGCGTGCGGCAATATCGGTGGCGACCAGTACCCGGACGCGGCCGGCTTTGAAGTCCTTCAATGCGCGTGTCCTTGCAGCCTGCGATTTGTTGCCGTGAATCGCTTCGGCATTGAGGCCGTCGCGCGACAGGTTTTCAGCAAGTCGATTCGCACCGCGTTTCGTGCGGGCAAATACGAGTACCTGTTGCCAGTTCTCTGTGCCAATGCGGTGCGACAGTAGCTCACGTTTGCGACGTTTATCGACCGGATATACGACTTGCTTTACACGATCAGCTGGCTGGTTGCGTGCTGCAACCTCAATCTCGGTGGGCTTGTTCAACAAGTTGGCTGCGAGACGTCTGATGTCGTTCGAAAATGTAGCCGAGAACAAAAGGTTTTGCCGCTCATTCGGCAAGAATTTGAAAATCTTCTTGATGTCGCGAATGAATCCCATGTCGAGCATGCGATCTGCCTCGTCCAGCACCAGGACCTCGACTTTGGACAGGTCGATGGTTTTTCGCTGCAGATGGTCGAGCAGGCGGCCAGGTGTTGCAACAATGACGTCGGCACCTTTTCGCAATTTCGAGAACTGTGTGTTGATGCTGACGCCGCCAAAGATCACCGCCGTCCTGAATGGCAGGTGCCGGCCATAATCACGCACGCTCTCGCCGACCTGTGCCGCCAGCTCGCGCGTTGGTGTGAGGATCAGGGCGCGCACGCTGCGCCGGTTATGTGGCGAAAACTGCAGCCGCTGCAATAGCGGTAAGGCAAAGCCGGCTGTCTTGCCGGTGCCGGTCTGGGCGCCGGCAAGTATGTCGCGGCCATCGAGAATGAGGGGGATTGATTTTTGCTGGATCGGGGTTGCCTCCTGGTAACCCTTTTCATCGATCGCACGCAGCAATTCGGCCGACAGGCCGAGTTGATTAAATAACATCGTGTTGGTACTCCATGGTCGCCTGACCGAGCGGCATCTGCCGCCTGGTTCGGTCCAGGCTGGAAACTGGTGGTAGCTCCGCAAGCCGCGGAAATGCTGGCTGGGAGCAGGTGGCGCAGACCGAAGTGCGCCAAGACGCGGCGCACTATAACTGAGGATCAGCTAATTGCAAGGATTTACTTCAGTGAATTCTGCTTTTCCTCATCTATGTGTTCGATATGTATACGATTTGGGACCTGGCGACTCAAATTCCACGCCACCCAGGGAACCGACATAGAGTTCGGCGTGTTCCTTCCATCGCAGCGTCACTTTGGCGGACCGATGAATGGTCGCGATGATGAAGTGCTTTTCATTGAAGGTAAGGATCTCACCAAGCACAGAAATACGATTCTTGATTCCCGTTATTTCGCAGGTGTCTTCAAACCGAGTTTCGCGTCCTGCCATTCCAGGTAACCTTGTCAAATCAGGCGGCTGGGCAGCAGCTTACACAGGAAGCACGTACCAGACCACGGCAAGGAAATTACAGGCAGCTCCTGCGAGCACGAAGAAGTGCCAGATGACGTGATGGAAGACCATTTTCTTCGCTGCATAAAAAGCAGCGCCCACCGTGTAGCAAAGACCACCCGCGACCAACCAGACCATGCCATTCATACCAATCGCATCGGTCAATTCCGGCACCACAAACACCAAAAGCCAGCCCATGATGAGATAACCGGCGAGCGAAACTCGGGGATAGCGATGTCCATGCCATAGCTTGATCAGGATCCCGGCCGCCGCCATAGCCCACATGCCCGCGAACAACCACCAGCCGGTGTCACTGCGTATTGCCACGATCAGGAACGGGGTGCTGGTGCCGGCGATCAGCAAATAAATTGCACAATGATCGAGCAGCTTGAACAAAGGCTTATGCGGTGAGGCGTGTAATCCGTGGTACAAGGTCGAGGTCAGGAACAAAGAGATGAGGCTGGCCCCATAGATGCTGCTCGCAATGATGCGCCAGGGATCGGAGGCACCGATCGACAGATTGAGCATCCACGCAAGACCGGCAACGCTCAGGATCAGGCCGGCGCCGTGGCTGACCGCGTGAATCTTCTCCTCGGTCAGGCTGTATTGAGACTGTGTGTTTTGAATGGCTACCTGTCCAGCGGCGTATTGCATTCCCCAGCAAGCAAGAACGTCGGCATGAGCGCCGAACAGCGTATCTTACTTCTATACGGCGAGACAGGGCGAACGCTCAGAGTTTCAAATGGTGGCAACGACCGACTGAGATTGCCCCGCAAAGCGGACACCGTTCCTTGTGCGGCTATTCAGGCATTCAAGAGTGGATTTTCAGGCGGGTGCAGACCTTTTTCTTTTAGCCAGTCCGGATTGAACAGCCGGGACTGGTATCGCGCTCCGCTATCGCATAACAGTGTGACGATCGTGTGCCCCGGTCCCAGCGTCCGGGCAACACGTAGCGCTGCGGCGACGTTGATACCGGACGACCCGCCCAGGAACAAGCCGTCTTCGTAGAGCAGGCGATAAACGACATCGACACATTCCTGGTCTGGAATCATTTCCGCATCATCGATTGGCGCACCCTCGAAATTCGCGGTGATGCGCGTGCTGCCGATGCCTTCTGCGATTGAACCCTCGCCGACAACTTTGGCCTCACCGTGCTTGACGTAGTGCCAGGTCGCAGTTCCTGTCGGATCTGCCAGTACCGTCAAAATTTTCGGATTTTTCGACTTGAGATACATCGACACGCCGCCGATCGTGCCGCCGGTACCGGAGGTAGAAATAAATGCATCGATCTTGCCATCAGTATCGTGCCAGATTTCAGGGCCGGTCGTCTGCAGATGCGCTTCCCGGTTCGCAAGGTTGTCGAATTGATTCGCCCAGATAGTGTTATCCATTTCACCAGCCAGCCGGCCGGCCAGTTTCTGAAAATTGTTGGGATCCTTGTACGGCACCGCAGGAACCGTGCGCACCTCGGCACCCAGTCCGCGCAGCAGATCCAGCTTTTCCGGTGACTGGGTTTCAGGGATAACGATGATGCAACGATAGCCGCGAGCGTTGCAGATGTGGGCAAGACCGATCCCCGTATTGCCGGCTGTGCCCTCTACCACGCTGCCGCCGGGACCAAGTTCGCCGCTGGATTCGGCCGCCAGGATAATAAACTTGGCAGCACGATCCTTTACGGAACCACTCGGATTCAGAAACTCGGCTTTGCCGAAGATTTCGCAGCCGGTTTCCTCACTCACGCCCTTGAGTCGTATCAGCGGCGTATTGCCAACTGCATCGACGACATCTTCGAAAAACTTCAAGTCCCCAGCCCGTTCAGCGTGGTCTCGGAAATCGCTTACTTCGGTTGCGGCACGATCCGAATGTAGGGCTTCGGCGCCTTCCAGCCACCGGGGTAACGCTTTTTTGCCTCCTCGTCCGAAACTGACGGCACGATGATGACGTCATCGCCGGATTTCCAGTTGACGGGTGTTGCAACCTGGTGCAGCGCAGTCAGCTGATTTGAGTCCAGGAGCCGCAGGATCTCGTCGAAGTTTCTGCCGCTGCTCATGGGATACATCAGCATTGCCTTGATCTTCTTGTCCGGCCCGATCAGGAATACCGTACGTGCCGTGGCATTGTCGGCCGCTGTTCTTCCGTCTGAGGAATCACCCGCATCATCAGGCAGCATGTCATAAAGTTTGGCCACCTTGAGATCGGTATCACCGATCAATGGATAGTTGACGGCATGACCCTGAGTCTCTTCGATATCTTTGAGCCATGCCTTGTGATCGCCAACCGAATCGATACTCAGCCCAATGACCTTGCAATTACGTTTCTCAAACTCCGGCTTGAGGCCCGCCATGTATCCAAGCTCGGTCGTGCATACCGGCGTAAAGTCCTTCGGATGAGAAAACAGGATTGCCCAGCCATCTCCAATCCATTCGTGAAAATTGATGGTGCCTTCCGTGGTCTCGGCGGTGAAATCCGGCGCTTCGGAATTAATTCGCAGTGACATGAATTGCCCCCTCTTGTCAGTGCTTTCTGGAGCCGGTCATTCTATCATTTTCCGGGACCGGCAGGTATTGCGAAGCTGAGCTAACATCATGAAGAAGTGTAGCGTGGGACCATGCTTATGTGCTCGAGGCGCGTTACGGTCCATATTCCGGGCATTGGCCGGCCTCGATCCCGACGACTGGCGGCGGCTGGCCGAACTCGCTGAGCGGAACGTCAACTGACAAGGTGGCGCCTGCCTACTATACTTATGTTGTCAGACAAAAAAATCAAATCCAAGCACAGGGGAATCAGCAGATGTTCAAGAAGATAATCGTTGGTATTTCATTCATCGCCGCACTATTCATTGCAACGATCACGGTCGCGGAAGACGCGGTAGTTGCCGATCCGCAGCATTACACGGTCGAATTCGAGAATGACAAGGTACGCATTATTCGAATCAAATATGGCCCGGGGGAAAAGTCGGTCATGCATACGCATGGGGCGCACGTGGTGATCACGCTAACAGAAAACGAGTCGCGGATGACTTTGCCTGACGGCACATCCGAAACAGCAACAACGGTGGCTGGTGCCGCGGAATGGGGCGATGCCAACGAGCACCTGCCCGAGAATCTGAGCGACGAACCGCTTGAAGTGATCCTGATCGAAGTCAAATAACAATATTCGCTGGTAACGCCATCATTCTGATGACACGGGACGCCTGCAGGCTGCCGGGCGTCCCGTGTGTCCGCGGAAAAATTCCTCGCATTTACATTCGATAATTACCCTAAATTACTGATAAATAACCTATCGTTTCTAACCGTAAGCGTTGCGACGGTATTCCCGCAAACCACGAATCTGCATGATGGCGAACATCAGGACGGCGATAGCGGCCGCGTCGACCAATAGCGCACCGATGGTGGAAAAGGACCGGAAGTACAGGGCGCCGAGCACGACACTGCCGGCGACCCACGCGAGGTCACCTGCGATGATGCCGACTATCTCCCAGGAGCGGATCTTCCCGGTGCGGACGATATTCCCGAGTTGAGCTGCAAAAAACAGCAGGAAAATGGCGACTGCGTATACGTTTGCCGGCCCCGGCAGGCCAACCTGCTCGGCAAGCCAGTCTGCCACAAGCAGCATGGCAACCGCCGAGATTGCTGAGAATACAGCGTTCATTTTCAGGCCCCGCATGAGTAAATCGCTGGCTGGTTTCATTCTATTCTCCACTTTAAATACATATAGTGCTTTAAAAAGATATAGTGATTCGTTAGAATTGTCAACCATGGCGAAACGCAGCTATAGACAGAACTGTGCCCTGGCGCTGACGAGCGATGTGATCGGTGAGCGATGGTCGATGCTTCTTATACGGGACCTGTTGACAGGACCGAAGCGCTACAAGGAATTAAGCCAGTCGTTGCAGGGCATGGGCACCAATTTGCTGGCGTCTCGTCTCAGGGACCTGGAAGCAGCAGGAATTGTCGATAGACAGGGCCGTGACCGGGGTGGACACGTGTATGCGCTGACCGATGCCGGTCGCGCACTGGAGCCGGTGATACTTGCGATGGTTCGGTGGGGCCTTAAATACTTGCCCGAGAGAATTGAGGGCTATTACCACCAGGACGATTGGGACCTGGTCGCACTGAAAGCCGCGTTTCAGCCACAACTATCTGCGGGATTAACCATCTGCACCCAGTTCGTATCCGACGGTGTCACGGCCTGGGTGGATATCAGAGAACAGCGGGTGACGATCGGTCTTGGCGAGTCCGACAAAGCCGATATCACGATCAGCGGCACCATCGAAGACCTGTTTGTCGAGGCCAGGAATCCTGCCGCGCTACTGTCATCCGGTTCGCCACAGAAACTGAATCAGTTCATGTCCGCTTTCGCCCTGTAGCGACCAGGCAGAACACTCACTTCCTGAAATCCACATCCATTTCTGCAGCCAGGTAGAACACGGTTGCGTAGGCTGCGGTCAGGTAACGCATGTCCTCCGGGATAATCTTGTCGAACGTGTCGTTTGGCGTGTGGTGGTACATGAAATAATCATTCGAGTTTTGCATGAAGTTCAGTGCCGGCATGCCCGCCTTGCCGAGCACGCTCATGTCCGACGCACCGGTCGCGTCATTGGTATCACTCCAGGCGATTCCCAACGGCGCAATGAGTTCATACATCTCGCGAACCAGCGGCACCGATTCCTCACCTACGCCTGAAATCAGCGTGTGCGCCCTGCCGCCGCCGCCATCGACCTCGGCGCCGAGGATGTGCTGATCCAATTCGCCCTTGTGTTGTTCGTAATATGCTCTTGCGCCAACCAGGCCGATTTCTTCGGCCGCAAACAGCAATACACGAATACTGCGTTTCGGTCGTTGCTCCATTTGCCCGATCAATGCGGCGGCAGCCATCATCGAAGCTACGCCGGCACCGTCGTCTATAGCGCCTGTTCCCTCGTCCCATGAATCCAGGTGCGCGCCAAGTACGAGATAGTTGTCCGGATCCGATCGACCCGTAATCTCACCAATGACGTTCGCGCCTTTGACCGGCCCCGTAATCTCAGAGCTCATGTTCATCTTAATGATCACGGGCTCTCCGCGCTTCAACATATTTTGAATGAGGACCGCGTCCGGGGGAGAAATCGCCGCTGCCGGTATTTTCCTTACGTCCTCTACATAGCCATATCCACTGCCGGTGTGTGCGTAACGATTGTTGTCAGTGCCTACCGATCGAATAATGATCGCCTCGGCGCCGCGTTTTGCCGCGGAAACGTGTCCGCGACCACGGGCACGCGTTCCTTTGCCATAGCCGGCCATGCGCGGTTCGTCGGCCTGCGGCACATAGTCCGCCATGCTGTAGGAGACAAAGGCAATCTTGCCCTTCAGGCTGTCACCTTCCGGAACCGCCTCCAGGTCATCGAAGTCCACGAATTCGACGATCTCACCGACGAGATCGCCATTGGTACCGACGCTGTAGCCAAGCGCCGTCATAACGATGTTGTGTGGATAAGGAGACATAATTTCCGCATGCGCGTCGCCACGAATCCAGCCACGCTCAACGGGGACTTCTTCCGTCCACACGCGATCGAAACCGAGTTCTTCAAATTTCGCCTGTGCCCACGCGATAGCACGCTTGTCGCCATCGGTGCCGACACGGCGAGGACCGACTTCGGTTGTTAACGATTCGACGATATCTACAGAAAGATTGTCCAGCAGCGCACGTTCTCGAAGCAACACGGCATTGTTCGCGAGCTCTTTTGAAATTACGTCGTGCTCAACATTGACATCATCCGCAAACGCCATGCCTGTCAATAGAAGCAGTCCTGTTACTGCGATATTTATTCTTTTGTTACCCATATCATTCCAATATTCTGTAGGAGCCCTTCCTAAGCGGCGATTCTATCGATTTGTTACGAAGTCTGTAAGACACGCTCAAAAAAGGGGCCGCGAAGCGACCCCTTTTCTTGCCCAACACTCTCTTTCTTGTAGGAGCGGCTTTAGCCGCGAATGATCCTGCATAATATTCAGGGCTGAAGCCCCTCCCACGGTTGGAGGTGATTAGTACGCCGGTCCATTCACGTATTCCAGGCCAGATTTGGCGGCCTGTTCTTTAACTGCTTCATAGAGCTGATGGTCGAGTGAGTCTTTCATGCCACCGGCTTCATCCACTTTTACGGCGATAAAGTCATCACGATCCGCAGACAGTTCCTGAATTTTACGCTTCAGGTCCGCCCGTTCGTCGGCTAACCGGGCGACAAAGGCTTGCTGCTCGGCAGGCGCCATCGGTTTCAATGCTTCCGGCAAGTCTTCCGGCGCGAGTTCGTCAAGTTCAATAGTGCCGCTCGCGACGGCGTCAACCAGTTCGTTCTCACCGAGAAGATTAGCCCTGCCGCCGACAGCTGCATTGAATACGCCGCGTCGTGCGCGAGTGGCAACTGACGCATGTAATTCCATTTTGTCCGTCGCCGCGACTTTTTTCAGCATCCGTTCTTTCTCTTCGTCGGAACCGTAATATAGCCGTGTGTCATCGAGTTTTGCCGACAACATTGCAATCTCGTCATCAAAGGGCGTGGTGTATGCCACCGCACCGCCGGCCTGCTCAACCTGGAAGAAACTGCCCCCGCCTAAGCTCGCGATCTGCGTCCACGGTCCGACAGTCGTCGGCATCTCACCGCACTGGATGGTGTTGATCACGATGCCTTTCTCCAGCGCACTGGCGACGATCTCCGGGTAGCGAACCTCGTTATAGTCCATATGCGGTGGTGCATCGCCAACCAGAAAGACAACCTGGTAGGCCTGCTCACCTGCACTCCAGGACATGCGGTGTATGGCATCGAAGAGTGCCTGGTTGACACTTTCCGGCGTGTCACCACCGCCGCCTGCTTCGAAGTCCATCAACGCGGCATAAACGGAATCCAGGTCCTCGGAAAGGTCGACCACCTTGGTCACGTACTGGTCGCCGCGGTCCCGGTAGGCAACCAGTCCAATGCGAATCTCCGGTGTCGGCTGTGCCGATGCCATCGTTGTCGCGATTGACCAGATTTTTTCTTTCGCCGTCTGGATCAGGCCGCTCATGCTGCCAGTGGTGTCCAGGACGAATACGACGTCTATCTTCGGATTCTGGCTGGCGATGATGTGATGGTTGACCGGCGGGTTAACCGGAATGTTTTTCGCCATGATCTGCGGGTAGTACACAACCGCACCCAGGGTCAGTAGGAAAAGGGCAATGCCCGTTAGTTTGATTTTCATTCTGTAACTCCTCATTGGTTAAACAATTGTGTAAGCGCCTGATCGGCCTGTCGCCGCGCTCGTTCGAAAGATTCGTTCTCGACGACAGTGCTTCTCGCGTGGTCTGCTGTGCGCTTTACTGCCGGTGGAATCGCAACAAACAACGCCTGCACCAGGAAAAAGCACCAGGTGGCAAGAAACACGCTGCCGGTTTGCGTGATCGCCCAGACTGCTGCCGTGATACTCAGGAAGCTAAGCCCCAGGTCCATCAGGGCCGGCAGCACGCCCGAATAAAAATAGAGGGAGCGCACCAGCCACATCGCACCGACATGAATCAGCAGGTACAGCGGCAGCGGGGGTGCCACCCACCAGGTGATCGCAGCCAGTGCGCTCCACAGGGAAAGCGTGGTGACACGCCCTACCCGTTCCTTGCTTCTGCTGAAGAGGTACAGGAGATAGGCGAGTCCCAGCGCGGGAATTACGAAGCGAATGACGTATAAGAACCCGACGAAAGGAGTCAGGGTCGCAATTACTGCGCTCGCAAAGAACGCAAGTACCGCCGCTACAATAACGCCGTGAAAAAACGTGGGCCGTTTCATGACGAGCTCCTTGCATTCTTCTCACGGAGAAACGCAATCTCGACTTCGTCATCGCCGACATTCATTTCGCGCGCCATCCAGGCGACATCGTCAAATTCCGAGCCACCGGCACGCTGCGAAGGAGCGCGTTGTGCGAAGAGCTCTGCTTTCTGCTGCAGGCTCTGAAGCGTTGCACGATTGTCATCGAGCGTCGCCCGCTTCTCCTCCAGATATTTTCCGTTGGCAGTGAAACTGGAATTCAGACGCTTCAAAAGGCGCTCAGCCTCGAGCTTCTTCCGGATCAGGCTTTTCGCGAGGTCTTCCTTGTCCGACTCGAAGCAGAGATCAAGCTGACCATCAATCTCCACAATCGTCGCTTCAAGTTCGCTTCTGCGAACCGCGAGCGCTTCCTGCTCCTGAGCACACAGGATGATGCGTTGTTCGGCTGCGGCCAGGTCATCCTCCATATCGCGGATGGCCTGCTTCAGTAATTGCCCGGGCTCTTCGATCTGATCCAAAACGGCGTGAAAGTCCGCTTTGACAAGCCGCGAGATGCGGTTGATTAAAGCCATGATGTTGCCTCCTCATGTCGAAATATTCGATGGAGGCATCTTAGGCAGGGACCGCCTGACTGATAAGACATGCTTTGGTAAAACCCGCGGCCGCAGGTTTACAGAAAATTTACATCGGCAAAAAATCGTAAATGTGAGATGGTAGGAGCCCGCCACGGCGGGCGATATCTGCGGGACAAATGTAAAGAATTTTCTTGCTGGGGGAAAGCGATGAAAGAAGACCCTACACCGGACGCAGTGCTCATCGATCCAGACAAGTTTACCGTTCGACTCGACAACGAGCGCGTCCGTGTACTCGAAGCCAGAATTGCGCCCGGTCAAGGGCACGGCATGCACTGGCATCCGCAGCACCTGGTGTATACGTTATCGGCTTACAACGTTAGGGATACGTTTCCGGATGGAAGCACAAAGACCATGGCGCGTGATGCCGGAGAACTCCTGTGGGGAGAGGAATTGACGCACGCCACAAGAAACATCGGAGAGACGGCAGTACATGCACTGATCATTGAACTCAAAGACACTTAAACGCAATATTCGAAAACAACAACAAAAAACAGGGACCAGCCATGCCGTTAGCTGAATCTTATGCGATTGGACCCGCCGAACCGCCGGTGCGGGATATTACGCTGGGCCAACTTCTGGAGGAAGCAGTCGCCGACGCGCCTGACCGCTTGGCGCTCATTGCAGGTACCACAGACCCTGCTGCGAGGCGGCTGCCAGGGCGCTTGTCATTGACCCGGACCTTGTATTCGCAAGAGCGTTGTACCAATCGGGAAACATCGAAGACTGGTCATGGCTGAAGGACATAGAGGCGTTCGAGCGGGCCGCACGCGATCTACCAAGTAATCCGGGGCCTCTCGACGCATTGGCCTTTGCCTTGACGGTAGCCGGTTACCTGCAAGAGGCCTCAGGTATTGCCAGGCAAGCTGTCGAAATCGACCCGTTATCGGCGCAAGCAAAAGGTCGCTGGTTCTTAACACTCCGAGCTGCCGGGCGCACCAGCGAACGCGCTGCCGCGCAGGTAACCGCGGAGCAGCTGGATGTGAAGGCCCGCGGCTTGATTTTGTTTTTCTTTGGCGCGGGTGAACTGATTGAGGGGCGAGATGATATCGCCATCTCGTACTTTGAAACCTGGCTACAAGAACGACATGCTGACTCAGATTGTGTACACCGGCACTGTCTATCGGCATCTGGGTTTCACAGGGCATCCCCAGTATCTCGAAGTTGCAGAATCGATGGGCCTCATTGACGTTTGGGAGCAGCGTGGGCCACCGGATTTCCGCGAAAAGGTGGACGGCCAATGGATCTGCGAATAACAGTCAGAGATTTGAAGTTTCCGTAGGAGTTGCCGCCAATCATCGGCCCCGCTCTGGCGGGGTTTTCTTTCCGTGTAAAGGTCTGCTTAAATTGCCAGGTAGGGGGTATCTCATGGTATCGGTTCAAAGCAAATGCCTGTTGCTCGCGTTCCTGGCGCTCACCAGTATTACCGTCGCGTCGCCGGAATCCCGCCAGTCACTTAACTTCGAGACAAGGGGGCATGTTGCGGCAATGGCAGCGCATCATTTGTGCTCCGGCCTGTTCGTGGTTGGCAGAGATCATGAGCGTTCGGTCGAAACAGTTTTGGCGAAGGACATCGCCCGATTCCCGCACTTCGGATGGGACGAGAGTTTCGAACACGCCGTCGACCGGCAGGACAGAAGCGTCACAGTCTCGGGACCTGGCGTCGAACCAGCACGTAAAGCGCGTTACCACGATGATCAGGGGTGCACGATTCTACCTGCAGGTGTCGACAGGATATTTTTTGAGCCGGTCAATGTTGAATCGGCGTTACCGGACGCGGCAACCCAGGCATGGCCGCTTGGTGATCTCGACGCACACGGCGTGTTTGCCGAAGTAAATCAAGAGAAGCTTGAAACCGCGCTGGACTGGGCAATATCGCGTGAAGACCAGAATACCCGTGCCCTGGTCGTCGTCTATCGCGACAAGATTGTTGGTGAGCGCTACGCCGAGGGATTCGGTAAGGACACTCCGCAAATCAGCTGGTCGCAGGGCAAGAGCATAACAGCCGCGCTGGTCGGCGTGCTCGCGGAACAGGGCGAGGTGACTCTGGATGAGGCCGCCCCCGTGATGGAATGGCAAAATCCGGACGATCCCCGGCACGCGATCAAGGTCCGCGATCTGTTGAATATGAGCAGCGGTCTTGAGTTCGAGAATTACGGACTCGAACGGAGCGATTCATGGAGTGCTACGAATGAGCACTTCAGAATCTATTTCGATAGCGTCAATGTCTTCGACCACGCCATCAATCAACAGCTGGAACTTACACCGGGCACAAAATTTCGCTATCGAAATTCCGATCCGCTGACGCTGGGCCGTATCGTTCGCGAGAAGGTTGAAGCCCGGGGCGAGAGTTACCTGCAATTCCCCCAACGCGCGTTGTTCGACCGCATCGGCGCACGCAATTTCGTCCTGGAGACCGATGCCTGGGGCAACTTCATCATGACCGGATATGATTACGGCAGCGCCTGGGACTGGGCTCGCTTCGGATTACTACACCTGTGGGATGGCGTTTTCGAGGGTGATCGTGTGCTTGCCGAGGGATGGGTCGAGTTTGTCAGCACCCCTGCACCCGGAGATCCCTCACTTGGTTATGGCGGACTGTTCTGGCTTAATCGTGGCGGCCGCATGGACCGGGTTCCGGAAGACGCATTCTGGCCGGCAGGACACATGGGCCAATTGACCATCGTGATCCCATCTGCCGACATGATCGTGGTCCGGCTGGGGCCGAGTCACGGTGGCCAGATGGAAACTATGAACGAAACCATCGGCCGGATCCTCGACGCAATCAGGAACCGCTGAGACCATCGAGCTCTTCTATGGTTTTCAGCGATGGCGATCGCACCTTCTGCAGCTCGGCTGCGACTTCTTCCGCTTTCGAGAATGCTCGCAGCAGGTTACCGCGTGACAGCCTGGCCAGGTTTTCGTCACTCCAGCCGCGACGCACGAGCTCGGCGATCAGATTTGGAAAACCGGAGACGTCCTCAATTCCCTGGATTAATTCGTCACCTTCAGCGCCATAGAAATCACTGCCGATACCCACGTGATCATGCCCGGCTACTTTGGCGACATACTCAATGTGATCGGCAACATCGGCTAGCGTGGCAAGCGGCGCCGCGCCGTGTTCCTCGCGATACAATTGACCGACTTCGACCTCTGTATTTCGTCATCAATAGTCCCCCGACCTTCGATTCGTTGTTGTGGCGGCAGTCTATCAGGTCTGCCGCTTCCCCAGCCGCGAACTCCTGGTGCCGGAATTTACAAAAACGTTACATCCCACCTCGCACATAAGCCCTTGAAACTGCTAGCCTAGTCGATGTTATGGACAGACAGATCAGCATCCTGGTCATTGAAGACGAAGAGGCCATCCGTGAGGGCCTCATCGACGTACTCGTATTTCATAAATACGCCGTCGACAGTGCCGCAAACGGCCCGGAAGGCCTCGAAAAAGCGCTGACGGGCAAGTTC
>SMUY01335213.1_pt1 | contig 13367 bp, 13 predicted proteins | sample 2456441 | NCBI WGS metagenome assembly SMUY01 (sample SAMN11095931, study PRJNA526329) | marine sediment metagenome | biome: Marine sediment; feature: Surficial sediment; material: Deep marine sediment; isolation source: Hadal surficial sediment | place: Pacific Ocean | collected 2014-11 | depth...
ACTTATTTGCATGACTAATATAATAGTCCTTCCTCTTCGGATGCAGGTCTGCACAGGCGTTAAAAGTATCACCCCAAATATCCCTCTCAATTATCTTATGAATGATGCTAATACAGTCATCTCTGTGGATAAGGTTAACTGGGGCCTCTCCGTTGGCTAACTCCCGTTTCCCGGCGAGAAACCGTCCTGGTTTGCGGTCATAACCTATCAAACCGGCAAATCTTAGTACAGTAGTCTTAAATTCATCACAGTTATTTAAAAGCCCCTCTACAATCAAGAGCGCTTTCCCTGAAGATTTAGAGGGTGCCTTTGTTTCTTCTTCAGATACTTCACGATTTAAATCAGGATAAATGGAGGTTGAACTTACAAATATAACTTTCTCTATGGATGAAAGCTTAATTTTATCTATTAATGAAGTTACTTGAAGGCCGTGATATGCAACTATATCGTCCCGCCTTTCGGGTGGGAAGTCGATGATGAGCACATCACTTTTAAAAAAGTTATCTAGATTCTCGCCATGAATGTTAGGATCGAGTACTAAAAGGCTTGGTTTAATGCCTTTGGACTCCAAGACAGTGAGCTCTTCTTTTGTTCTTGTAGATCCCTTAACTTTATATCCACATTTTATAAGATACTCAGCTAAGGGTAGACCTAACCAACCACATCCTAATATGCTTATTGTTTCCATACAATCCGGGACCTTGTTAAATTATTTCCCCTACAATTATAGATTCGGATGATCTATTTCTAGAAATTGGTTTGAAGACACATTCTGTAGTACTGTAGTCTCGCCATCAGCCCAATCTACTTGGACCAGGTTTACGAGTTCAGCATTGCCCAAACCGAAATGCGCCCGTACAGGGTTTTGGGATACAAAATTACTGCCGACTCTAAGCTCTCTCATCTGGTTTTGATTATTTACCGTAATAGTAACCCTGGATCCAACTCCCTCTCTGTTTGGGGATAGGCCGTTTAGTTTAATACTGAGGAAATTGTTTGTGTTTCCGCCGTCATTCCGGAAAAGTTTAGGGCTCTGATTATTATTGGTGATAAATATATCAATGTCCCCGTCCTTATCATAATCAAAACACACTATTCCCCGCCCCTGACCTGTATCGTCAAGCCCCAGTTCAAGTGCCCTCTCTGTAAATGTTCCGTTACCGTTTGATATAAATAATCTAGTAGGATCCGCAAAGAATTCTGCAGCTAAACCATCTTCGACGAATCCAAAACCATTTACGTGAAGCAGATCAAGATTACCGTCGTTATTAAAATCAGAAAAGCAACTACCCCATCCCCAAAAACCATGTTCAACCCCAGCAGCCACTGTAACATCATCAAACGTACCGTCACCATTATTGCGGTATAGACGGTTTCCGGATATACCCCAATTTGCCTCAGCAACCATATTTGGATCGTAAATACTAGACACAAACCAATCTAGATCCCCGTCATTATCGTAATCCCCTACTCCAGCACCCATGCCATTTTCATCCGTTATTACATTAGAATCAGTGGTATTAACGAATGTACCGTTTTTCTGGTTAATAAATACCTGACTTGTAACAAAATCCCCTGCAAGCAAGATATCGGGATATCCATCGTTATTTATATCTGCAAAATTAGGTGAGAAAGTAAAATCCGGCTCTCCCTGATAGGTAGAAGCTATACCAGAAGCAATGCTTACATCGGCAAATGTCGTGTCCCCATTATTTCTCCACAAATGTTCAGATGAACCATTAATCTTAACGGTACCACTACCCCAATGTGTCATGAATAAATCAAGGTCGCCATCCATGTCGTAATCTCCGAAAGCAGCAGAAAAAGTATTATTACTAAGAACTGCGGTTTCTAATACTGCATCTGTTATATTGGAGAAAGTGCCGTCGCCGTTATTTAGGAAGAAAGAAACTTTGGTTGGGAAAACCCCGCCAATAAAGAGATCAAGAAACCCGTCACCGCTAAAATCTGCAAATGTAGGGCCTGAACCAATAGTCCCGGACAAAGCTAAACCAGCCGATTGACCTACTTCCTGAAAAGAACCGTTACCAAGATTTCTAAAGAGTAAATTCGCACCGGTAGTTCCTCTAACAACGTAGAGATCAACCCAACCGTCGTTGTCATAATCCCCTGCGGCCACACCTCCCGAAATTAACTGTGCTTCAGTTGCGGGTCCGCCAAATAGAAAACCATGCACATAATCCAGCCCAGCTTGAACAGTAACATTAGTGAATCGTATATTTATTCCTGACTGTCCTGAATTACCTCCTGATTTGCTGCATCCTCCAATAAGCCCGAAGCTTAAAAGAATCACCAGAAAAGTACTTAGAACAATGTTTGACTTAATACCGCCATAAATAACATTAAATCTCAATTTCATTGTAACCCCCCCCTTTATAGAACAATAAGAATCATAAAAATCGCTACTTTTTCTTATTTGCCAGACAATACATCTTTTCCCTTAAATAATAACTATACCCAAACTATCATACTAAATACTTACTCCGAGGAATCTTTGCCTAGACCCTATATTAATCAATAAGCCTCTTTAAAGCCCCACGATATTTTTCAGCGGTTCCTACAATCACATCAGGAGGTAGTGGTGGTGGTGGTGGGTTCTTATCCCAATCAATAGAGCTTAAATAATCTCTAACAAACTGCTTATCAAAACTCTTTTGTGAACGTCCTGGTTCATATTCAGCTTTGGGCCAGAATCTCGAGGAGTCCGGAGTTAAAGCTTCATCGATTAATATGAGCTCTCCGGTATCTTGATCAATTCCAAACTCAAATTTAGTATCCGCAATAATTATTCCTTTCTCATCCGCAATGTCCCTAGCTTTAGAATACAGGGATATGCTGATATCTCTTACTTTCTCAGCCAACTCCTGACCTATTAAATTTACAGTTTCCTCAAAGGTAATGTTCTCATCATGATCCCCTACTTCGGCTTTAGTCGAAGGGGTAAATATCGGGTTCTCGAGCCTACCCGACTCCAGAATTCCGGAGGGTAAAGGTATTCCGCAAATAGACTGTGTTTCCTGATATTCCCTCCAGCCGGAGCCGGCCACATACCCTCTTACTACACATTCTAGCAATAAGGGGCTCGTTTTTTTTACTAACATGCTCCTGCCTTGCAGAACACCCCTATATTTATAAAATTCTTCCGGGTAATCATCTACATATGTTGAGATTACATGGTTTGGAATTATGTCTTTGGTCTTATCAAACCAGAATTTAGAAATCTGATTAAGAACTGCGCCTTTGCCGGGAATTCCTTCATTCATAATAACGTCAAACGCGGAGATACGGTCGGTGACAACGATCAACAATTTATCACCCAAATCATAGATGTCTCTCACCTTTCCTCTTTTGGGTGACGTAACCCCGTCAAAATTGGTCTCCATAACAACTTCGTCTCGATTCATATTATTCGGTTTCTTATTCAGTATATTTAATTCACTATCCGTGAATTCTATTGAAGATAAAAAGGGATGTCAAAACCAAGCCCGCATTGTGTTTGTCAGCGGGGGCCCCCCGCCTTCTTTTCCTGGATAAAAAGAAGCAAAAAACAAATATAAAAGCAAAAAAAAGAAAAGATTTCTCGCTACGCTCGAAATGACGGACTTATTCGTAAATTATGAGAAGACCTGGGAATTTGCCATCTAAAACCCTAAAGAAAGAATCGTCTTAAATTGCGGAGTGCGTTTATCTATACTGGACATTTTTTATTCATCAATAGAAGCTTCTTGTTGGCGTTTTTTTCTGGATGCTTCCATTAAATCCTTTAGCAGCCACATTATTAAAAATGGAACATAATAAAACAGCCAGCCGTGCAGCGCTAAACGGACGTCATGAAAGAAAAAATATAAACCTATTATATCAATTGAAGCTACGATAGAAAATACTAAATACGCCCTCCTTCTATCCTCAATGCTCGTTCTTTTCAAAAAATATTGTAGCACTCTCGTGAGTATAAATACATTTGTGAAGGAACCGATTAAGGACCATAGTATTCCAGTATCCATATAGTGTTTATCCTTAAATTTCTATTCTTAGTGTCAAATCCTACTTGAATATTTAGCCGCAAGCATTATCTTGATTATAGTACTTAAATAGAGGAACTATAGCTAATTAAGGAATCAATATTGGTTCTATTTTAGGAGACAAAAATGAATACTTTAAAAAGTTTAACACTACTAGTAGCACTTTCAGCATTATTAATTGGAATTGGAGCATATTTGGGGGGTCAGGGCGGCGCTACAATCGCTCTTGTTATCGCAATAGTAATGAACTTCGCAAGTTATTGGTGGAGTGACAAGATTGTACTAAAAATGTATAAGGCAAAAGAGGTAAAATATGAAGACTCCCCTGAGCTTTATGGTGATATACAAGAATTAGCTCAAAATGCCGGGCTTCCTATGCCCAAGGTTTACATCACCCCTCAGGACCAGCCAAACGCCTTTGCAACCGGTAGAGACCCAAACCACGCAGCTGTAGCTGTAACTCATGGTATTATGAGACTTCTAAGCCGTGAGGAATTAAAAGGCGTGCTAGCACACGAACTTGCACATATTAAGAATAGAGACATTTTAATTGGGTCTATAGCGGCTACAATTGCAACGGCAATTACCTATCTTGCTTACTTCGCCATGTTCTTTGGAGGCGGAAGGAATAGAGGCGGAAACCCAATTGCATTAATTGCAATGATTATACTAGCCCCTCTGGCTGCTACAGTCATAAGAATGACTATTTCGAGAACAAGGGAATACGCTGCGGACAAAGGCGGGGCCGAGATTTGCGGGAACCCTCTAGATCTTGCCAATGCACTTAGAAAACTGGGAATGGCTTCTCAAAGAATACCGCTGCAAGTAAGTGAGCAGACAGCCGACAGCACATCTCATATGCTGATAGCAAGCCCACTTACAGGAAAAGGGCTCAGCGCGCTATTCAGCACTCATCCTCCTATGGAAGAGAGGGTCAGAAGGCTTGAAGCTATGGTTAGCGGAATGGGTTAATTTTAGCCCCGGGGATATATTGACAAAGAATTTCAGGAGCCTAATACAATATGCCCAAATCAAAAAAGTATGTCAGGATCAGTCATAAACCAACTGGCATGTTGCTAGCCGAAGGGCCTATCGGCTGGGGGATTACCCCTTTTGAAGGTAATTACTATATACGAAAGAAATACCTTAAGACGGATAATTTTAAGATAAATTACATTCCCGGCTTATGCTTTTATAAATTTCTCTATGTATGGATGGATTTAATACTCAAAGACGACAAGAAAGTTTCAAACCTGGGCTGGCTTTACTGGCTACCAAACCCGATCTTTCCATTTATCTGGTATAGGGTTGGTCTCCCAAGCGTGCATCCGGAGTTAAAAGTAGAAGAATATGAAGTAAAACAGTAGGCTGTTGCCAGTTCACAATAAACTATCCTTATCCGACCTCTCCCTGATCCCGAATATTGTCAATATAAGCCGAAACAAGCTCCCATCTGTCGTATGATTTTTTCAGATTTTCAGTTACTTCACTGTACTCATCAGCTAAACCATCAGAACGCTCTTTGTCCTTAAAATTTGAAGGGTCGGCTAAGAGTTTTTCTAGACCAGCTTTTTTATCCTCAAAGCTATGAATTCTCTTCTCGAGATCCGGTAATGCTGTTTGAAGCTGCTTTTTACTGAGCTCTTCCCAATTTCCCATGTTCTCAATACCGTGCTCAATAAGTTCCTTATAAAGACGGTTACGTCTCTCAGCTTTTTTGCGTTTGTTCTCGACAGTCCGGGCTTTATTATCTACATTGAATGAACCTTCGTCACTGTATTCATTTAGCGTATCAAGGGGCACTTCCCGTCTTTTAGCTTGATGATAATGGAATTCGGAGTAGGTTCCCGGATAGGTTACTATGCCTTTTTCCTCCGCATACCAAATCTTATTTGCAACCCGGTCGAGAAAATGCCGGTCATGACTTATGACAACGAAAGTGCCTTTGTAGTACCTTAATGAATCGATCAGGACATTTCTGGATTGTATATCCAAATGATTAGTGGGCTCATCAAGTATCATAAAATTCTTAGGAGATAAAAGTGTTTTTGCAAGAGCGACCCTACTCTTCTCTCCTCCCGACAAAACGCTCACAGGTTTAAAAACATCCCCTTCAGTAAAGAGAAATGCTCCAAGTAATGATCTAATATCAGTTTCATTTTGACTGTAGCCCGCGGACTTAAGCTCCTCAATAATTGTGTTGGAAGTATTAAGAGTCTCCGCTTGATGCTGAGCGAAGAATGTAAGCTCTACGTTGTGCCCCAACTTCCTAGTGCCCTCAAAGGGTTCGGTACCTAAAAGAATTCTCGCAAGCGTGCTTTTCCCGGCTCCATTTTTTCCAATAAGAGCTATCTTATCACCTTTTGATATAGTCAGAGGATTCGCATCCTCAAACACTTTAAGCTCGGCATCGTCCTTGCTCCAATATGACTTTGAGAACTCTGATAACTCAAGCACAACCCTGCCTGACTGCTTGGGTTCGGGGAATTTAAATTTAATCGAAGCACCCTCAGATTCAGGAGCGGGTAAACGTTCTAATTTCTCAAGCATCTTTACGCGGCTCTGCACCTGTTTCGCTTTGGTATTTTTGTAACGAAACCTCTCAATAAACCTCTCGGTCTCCTTTATCATTCGCTGCTGATTATTATATGCAGACCTCTGAATAGACATACGGGACTGACGCTCTGTAATATAAGATGAATAGTTCCCGGCGTATTCAATAATTAGCCCACTATTTAACTCGGCAATTGTGGTTGCCATACGGTCCAGGAAATACTGGTCGTGGGATACCAAAATTACAGTTCCTAGAAATTGTTTTAAATATTCCTCAAGCCAGTCTATGCTTTCTATATCCAGATGGTTTGTAGGCTCGTCGAGTAAAAGTATGTTTGGGTTTTGCAAAAGGAGTTTGGCAAGAGCTACTCGCATTCTCCAACCGCCTGAAAAAGTGTTTAACGGCTTATTTAAATCGCTGATCTCAAAACCTAGTCCTAGCAGAAGCTTTTCAGTTTGATACCTGATAGTGTGTGAATCCCTTGTTCGCAGTTCATTATGAATTGCATCAAGCCTTAAAAGAGATCTTTTATATAGAGTAGAGCTGTGATCCGAGATGTTTTTTAATTCCTCGGCAATAGATTCTGATTCACGTTCAAACTCTTGTATTTCTTTAAAAACACTTAGAGCTTCTTCTAAGATTGAGTTGTCAGAATAAGTCTCCTCAACTTCCTGTGGAAGATAACCTATTACATGAGAAGGAGGCATGGAAACTGCTCCGCTGTCAGGTTTATGCAGACCGGCTATCATATTGAGCAAAGTTGTCTTGCCGACACCGTTTGGACCGAATAATCCGATCCTCTTCCCATCCTTTATGTGCCAGGAAAGATTTTTAAATATGTCTCTTGATCCAAAAGAGAGGGATATATCTTTAAGCTGAATCATCTATGTGCGATAAAGTAAATACAGGGACTAACTATATTGTTTTATTCTTTCGTAAACTCTATTTTAGTATTGATATAATTAAACTCAGACTCTGGCTTTAATATCAATTTCTTTTCATCGTCCTTAAACTCGTATGTGAAAGTTAAATTACTGTCCCCCTCTATTTCTAAGGTTAGGGAATCTTCATCGTATTAGTACTTACCTTCCAGATTAACCGATATTGCTTTTCCTATCATAAGTTTAAAAGTTTTATCACTCTCAAACTCTAAATTGAAAACTCCTGATTCCCATTTTCCTACAAAGGGGTTGACCAGACTCTCAATCGAGCTACACCCAGCATAAAACAATAAAGCAAAGGAGAAAACTGCTAATATCTGAATATGTCTATTCATGCTGAATTTGCTCCATTATAAAATCGATGACTTGAGAAACCTTATTTAATCTATCAGTAATATTTCAGTAATAATGTATGAATAAGATACACTACTGGGTAGAAATTTGTATGTATATGTTTTTTTCTTAATCTTAAGCTAAAAAGGGAAATTTATTCTAAATACAATGAAAAGTCATAAACCGATTATAGGCATAACCACCGATATCAAAGAAGGAAATTTTGAGATAGAGGAAAAGTACGCACACGCTGTAGCCAATGCCGGAGGAATACCAGTACTGATCCCTTCCATACCCGGGAATGCCGATTTAATTAAGGAAACTGTGGCAAGAATCGACGGCCTACTTCTACCCGGCTCTAGAGATATGGACCCCAAATACTACAATGAGACGCCTCATCCTAAATTAAGACCTATGAGCATTGAAAGAACCGAGATGGAATTTGCCGTTCTTGAAAATGCCCTTCAGAGAGAACTCCCTGTGCTGGGAATTTGCGGCGGGATGCAACTGATGAACGTCTTTTTCGGAGGGTCATTATTTCAAGACATTGATTCGTTTATTCCTGACGCACTACCTCATGAGAAAGGGGCCTTACACGATGTAGTTGTTGATAAACCCAGCACGCTGTATGAGATAATAGGTTTAGATAAATTCTCCGTAAAAAGCTACCATCATCAGGCTATACAAGAAATTGGAAAAGGGCTTAAAAAGTGCGCTGAATCAGGAGACAAAATAGTAGAGGGGATAGAATCCACAAATACGCAGTTTGCACTGGGAATTCAATGGCATCCTGAATTAGAGGAAAGTGAGGTCTCCAAAAAGATTTTTCAATCGTTTATAAAAGAATGCATTCGAGAATAGTGAATAGAAGCTTTTCAGGTTTGAGACTTAATCTGACGTTTTTTGGTTTAAAGAGATAAATAGTTCAGTCAGCAGCTTGCGGGAATCAGGAGAAGAACCTGCTATAAAACCGGCTGCCATAGCCATTAGCCCTGACTCCAAGGGATATTCTTCAATTACTTCGGATGTATCAATAAATTTTGACGCTTTGCCCTGGTTTTTTTTGCTTTTTTTATCCCCTGAACCTTTTGTTAAAGCACTTACAATTACAAAGAGCGCTCCAGCTAATACAATAGCAATTAAACCGCTTAACAATGCAGCGACATAGGGGTTTAAGACAGTGCCTAGATAAAGATATGAGGACCAGACAAGAAAGCCTATGCCGATGATTATTAAAATAATAGATACAAATAGTACAGCAACGAATATAGCAAGCCGGGTTATCATTGCTCGGATATATTCGTTTCCCGGTTTTAAGGCTGTTGATAATATCCGTTTTAGGTTACTCACGCTGATCTACCTGCGGTCAAAGAGCTTGCCAAGGAAAAGACCTACAATAAAGGCTATTAAGAGACTAAGCAAGGGTTTTTCCCTAATTTGATCCTCTATTGATTCCACTGTCTCCTTACTCATGTCACGAGCAGATTGGAATTCATCTCGAAGCCCCTCACTTAACTTATCCTTTGCAGCTTCGGTCTCAGTCTTTCCTTTTTCAATGAGAGTCTGGGCAATACCAGTCAGATCTTCCCTTAATTTTGAGATATCATCCTTAAGGGTTTCAACATCTTTACCTAAACGGTTATCTTGATCCATATGTTTCACCTTCCGATTTACATAATTATACAACAATTATAGTAAAATACTTAACAAATCTTAATAGGCTATAAAGATCAAGGCCAAATCGCCGGGATAAATCTCTTCATACGCAATATCTTAAAAAGCTCTCGAAGAGCTTCTTAGGCTATCTGAAAATCAGAGGGGAAATTAAGTAGCCCAGTTTGATTAGCACCCATTCCAGTTTGAGTTGCTTCTCCCCTTGCCTTTCAATACATTCCGCAAACCAGTCTCTGCTGTACCACTTCTACTTCGCGAACGACACCGAGAGGAACTCTGGATTTACAGGCAGCACCGGAGGATCTTCCCAAGTTTGCCCGGCGTCGAGAGTGTGAGCAACCACGCCGCTGAGATCTGGGCCACTCTGGATGGGCCCCACTAGCCAGACTTCCTGGTCGTCGATGGCGTCCACGCCGAGATAAAAGGTTGCAAATGGAGACGGTTCCTTATGGGTCCAGGTTTTTCCATCTGTCGTCAAATACATCCCAAAATCCCAAGCCCCAAAGACAGTATTCCTATCCACAACGGACAAACCGTTCACATCCGCTAACTGCGTCATCGGCTCGGTCTGGAGCTGCCAAGTATTGCCTCCATCGGTGGTACCAATGATACGGTTTGCCCCCGCACCAGCCCAAAGGGTTTCGCCGTCAACACCGCGAATCGTTTCGAAGAGCTTAGGCCCACCTCGATACTGCTCAGTCCACGATTTCCCGCCGTCGTCAGTTTTCCAGACAATGCCGGTCGTTTCCGTATCCGTTATCATCCCTCCGCCAACCCAGGCCGTTTGGCCGTCCACGCTGTAGACACCCTGGAGCTGAACATCTTGCACCGGCACCTGGAACACTTCCCAAGAGGTCGCGCCATCCGTCGACCTCAGCACGGTGCCCTCATATCCCACGACCCACAGTATCTCGTTACTGAGCGGGTAAACGGTGACAAGCTCCGCTGTCGTGGGTACTGAGTGTTGCCTCCAGTTCTGTCCGTCGCTCGTTGACAAGACAGTGTGCGCCGCAACCGCCCAGACATGATTCGCATCCAAGGCCACGATCGAGCGGACAGCGGAATCAGGCAGCGTGTCCTTGCTGCCTTGACGGACCCAGGTCTTACCGCCGTCGCTCGTAGATAATATGGTCCCGTAGGAGCCGTCTCCCGACTCTCCGCTGTCATTGACCGCCTCCCCCGAGATCCAAGCCGGAGCTGCCCCTGCTGTCATTGTTACACCCACCAATGCTCCCTATAGCAATGAACCCGACTATTAATAACCACAAAGTCAGGGTGGAACAATTAGCTGACCTAATCAATTTAATCATTGTAGCCCTCCTCCTTATCACCTAAATAGACCCAAATATATCCAGGAAATCTTTTGGTATTAAGTCACCAAATCAGGTATTTCGATATTAATACTTCCGTTGCATTTCCTTATTGAATACAAGTGCTTTTATAAATTGATCGTAACTTATTTAGGCAAATTTCACAAAAGTATATAAAAATTCACTACACAATGAAATAAGCAGGTGCATTGCTCCATCCAAAATAGTCAAGAAACGTTTTTATGTAAAGGATGATTTTTATAATATTTTTCTTCCAACTGAAGCGGTGTAAGGTATCCATGTGCTGAATGCGAAGACGGCCAAGGTCTTTCTTAGAATCAACAAGTTTTAGTACAGCTCCAAGTTCAATAATATAGATTCAGTCAATCTAAATTAGTTAAAAGCTATGGGACAAATTACTGGGATTATTTATAACCGGAGAGTTGAGACAGCTCCTGTAAAGTCTTTGCGCCCTCGTAATATTTACCGCCAATCTCCCAGGTTGGATAATGCATTATACCTCGTGAAAAACAGACCGTAGGCTTTGCATCTTTCCCAGCGGGGTCGCACTCGACATAGACAACGTACTTTGAGGCATCACCGAACAACGCCTTCTGAACAATGCAATGCGGGCATTTATAAGAGCCGTACATCACCGCCCCCTTCGTTCTTAAGTGCTTAGCCAGTCCTAGCTGAAAACTATTGGCTGTACTGGTTCCATCTAACTCAAAATCTAGAGAGTCCGATTGAAAAGCGCTAGAGCCTATTAACACAACCCCAAGTACGCATATTGTAAGAACTGTCGTTTTTAATGTTGATAATTTCGGATACAGCTCGGATTTTCTATACACGAGCATTATAAAAATAATCGTCATTATGAAGGCTGATACCAAACAATAAGGACATATTGCTTTTATTACAACAATCTCAAGATAAGTAAGATACAGAGAGAACGCAAAACCGGCCAATGATATTATATAGAGTAGAAGCCATCTGGTACTCCTAGCCATAGATACATAAATAAACCAAAAAATAAGTACGTATCCGACAGCACCTAAGAGAGCAACGGGAATCCCTAATATGCTTGAGTAACTACTCTGCCTGACCACATCACAATCAGATCCTTGTGAGCAGAATGCACTCTGCCCATCTGTGTAATGAAGATAAGTCAAATATACTGATAATAGGAACCCGATTACGGAAAGAATTAGGATTGTGGGTTTAAAATACTTACTTTTAGTCTTTTCTCTAGTACTCATATGATTTAGGAACTTCAATTTACTTGATTATAACTGCTTGGTAAATAAGAATATTGTCTCTTTTTCAATAAGCAATAGAATAATCAGTTTTCATAAAATTTATTCCCTGATACCGAGGTGTTTTTAAGAAGCACAGGGGATATATAACGCGCACCGAACTTTACACTTAAGTTATGGAGTTTCTTTAAAATTTCTCCAGCCCCTATAGAATCTACATAATTAAAAGGACCGCCCAGCACAGAGGGGAAACCCAAGCCTAGTAGAGCTGCGATATCTCCATCTTGTGGACTTTGGATAACTCCCTCTTCAAGACAAAGTAGAGCCTCATTAACCATAGCCAACAAAAGCCGTTCTTGTATGTCTTTGTGACTTATATTCTCGGCTTTCTCAGACTGAACAGGAAAAAATTTATAGACTGATTTATCAAATTTCCCCTGACCCTTGTGGTATCTGTAAAATCCTTTCCCGTTCTTTACACCTATCCTTTCATTACTAACCAATAACCCGAGAGAAGGATGAGGTTTTATTTTATCTCCGTGCACCTGGTATATGATATTCGATGCTTTTTGCACTAAATCAATTCCAATTTTATCCATAACCTTAAAAGGTCCTTCTTCAAATCCTAAGCTGACCATTGCATCTTCAATATCCTCTATAGAAACGCCTTCACTAACTAGGGTCAAGCACTCATTAAAATAAGCCAGCTGAACCCTTGTAGTGTAGGAGCCGGTGCCGCCGTTTACCACAATTGGGATTTTCCCAACATGCTTTGAAAACTCGATAATTTCTGCCAGTGCTTCTTTAGATGTAGTTTCTGTAACGGATATTTCAATAAGTTCTGAGCTGCCAGCAGGATCGAAAATGCGAATCCCCATAACTCTATCAGGCCGTATCGAATTAGATGCAATATCGGCAATAGGATAGACAAAAGAGTTTGAAAGATATATTGAATCATCAAGTATTAGCGGCTCAACCTCTTTTAAAATATCGAGCTTTAATTTTAGATCATCTTCCGCACATTCAAAAATTATCTGAGATCTTTTAAATCCCGAGTAATCAGATGTGGCGCTTATTAAATCAAATTTATGTTCAAACTCTAAATCGTTTATTTTCTGATTTTCGTATTTTTCCCTGAAGAAACTGTAGCACTCTTTAAGACCTGAACCCGCTTCTACGTCATCATCACCCTTTAACCTTACTCTAACTCCATTATCCGCTGCGAGAGAAGCTATCTTAATTCCCATAGGTGAAGT
>SMUY01415713.1_pt1 | contig 13351 bp, 11 predicted proteins | sample 2456441 | NCBI WGS metagenome assembly SMUY01 (sample SAMN11095931, study PRJNA526329) | marine sediment metagenome | biome: Marine sediment; feature: Surficial sediment; material: Deep marine sediment; isolation source: Hadal surficial sediment | place: Pacific Ocean | collected 2014-11 | depth...
ATAGAGTATCTGGTTACTTTGGTGTTGTTGAGGAACAAGCAAATAGATGGTATTTTAATATTGACGATCTTTCATACTATACTGAAGATTTCCTATTAAGAGTATGCCAAGTGCCTTATGTTGGAGGTCCTGCTGCTGAGTGTCTCAACTGTTTGGAATATTCAAAGGGAAGTGCTACTCTCATAAAACCCAGTTGGTGGAGGTAACCTAAGGACTAAAAATCATTTGCCCGATAAACTTTAGCCTTGCCATTAATTATTACCGCCAATACCTTTTCTTTAGCCAGTAGTCTGGAATCAGTAAAACTGACTGGGAAACCGATGGAGTTACTGGTTTTATAGCTTTCATAAGGGCCTCCTGCCGGTAAATCCTGACCAGTATATAAGGATTTGTTAGTGTTTAAGAGTGTCCTGCCTTCCCAGTTCATCTCAATAATAGGTATTTGGTCTATTTCTGTTTCCTTATCGGGTCCAAAAACACTTTTACCGTAGATCTGAGACCACTGACTATTGGTTTCCCAATCATTTAATATTAAGTTGGCATTATGTAAAAGACCAGAAACGTAATAGTTACGGTCTTGTCTGTCCCAGCAATAACCAGTCCCTGTCAGGGGACAGAAGGATATGGTGACATTGGTAGACTGGATTACATCATTAACGATTTCATGATATTCCAGTACTCTTTCGGGGTAGATCCTTTCTTCACCATTTATTCTTACTGCTAGAATTAGATCACTTTGTTTATGGTTGCCATCTATAAACATTTCTTTGGTTCCAATTTCTTTAAAATCAGGATTGTAAATAGCTGGGATGGCGTTTGGTGCTGCTGCCTGCACTATAAAATCCGTATCGATAAGCCATCCATCTTTTTGTTCAGTTTCCAGTAATTCTTTTTCCACACCTTCACTATATAGAGAAACTTCTGCATAAAAAGCAGCAATGCTGAACCAATAGGCTTTTACCTGATGTAAGAAATTTAAACGGGCGCCCCGGTTTGGGCCACTGATAGATTCTCCAAAAACGTTCCAATGATTGCCCAGGTTGTCTTCAAGGATGGCAGGTAATGAATCAGATGGGTGAAAATCTAAAATATTTCCATTCAGCTCCCGGTCATAGGCAACCAGGATGTCGAATTGTAAATTGTTATAGACTACAAATTTTTCATTTTGGAATTCATCTTGCAATACAGATGCTGTAGATGTTTGAACCAAGGTTGGTTGTATACTTACTTGGTCTTCCTCACAAGCATTCAGGAAGAAACCTGTAATGATAACGCAGTACGAAAATTTATAATTGCTTATCAAGTTGTATAATGTCCGTATCATTCTTACTAAAGTTTATGTGTATAGAGGCCACCAGCTTGCTGCTGGTAGTAATTTGAAATCCATTCAAGTTCCGATAAATTGGTAGTTCTGCGGAGAATCCCAAAATGATTTTAGGTGTTATACTTAAATTAATTCCCGGAACCAGGTACAGCCAGGTCCCACCGGTATTGTCATTGTCAAAGTCTTCAATTTGATCTTTTTGAGTATTTCTTAGCCTGAATAACAAGCTGGGAGTGGTAATTACGCTTCCTACTACATAGTCATCAGATATTCCCGCAAATATTTGGAGCTCATTACCAAATTTATACCTATCATGAAAGGTAAGGTTATCTGAAGAGGTATTCAATCGGTAGAACAATGAGCTGGTTAGCTGTAAGGATTTTCTTTGACTGAATGGGGTTTGATAGCTTATAAGGAAAATAGCATCAAAAGAACCGGTTCCAGGTTGCAGATTGGCAGGGAGTATGAACCCGTCACTGTTGTTTACTTTTTTTGTTTCTCCTGTAGGGAATTTCATACCTCCTCCAACCACCAGAGGATATTTTTGCGATACAGGTATTTTAAATTGCCCGATTAAAGAGATGTCTCCGATCCCATTTGTTTCTAACAAAAGGGGTTGACTCAGTTGGTCAGTCTCTTCACTGGTCCATATGTAAGGTACCAGCACCGATAGTGCCACAAATTTACTGATGACATAATCGGCTTGAAGCAGAAGGGTTTTAGTTGCTCTTTTAATACGTTCGTCATCTGTCAAATTTCCGTCCAAATAAACATCCTCTATTTTGTTATAGTCATAGATGAGTCTTAGTTGTGCAGAATTAGCAGGATAGGTATTAATCCTTAATGCACCGGTAATAGGTACCCCTCCGGTACAGCAAGTCTGTGAAAATATACTATTTGGTATCACAGCCAAACAGCCAACCAAAACCATTATTATTGTGGAATTCATCTGGGAATTTACTAATAATTCGGTTTGATTTATGTCGTATTAATTACATTATATAACCCATTTTAGGTTAGTTTAGTTCTTTCCAACAACCGTATTTGAATCGTATCTTTAAAACCAATATATTACCGCACTATCTAAATGATCTACGTCAGTCGCCAGGAGCACTTTAATGCCGCTCATAAACTATACAATCCCAAGTGGAGCGCGGAAAAAAACATTGAGGTTTTTGGCCCCTGTGCCAATGAAAACTGGCATGGCCATAACTTTGATCTGATCGTGACCGTAAAGGGCGATCCGGATCCTGCAACTGGCTTTGTGGTGGATCTTAAAAAACTAAGCCTGCTCATACGAAAAACTGTTCTGGAACCCCTGGACCACAAAAATCTTAACCTGGATGTACCCTTTTTGAGGGGGAAAATGGTTAGTACTGAGATTCTGGCAGAAGAAATATGGCAGTTATTGGAAAATAAAATACCTGAGATCACCGCGGTAGGGCAGTTGCACTCAATAAAGTTGTATGAAACACCCCGTAATTTTGTGGAGTATTTTGGGCCAGATCAATCTAACCCATGAAGTACTATCTCATCGCTGGTGAACGTTCAGGCGATCTTCACGGATCTCATTTGATAAATGAATTAAAATTACAGGATCCGGCTGCCGAGATTAGGTGTTGGGGTGGTGATTTAATGGAGCAGGCAGGAGGGTCCTTGGCGGTACACTATAAGGACCTGTCTTTCATGGGTTTTTGGGAGGTATTTACCAATCTCCTGACCATTAAAAAATTCCTTGATTACTGTAAAAAAGACCTGCTGGAATACCAACCGGATGTAGTGGTATTAATTGACTATCCGGGGTTTAATTTGAGAATTGCGGAATTTGCTCATAAAAACCAATTAAAGGTTTGCTATTTTATTTCACCTAAACTCTGGGCCTGGAACCGTAAACGGGCAGCTAAGATCAAACAGCATGTTGATAGGATGTATGCCATTTTACCTTTTGAGAAGCAGTTTTACCAGCAATATGAGTACCATGTAAATTATGTGGGCAACCCGCTAGTTGATACCATCAACAATTTTCGAACACCTCCTGATTTTATCCATACACTCCAGACCGGAGACAGGCCGGTGGTAGCCGTTTTGCCTGGCAGCCGTCGACAGGAAATTAAACACATGTTGGAAGTGATGTTAGAGCTGGTGCCGGAATTCCCGCAGTGCAAATTTGTGGTGGCGGCTGTAGATAATATACCTGCTGAATTTTACCAGGGCGCAAGCCGATTAAACGATGTTGCCATTGTTACAAACAAAGCTTATGAGCTATTGTCGGTGGCCAGTGTAGCAGTGGTCACATCTGGTACTGCCTCCTTGGAAACTGCTTTATTTGATGTTCCACAGGTGGTCTGTTATAAAACCAGTTGGCTTTCCTACTGGATTGCCCGTGCCCTGATCAAGGTCCCCTATCTCTCATTGGTAAATTTAATAGCAAGGCAGATGGTGGTCCCGGAACTAATCCAAAATGAATTCCGCAAAGAAAAGATTGCCAAACACCTTAAGGAACTGCTTGAGGAGAGCCCGGCATTGACCAGTCAACAAGCTGGATACAGGAAAGTAAAAATTTTGCTGGGGAATAAAAAAGCCTCACAGGAGACTGCCAGGCTTATAGTCGATTACTTGTCTGAATGACTTTAGATAAATCTGAGATCTAAGATCTGATATCTCAGATCCCTTAAGCAACCTTCAACTTATTGAATTTAGATTTTTCAATTTTGGATCTGGCATAGTCCAAAGTGATGCTCAATGTCTTGATGCTTTTTTCAGAGGGTATCTCGAACATGGCATCTGTGATGATTGCTTCACAAATTGAGCGAAGCCCCCGTGCGCCAAGTTTGAATTCCACTGCTTTTTCTACAATATAGTCCAGTGCTTCCGGTTTAAACTCAAGTGCTACACCCTCCATTTCAAACAACTTCACATATTGCTTGGAAAGTGCATTCTTTGGTTCAATCATAATCCTTTTTAGAATTTCTTTCGAAAGAGGATTGAGATAAGTTAATACCGGCAGCCTGCCAATGAGCTCAGGTATTAACCCAAAGCTTTTAAGGTCCTTAGCATTTACAAATTGTAGTAAATTCTCATCGTCCAGGTTTACTTGTTGATCTTTTTCTTCATTTGAAGTAAACCCGAGAGGACGTGTATTTAATCGATTGGCAATGGTTCTGGTAATACCGTCAAAAGCTCCACCACAGAGAAATAGAATGTTCTCAGTATTAACCGAGATCATTTTTTGATCAGGATGTTTACGCCCACCTTGAGGTGGTACATTCACAGCTGTGCCTTCCAGTAGTTTAAGTAGCGCTTGTTGTACGCCCTCTCCACTTACATCCCGTGTGATGGAAGGGTTGTCGGATTTACGGGCAATTTTATCAAGTTCATCTATATATACAATTCCCCTTTCGGCGGCTTCCAGGTCATAGTTAGCCGCTTGAAGTAATCGGGTCAGGATACTTTCAACATCTTCACCAACATATCCTGCTTCTGTAAGAACCGTCGCGTCAGCTATACAAAACGGCACTTGTAGGATATTTGCTAGTGTACGTGCCAGATAGGTTTTGCCAGTGCCCGTTTCACCGATCATGATGATATTGGATTTCTCAATGATCACCTCTTCCTCAGTTCGCTGCTGCATCAGGCGCTTGTAATGATTATAAACGGCTACAGCAATGACTTTTTTAGCCTCGTCCTGCCCCACTACATACTGATCCAGGTATTTTTTTAATTCTACCGGTTTGATCAGATCGAAATTAGGTGCCGATGTGTTGTCATTCCCTTTGGTTTTTATTTCTTCGGAAAGAATCTGTTGGGCCTGGATAATGCATTTATCACATATATGTGCATTGATCCCGGAAATCATCAGATCAACATCTTTCTTATTTCTACCGCAAAATGAACAGGTTACCTGTGCCATATAATTAATTTACTAAATTAAATGGATTTGTCGGCCGATAGATCAGGATTTAATTAGAATCTCATCGATCAAACCATAGGATTTCGCTTCTGCAGTGGTCATCCAATAGTCCCTGTCGGCGTCTTTTTCAATATCTGCTATTTTTTTTCCACTATGCTGCGCCAAAATCTCATACAATTCGTTTTTCAAAGATAGAATCAGCTTTAGGGAAATTTCCATGTCTTTGGTAGGGCCCTGCATCCCACCGGATGGTTGGTGGATCATAATCCTTGCGTGAGGAAGAGCTGACCGTTTTCCTGCTGCTCCCCCAGCCAGTAAAACTGCGCCCATAGACGCCGCCAGACCGGTACAAATAGTGGCAACTTCAGGAGTAATGTATTGCATGGTATCATAAATTCCCAAACCAGCGGTTACGGAACCTCCCGGGCTGTTTATATATAACATGATCTCCTTTTTAGCATCTGTTGATTGTAGAAATAAAAGTTGGGCAGTAATAATATTGGCAATATTATCATCGACAGGGAGGCCCAGGAATATGATTCTGTCCATAATCAACCTTGAAAAAACATCTATTTCCCGAAAATTAGTGGGACGTTCTTCAATAACCGAACGGGTCATGCTTTCAATATGATGAACATAACTATCAAAAGTACTGCCGCTGATGTTTTGGCCTTTCACAGCAAATTTCCTGAATTCGTTTTTATCTATCATGGGTGATTAATTGATCGGAAATAAAACTAACTCATTTAGTTCAAAAAGGTTTACAAAATTAATAAAAAAGCCACTGTAAAAAAGGACTTTTTAATAGCGGAAAGTACATTACCTGGTTGCTTCCTTTTTGAACTGTTCCAGGCTTACATCCTTTTTGGCAATACTGATTTTATCACGGATCAGGTTCATTATCTTGTCATTGCGTACCTGGTTGAATACCTGAAGGTAATTTTGTCCCTCATTCCCTTTCAAATAATTGTCTGCGAAGGCATCAAGCTGATCGTCCATTTGATCTCCTATTCCGGAAGAAGCTAACTGGGCCACTATTAGTTCTTTTGCTTTTGAAACCACTTCTTCATTCTCCACTTTTACTTCGTTATCATCGGCTATGCGATTCAAAATAAGCTTCCATTTCATCTCTTTGGCGTAATTCTGGTAGTCCTTATCAACTTCTTCTTCGTTTACCTTACCCTCACTGGACACCACCAACCATCGTTTCAAGAATTCATCCGGCAAGTCCATTTTAGTAGCTCTTAGAATCTCTTCGCGAATGCTATGCGTTAGTAAATTTTCTGTTTTTCTTCGGAAGCTGCTACTTAAATATTCCTTGATTTTCTCTTTTAGATCCTTTTGGGTTTTGACCTGATCTTTACCGAATATCTTATCGTAGAATTCCTGATTGAGTTCAGCAGGTTCCATGCGTTTGATATCTTTTACATTTAAGGTTACCCCATTAAGTTTTGACTCAGCCAGTTCTTCTTCGGTTTTGTCCAGCAATCGTGCCTGGTGTGCAGTGTCTTTGATGGCCTTGGTTAGATTAAATGTGATTGAATCTCCTGGTTTCTTCCCGATGAAATTTTTCTGCTCCTTTTTTTCCACTTGTTGGATGGATAGGGTAATCTCGTTCTCAATGTCCAGTGCTTCCTCAATCAATACTCCCTGAATGATATCCTCCGCTTCGGATTGTTCAACACTTACATTTTCACCATAACTTTTCCGGATATTTTCCAACTCTTCTGACACCATCTTTTGGTCTACCTTGATGTTATATTCGGTAACCTTTCTCTTTTTTGAGAGATCATATTTGAAATCGTCAACCAGTCCTATATTGTATTCGAACTCAAAGTCTTTTTGGTGGTCCCAATCAACGGTCTTACTTTTCCCCAGGTTAGGTAGGGGATCACCTAATATTTTCAGATTCTGCTCCTTGATATAGTCTGTGAGGGAGCTGGAAAGCATTTTGTTTATTTCATCAACAAGAATTGACTTCCCATACATTTTCTTAATTAGTCCAAATGGGACCTTCCCGGGACGGAATCCTTTGATCTGAGCTTTCTTGCTGAACTCTTTTATTTTTTGTGACACCTGGGGTTGATAATCCCCTTCCTTTAATGTAATTTTAATTAGGGCTTCATTGGATTTTTGTCGATCTAATGTAATGTCCATTGATATAGTTTTGTTTAATACAAAAGGACTAAAAACCCTCAATCCCCAAGATAACTTTTAACCAGGTGATTGAGGGCTTGGTGGTGCGGATGAAGGGACTCGAACCCCCATGCCGTAAGGCGCTAGATCCTAAGTCTAGTGCGTCTACCAATTTCGCCACATCCGCATTTTGAGATGTTGGTAAAATTGTCACCTGAGTAGCTTAACATTCACACTAGACCACCTGGTGTGAATACCGGCAGGCAGGTCTGCCAATTTAGCCACATCCCCATTAAAATTGGAAGGGCAAAGTTAGCCTATTTTTTCAAAATATCACAATGTAAAATTAATGCTTGAGATGAGTTTAAAACCCTGTTACGTTCTTCATGATTACTGTTGATGTAGAAGAGGAAAAAAAGGAGATTATAAGGCGATACCGACGTCTTTTAAGGAGGGCCAAACCTTTTTTAAAAGAAGGTGATGCCAAAACAATCCGCAAAGCATTTAATACTGCGATGGAAGCGCATAAAGATATGCGCCGGCGTAGCGGAGAACCTTTTATATATCACCCCCTGGATGTTGCATTGATTGCTATTGATGAGATTGGGTTAGGGACAACTTCAATCGTAGCTGCATTATTACATGATGTAGTTGAGGATACGCACCTGGAAATAGCTGATGTAGAAAGAGATTTTGGGACTAAGGTAGCCCGGATCATAGATGGTCTTACAAAAATATCCGGAGTTTTTGGCCAGGGTACCTCAGAGCAAGCAGAGAACTTCCGTAAAATGCTTCTGACTTTATCAGATGATGTTCGGGTGATTTTGATCAAGTTGGCCGATCGCTTGCACAACATGCGTACGCTTGCAAGCATGCCTCAGAACAAACAATTGAAAGTGGCTTCTGAGACCGTGTATATATATGCCCCATTGGCCCACCGCCTGGGTCTGTATGCCATAAAAACAGAATTGGAAGACCTCTGTTTGAAGTATACGGAATCTGAGCAATACCATGCAATAGCCAAAAAGATTGTAGCCACCCAGGAAGCCAGGGATCGATTCGTGAACAAATTTATTCGCCCGATTAAAAAGGAGTTGAAGGAGCAGGGTTTCGATTTTGAAATAAAGGGGCGGACCAAGTCCATTTATTCCATTTGGAATAAAATGCGAAAGCAAAACATTCCTTATGAAGAAGTTTACGATCTGTTTGCAGTTCGCATCATACTTAACGGTGATCCGGAAAATGAGAAAGCGGATTGTTGGAAAGTATATTCCATTGTAACTGATTTCTATCAACCGAACCCTGATCGGTTAAGGGATTGGATCAGCACACCAAAAGGAAACGGGTACGAATCCTTGCATACCACGGTGATGAGTAGTCCTGGTCAATGGGTAGAAGTGCAGATCAGGGCCAGAAGAATGAATGATATTGCTGAAAAGGGTTATGCTGCCCATTGGAAATATAAGGACAACTCTGGTAACGGCCAATCTTCCGGGCTGGAACAATGGATTGCCAGAGTAAGGGAGATGCTGGAGCAGTCCGACAGTACCGCTATTGAATTTGTCGATGATTTTAGATCGAACCTGTTTCATGAGGAAGTCTTTGTGTTTACTCCTCAAGGTGAATTAAAAACCTTGCCTCACGGCGCTACCGCACTGGACTTTGCCTTCGAGATTCACACAGAAGTTGGAGCTAGATGCCTTGGAGCCAAGGTGAATCAGCGTTTGGTGCCATTGAATCATATATTAAAAAATGGGGATCAGGTTGAGGTGCTCACTTCCAAAAAGCAAAAACCTAACGCCGATTGGCTTAGGTTTGTAGTTACCTCCAAAGCCAGATCGAAGATCAAAGATTCCTTAAATGAAGAACGGAAAGGTGCTGCCAGTGAAGGGAAGGAAATTGTCAAACGAAAGCTCCGGCAGATGAAATTGAAGTTGAATAATGAAATTGTAGAGCAGCTGAGGGCTTACTTTGACGAGCGGACAGTACTTGATTTCTACTATAAGGTAGGAAAGGGTGTAATTAATGCCACAGAGATCAAACGGTTCAAAGCAGCACGCTCCAGCATTCCCAAGGATCCCAGCGACCGCATCGAAGACGCTGCTTCATTTAAAAAACAAATAGCCAAGGTACGGCAAAAGCAAGATGATATGCTTTTGATCGGTGAGGATATGGATGAGGTCGACTATCGTATTGCAAAATGTTGTAACCCTATACCGGGCGATGAGGTATTCGGATTTGTTACCGTGAATGAGGGAATTAAAATTCACCGCACCAATTGTCCCAATGCCCCTGAGTTGTTGTCCAACTATGGATATAGGGTGGTCAAGGCAAAATGGTCTTCGCAAATGGACAATGCCTTTTTAACTGACGTAAAGATTATAGGAACTGATCGTGTGGGTTTGATTAATGACGTAACCAACATAATTTCCGGAGAGTTAAAAGTAAACATGCGTGCGATGACAATTGCAACCGATCAGGGAATATTTGAAGGGAAAATCACGCTTTATGTGCAGGACACTGGTCATCTAGAGGTAATGATTAGAAAGTTGCAGAAAGTGATGGGGGTTGTGAAGGTAACCAGAATCGATACTACCAAATGAAAATTATACTTTATAATGACCTATATTTGCTTGGTAAGCTATGGGTTTTGATAAAAACATATTTGGTAAAGTAAAGAAGATATTTACCGCTTATCTGGAAAACAGGGGACTGAGGAAAACACCAGAACGATTTGCTATACTTGAGGAGATTTACAGCAAGGATGGACATTTTGATGTAGATTCTCTTTACATAAGTATGAAGAACAAAAACTACATGGTAAGCCGGGCTACTGTGTACAATTCACTGGATTTGTTAATAGAATGTGATTTAGTCAGCAAACACCAATTTGGACAAAACCTTACCCAGTATGAAAAATCCTATGGCTTTAAACAGCATGATCACCTGATTTGTACAGATTGTCATAAAGTAGTAGAATTTTGTGATCCCAGAATCCATAGTATTCAGACTACAGTAGCTGATCTATTAAAATTTAAGGTGTTGCACCATAGTTTGATTTTGTACGCTGAATGTAAGGACAGCAACTGTCAAAATAAGAAAGTATGAAATACCAATATGAAATAGAGGACTCGATATTGACCCTTACCTTGGACGGGGATTTAATCGGGGAGAACCGGGGGCCTGAACTTATGGAATTGGCCAATGAACAAGTAAACAATGATGTAAAGCATTGTGCAATAGACATCTCAAAGGTTCGATTTATTAATAGCAGCGGAATTGGTGTATTGATCACCCTATTGACAAAGTTCCGCAATGTTGACGGTGAAGTCGTATTAATCAACCCCTCAGAACAAGTAAAGAAGTTATTAATTATTACCAAACTCAATGCCATCTTCACCATCGTGGACACCAAAGAAGAAGCATTCCGGGAGTTGAAAAATTCATAATTTACCATGAGTGTAGACGTACTACTAGGCCTTCAATGGGGAGATGAGGGTAAGGGAAAGATTGTGGACGTGATGGCTCCCAAATATCACATGGTTGCAAGATTCCAGGGAGGACCAAACGCCGGCCACACACTGGAATTTGACGGGATAAAGCATGTATTGCACCAAATCCCCTCGGGAGTGTTTCGGTCCGACATCAAAAATGTAATCGGAAATGGGGTGGTATTGGATCCGGTGATATTTCGCAAGGAAGTAGAAGCCCTGGACCACAGGGGAGTGGATGTAAACAGTAACTTGTTTGTCAGTAATAAGGCTCATCTAATATTACCTACTCATGGACTACTTGATGCTTGTTATGAACAATCTAAAGGCAAGCTAAAGATTGGCAGTACGCTCAAAGGAATTGGCCCCACCTACCAGGATAAAATTGCCCGCGTGGGATTGCGTGTGGGAGATATATTAAGTCCAGATTTTAAGTCCAGGTACCGGTCCTTAGTTGAGCGCCATCAAAGGATTCTCGATTGCTACCAGTTTTCCTATGAGCTGGAAGAAAAGGAGGAGGTTTTCTTCCAGTCAATTGAATACCTAAAGCATTTCCATTTGACGGACACTACTTATTTGGTAAACCATGCCATAAGTGATAATCAAACTATTCTGGCGGAGGGAGCACAAGGATCCTTACTGGATATTGATTTTGGAAGTTATCCATTTGTGACCAGTTCCAATACGATGATAGCAGGTGTGTGCTCAGGTTTAGGAATTGCCCCATCTCGAATAAACGAAGTATACGGGATATTCAAAGCTTACTGCACCAGGGTTGGCAGCGGCCCATTTCCCACCGAGTTACTTGATGATACCGGTGAGACATTGCGGATGGTTGGACGTGAATATGGAGCCACTACGGGTCGCCCCAGACGGTGTGGGTGGTTGGACCTGCCCGCTTTGAAATACACCATTATGATCAATGGAGCCACCCGGTTATTCATGATGAAGGCAGATGTATTAAATGACTTCGAAGAGATTAAAGTTTGTACACATTACAAGTTATCAAATGGTGATATCACTGAAGAACTGCCTTTTGATGTAAACCAGGAAATAGAACCCGTTTATCACACTTTATCCGGATGGCAGCAATCATTAAATGGGGTGGAAAATTTTGATCGGATGCCCCGGGAGTTATTAAAGTATGTTAATTACTTGGAGGAGCAATTACAGGTTCCTATTGGCATTGTTTCTATTGGTCCTGACCGAAAGCAGACCATTATGAGATCAGAACTGTCTACTCTGTAGAGTCCTCTTTATAATGGTCTGAAATATCGCGTTGCGGTGGGCAAAAAAATTAATTCACGAATGTATTTGTGTGGGAGAGAAAAAGGGGTTAGTTTTGCGTCCTTGTTTGGCAGAGGGGATAGGGAAGAGGGAGTAGATCCAGGGGGATTTACGCGATGACCTTAGAATAAGATCGGGTCAAAAAGTTCATTGAGTGAATGGAATAAAGAAAGATAGCAACCGCTTAAAAGTGACGATGTCAATTTTTAAGAAAAGGGTCGGGGGATAGACATCCGCAAGTTATATTACAACGGAGAGTTTGATCCTGGCTCAGGATGAACGCTAGCGGCAGGCCTAATACATGCAAGTCGAGGGGCAGCAGTCCCGATTTATCGGGAGCTGGCGACCGGCGCACGGGTGCGTAACGCGTATGCAATCTACCCACTGCACAGGGATAGCCCGTGGAAACATGGATTAATACCTGATAACACAGGGAGCCCACCTGAGCACCTTGTTAAAGTTTTGGCGGCAGTGGATGAGCATGCGTCCCATTAGCTAGTTGGTAAGGTAACAGCTTACCAAGGCGATGATGGGTAGGGGTTCTGAGAGGATGATCCCCCACACTGGTACTGAGATACGGACCAGACTCCTACGGGAGGCAGCAGTAGGGAATATTGGTCAATGGACGCAAGTCTGAACCAGCCATGCCGCGTGCAGGAAGACGGCCTTCTGGGTTGTAAACTGCTTTTTTCAGGGAAGAAAACACTCTTGCGAGAGGGATTGCCGGTACCTGAGGAATAAGCACCGGCTAACTCCGTGCCAGCAGCCGCGGTAATACGGAGGGTGCAAGCGTTGTCCGGATTTATTGGGTTTAAAGGGTGCGTAGGCGGCCCGTTAAGTCAGTGGTGAAAGGTATCAGCTCAACTGATGAAGTGCCATTGAAACTAACGGGCTTGAGTACAGACGAGGTAGGCGGAATTTATGGTGTAGCGGTGAAATGCATAGATACCATAAAGAACACCGATAGCGAAGGCAGCTTACTAGACTGAGACTGACGCTGAGGCACGAAAGCGTGGGGAGCAAACAGGATTAGATACCCTGGTAGTCCACGCCGTAAACGATGATTACTGGATGTGTGCGATAGACAGTACGCGTCTAAGCGAAAGCGTTAAGTAATCCACCTGGGGAGTACGATCGCAAGATTGAAACTCAAAGGAATTGACGGGGGTCCGCACAAGCGGTGGAGCATGTGGTTTAATTCGA
>SMUY01040651.1_pt1 | contig 13348 bp, 10 predicted proteins | sample 2456441 | NCBI WGS metagenome assembly SMUY01 (sample SAMN11095931, study PRJNA526329) | marine sediment metagenome | biome: Marine sediment; feature: Surficial sediment; material: Deep marine sediment; isolation source: Hadal surficial sediment | place: Pacific Ocean | collected 2014-11 | depth...
CACAGCGCCGCGATGCGGCCCTCGATGGGGATGTCCTCGGCCTTCAGGCCCTTGGGATAGCCCGAGCCGTCCCACTTTTCGTGGTGGGTGAGCACGATGATCCGCGCCATGCGGATGATCTCGGACCCGTGGTCGGTGAGAATGCTGGCGCCGATGTCGACGTGGGTCTTCATGACCTGCCACTCCTCCGCGGTGAGCTTCCCCGGTTTCAACAGGATGCGGTCGGGGATGCCGATCTTGCCCACGTCGTGCAGGGGGCTGGTGTACAGCAGCAACTCGCAACGCCCGGCGCTCAAGCCGGCGGCCAGGCCCAGGGCCTGACAGCTCTTGCTCATGCGGATGACGTGCATGCCGGTCTCGTTGTCGCGGTATTCGCCGGCGCGGCCCAGGCGGCGGACGATCTCCAACTGGGTGCGGTACAGCTGATCCGTCCGCTCGCGCACCTTGGCCTCCAGGATGTCGCTCTGCCAGCGGTGCCGGTTATAGAGGATGCGCACCTCGAGAAGGTTGCGCACCCGGGTCAGCACCTCGCTGCGCTCGAACGGCTTGGCGATGAAATCCTTGGCTCCCAGCTCCAAGGCCTTGAGGCGGGTCGCCGGGTCAAGGTCGGCGCTGAGCACCAGCACGGGCAGGAGGTCGTCGCGGATGGCATCGGTCAGGGCCTCGAGGACCTGGAAGCCGTCCATCCCCGGCATGCGGATGTCGAGAAGCACGATGTCGAATCGCCGCCGGTTGTTTAGTCTGACAACCTCTCTTGGATCGGTTGTGGTGTGGACATTCCTGTATCCCCCCTCGCCGAGCATCCGTTCGAGAAGCAGGACGTTGGCCGGGTTGTCGTCGACGACGAGGATCGGTGCCTTCAACGAGGCGCCATGGATATCCTTCATCTGGCCCTCTCCGCTGTGGCGCCGCTGGCCCGCACTTGGGGCGTTGCGACGCCCGGGCAGGGAGTCGAGCACGAATCGTGCCAACCGGGCCCGTCGGCGGCGAAGAAATTCGGGATCCCACGGACCCCTGTCGGCGCCGCCGCGCCGCTCGCCCACAGGCCCCGGAAACCCTCGGTTTAAGGCCCCTGTGGGCGCGGCCCCGGGGGAACGGCGGGGCCGGGCCGCCGGCGCGGCCGGGCGGGAAAGGGCGCGAAACGTCCCCCGGCAGGCAATTTGCAACCCAAAATGCGCCGCCGCCTGCACCGGGGCGGCGGATTATCCATGGCGACATCGCCACGTATGAAACTACGGCGCGTCGTTGAGGGTCCAATCGTCGTCGTCGCCGATGCGCCTGGCCGCTTCCAGCTTGGCCAGCAGCAGCACCGGCCCGGCGTAGCGCTTGAGGTGGGAGATGATGGCCGCGTCGGTGGCGCCGAAATCGGCGGCGTACCAGTCGTACAGGCTGGAAACGATAAGACGGTCGCCATCGAAGGCGACTCCCCGCGGGTCGTTGACGTACTGGCGCGCCTCCGGCGGGACCCGCTAACAGGCCGCGACGATGAACAGCCGGCGGAAGGGAAACAGGGTCGTGCCGTCGCCGCGCCGAGGATAGGCGGCCCCGATGCGGGTCGTGTATTGGGCGAGGAAAGACGAGCGCTCGTCGTCTTCGAGCGCGTCCAGGAGCGGCTTGAGCGCCGATCCCCGGGTCCATTCGACCACCGGGTTCTCTCCCTCCAGCACGTGCGTGTACACGGTCTCCCAGATGTCGAGGGTGCGGGCCAGGGGCGCCAGCATATCGTAGTAGGCCTCGGGGGAAGCCACCGGCCGCAGGCGCAGGACGGCGTCCAGACGGGCCCGCCAGGACCCGGCCTCGGCGGCCTCGGCCATGCACGTATGGGATGGCTCGGCGTAGTTGCGGGGCATCTGCACGGCGAGGACGCCGCCCGGCCGGAGCCGCCCGGCAAGCCGGGGGAACAGCGCCTCGTGGCCGTCCAGCCAGTGCAGGGCGGCGTTGGAGAACAACACGTCCGCCGCCCCGGGCGGGTCCCATCGGGCGAGATCGGCCTGGACCCAGGTTATCCCGCCGCCCCCGGCACGCGCCGTGGCCAGCATCTCGGCCGATCCGTCGATGCCGCTGACCGTCGCCTCCGGCCACCGCCGGGCCAGCATCCGGGTGACGTTGCCGGCGCCGCACCCGAGGTCGAACACGGCATCGGGCGAGTCCAGCTCCACCCGGTTCAGCAGATCCAGCGCCGGGCGCGCCCGGGGCCCGGCGAATTTCAGGTACTGGGACGGATCCCAGGCGGCCACGGCGCTCAGCCGGCCCGGCCGCGCACCGGCAGCCGCAACCGGAACGTGGTGCCGGTGTCTCCGGTATCGGCGAGAGATATGTCGCCGCCGTGGGCGCGCATGATGTCGCGGGCGATGACCAGGCCGAGACCGGTGCCGCCGGAGCGTTCCGACCCGGCGAAGGGCTTGAACAGGCATTCCCGGGCCCCCGACGAGATCCCGGGGCCGTCGTCGGCGACGTCGATGAGGACGCTGTCGCCCTCTTTCCGGGCGCTGACCGTCACCTTCCCGGCGCCGGCCTGGCGGGCGTTCTGGCCCAAATTGGTCAGCACCCGGAAAAGCTGTTGCCGGTCGGCGTCCACGTCCAACTCGAACTCGACGGCGTTGTGCCATTCGAGCCGATCCGGCGCGCCCCCGCCCAGGCCAAGGGTCTCCGGGTCGCGCATGACCGCTCCCACCTCGGCCACCAGCTCTTGCAGGTGAAAGTACGTGGGACGCAGCCTAAGCGCCGGGTCCTGGACGTAGTTGAGGATCTGGCTGCACAGGTTCACGGCCCGGTCCATGGCGTCGTACAGGCGCGGCGCCACCGCCTTGACCTCGGGGTCGTCGATGTCGGCGAGACGGTCCGACACCAACACCGCCGTCGACAGGCTGTTGCGGAGGTCGTGGTTGATTTTGGCCACCGCGGCGCCGAGCGTCGCCAACCGGGTTTTCTGTCGCAGGGCGGCGCGGAGTTCCTTTTGCATGTCGGCGAGCTCGCGCTGGGCGATGCCGATCTCGTCGGCGCGGGTGCTGGGCACGATGGCCCGGCGCTCGTCTTCGGGGTCGGCGCGGAAATTTACCATGCTCGCCGTGATGCGGCGCATGGGCCGCACCAAAAGCCATTGCAGGCTCACGTACACAAGCCCGGCGGTGAACAGGGAAATGACGATGGACAGGTTGAGGATGCGCCCCGAGTAGTCGTACATGGCTTCGCGCATGGGCGTCTCGTCGAACACCACCTCGATGGCGGCCATGGGGTCCTTGGGCGAGTTGCCGATGACCCTGAGAACCCGGTTCTCGTCCTGGACCAGGGCCCGAAAGGCGTCGCCGATCCACGTCAGGAACGTGCCCTGGCGCAGATCGAAGGTCACGTCCACCTCCGGCGGCATGGCCTCGCTCAAGACCAGCATCTTGCGGTCGCTTTGCCACAGCATGATGCCGTAGGCGCCGGCGTGGAACAAAAGCTCCCTCTCCAGTTCCTCGCTCACCATCCCGTCGGGGGTGGCCTCCAAGGCCAGGATCGCCAGATGGGCGGTGGCAATCATCTCTTCCAGATAGACCTTTCGATATCGGGCGATGGACGGGGTGTAGATGAGGAATTCGGCGAGCATGACGAAAAACACGGTCAGCACCAAAAGGCGCGCCGACAGGCTTGACGCGGCGGTTGGTCGATGGGACTTCGCTTCCGACATGATCGTTCCATCCCGGCGCCGGCCGGATTTTGCGGTTGCCGCCGCCTCAGCCGAAGTGGCTCAGGAAGCGGACGATCCTCTTCGTGCGCTCACCGAACAGGGCCGGCGTGTAAAAGCTGCCCGCGGCGCGCTTGTTGGCTTCGCCGAGGGTCGGATAGGGGGCGATCATGCCGGCCACCGCCCCGATCTTGATCTTCTGGCCGATGGCCAGCACCCACGCATGGATCAGCTCGCCGGCATGGGCGCCGACGATACCGGCGCCCAGGATCCGTCCCCTGGGCGTGGTGATGACCTTGACCAGTCCGTCCGTTTCCCGCTCCGCCCGGGCCCGGTCGTTCTCGGCAAAGGGCCAGCGCAGCACCCGGATGTCGCCCGCCTGCTTGCGCGCCCGGTCCTCGGTCAGGCCGACCTGGGCCAGTTCGGGCGCGGTGTAGGTCACCCACGGCACGGCGTGGGTGTCCACCCTGGCGGGCAGCCGGAACAGGGCGTTGCGCAGCACGATGCCGGCGTGGTAGCCGGCCATGTGGGTGAACTGATAGCCGCCGGCCACGTCGCCGATGGCGAATACGCGCCTGTTCGTGGTGCGCAGCCGCGCGTCCACCTGGATGCCCGCGGGCGAATAGGCGATTCCGGCCTTCTCCAGGTCGAGCCCGCCGACGTTGGGCCGCCGTCCGGCGGCGATCAGGACGTGGGAGCCCTGCACGCGGTCCTCGGCGCCGTTCCCGGCGATGACCACCGCGACGCCGTTGCCCGCTTTTTCCACCCGCGCCACCGTGACCCCTTCGCGAAGGTCGATCCCTTCGCCGGCGAGCCGGGCGCGCACCACGTCCACCAGTTCGGGGTCGTCGCTGGCCAGGATGGAAAACATCTCCACCACCGTTACCCTGGCCCCCAGGTGCCGGTGCGCCTGGGCCATCTCGATGCCCACGGGGCCGCCGCCGATGACGATCAGGTGGGCGGGCACCTGGCCCAGGTCGAAGATGGTTTCGTTGGTGAGGTAGGGCACGTCCCCCAGCCCCGCGACCGGCGGCACGACGGGCGACGAGCCGGTGGCGATGACGATGCGCCTGGCGGTGATGCGGTAGCCGTCGGCCGCGATCTCGCGGGGGCCTGTGAAGCGGGCCGAAGACTGGATCACCGTCACCCCCAGTCCCTCGAACCGCTCCACCGAATCGTTCGGCGCGATGGCGGCGATGGTCCCCCGCACGTGGCCGTAAACACCCCCCGAATCGATGGCCGGTGCGGCCGCACGGACGCCGAACCGGCCGCCGCCGCGCACGGCCTGGGCCGCGTGTCCGGCGGCGAGCAGCGCCTTCGACGGCACGCAGCCGTAGTTCAGGCAGTCGCCGCCCATCTTGCCCCTTTCGATGAGCGCCGTGGACGCCCCCATCTGGGACGCTCCGGCGGCCACGGACAGCCCGCCCGAGCCGGCGCCAATGACGCAGATATCCACTTTCAGTGCCTTCGCCATGGATCGCCGCTCCTTGGCGGACTCAGCCCTTGCCGTCCGCACCGCCCTTGAACCGCTTGTAGGCGACGGGGATCAGGGCCAAAACCGCCAGCCCGACGATGGGCGCGAGGAACTCGGGCTCGAAAATGGTCCCCAGATCGGGCGTGCCGCCGGCGTCGAAGACGGCGCCCAGGCCGTTCCCCACGCTCACGAATACGAAGCTCCCGGGAATAATGCCAAAAAAAGTGCCGATGACGAAAGTGCGTAATGGCACCCCCAGGAACGCGGGCACCAGATTGACCAGCCAGAACGGGAACAGGGGCACCAGGCGCAACACCAGCAGGTAGCTGAGCGCGTTCTCGCGGAAGCCCGTCTCCATCTTGCGCATGGCGGAACCGGCCTTGGACCTGAGGTAGTCGCCGAAGGCGTAGCGTGCGACGAGAAAGACGGCCACCGCCCCCACCGTCGCCGCCGCCACCACCAGGGCGGTGCCCAGCGCCAAGCCAAAGAGGAACCCCCCGCCGATGGTCATCCACACGGCGCCGGGCACGGAGAACGCGACCACCAGAACGTAAAGGGCCAAAAATCCGCCCACCAACCGCAGGGTGTTGTCCTCGTACCACGAAAGCAGCGCCTGGCGGTGCTCGCTCAGGGCCGCGAAGGACAGATACGCGTCCAGCCCGAGCGCAAAAAATGCGACCAGCCCGGCCACGATGACGGCCACCGGCAACAGTCGCCAGGGAGAGAGCCTCCGGCCCGCGGGCTGGGAGTCTGCGTCGTTGGTCACGGCTTGGCGCCCTTTCGGCATTCCGTCCGCGGCGCCGGGCCCTTTTTCCCCCGGCCCACGGCGCGCCGCCTATATAAGAGAGCACGTTCCAAACCACCAGTCACCATTGTGTGACCCGGCGCTGAGGGGCGGGGGTGGCCGGCGTTGACTTCGCCAGGGCAAGACCGTATACACCGGACCTTGTTGCCCGTGGGAGTCGTCCCCTTGAAACGCACCTTTCAGCCGAGCAAGCTCGTCCGCAAACGCCGGCACGGTTTCCGCCGCCGCATGGCGACCGTGGGCGGGCGCAGGATTCTGGCTAATCGGCGTGCCAAGGGACGCAAGCGTCTGTCCGCTTGATCCGGTCGTGTCCCCCGCTATCCCGCGCCTGAAGCGGCGGTCGGAGTTTCTCCGGGTCGCCGGCGCCCGGCGAAAGGCGGTCGTTCGCGGCTTGATCCTCCAGGCCCGGCGCCACGCGGCAAGCGACCGCAGTAGCGGACCGGTGCCCCCAATCCGCGTCGGATTTACGGTAAGCCGCAAGGTCGGCAACGCCGTCGCCCGCAACCGGGCCCGCCGCCGTCTGCGCGCCGCCGTGGAGCTGGTCATGCCGGCCCATGCCAAGGACGGGCACGACTTCGTCGTCATCGGGCGGGCCGAAACCTTGAGACGGCCCTTCGCCGCCCTGGTGGCGGACCTGAAGGCGGCGCTGGAACGACTGGATGCCATCGACGAAGGCGCCGGGAAGGACGGAAACAGGACGCAGGGTGAACGGCTATGAGACCGGGAAGAATGGCGGGCATGGTGTTGCGCATACTGATCCGGGGATATCAGCTTCTGCTGTCCCCCGTGCTGCCGGGCGCGTGCCGTTTTACCCCCACCTGTTCCGAGTACGCCACCGAGGCCGTCGCCCGCTGGGGCGCGTTGCGCGGGGGCTGGCTTGCGGTCAAACGGATCGGGCGCTGCCACCCTTGGGGCGACGCGGGTTTCGACCCCGTCCCCACGGGGAATTCCGAGATCGCCGGCGGACGCGCGGATTGTGATGACGATTGCCCGGCGCACGTCGGCCCGGCGCACGTCGGCTAGGCACGACGCGCCCGAGCGCCAGGCAAGGCGGAGCCCATGAACGATCAACGCAACATGCTGCTGGCGGTCGTCCTGTCGGTCGTCATCATTATCGCCTTCCAGTTCTTTTTCGAAAGCCGCCGCCCGCCGCCGCCGGAAACCGCGCAACAAACGCAGCAGCCGCAGGTCCCGGAAGGCGTCCAGGCCCCGCGCGGCGCCCAGGTCCCGGAGCGGCCGGTGGCCGTGCCGCAGGCGCCCGCCAAGGGGGCCGAGGTGCCGTCGGTGCCGGGCGCAACGCAGGCCACGCCCGTCGCCGTGGATGACCGCCGGGTGATGCTTGCCAAGAGCAAGCGGGTGAAAATCCGGTCGCCCCGCCTGCACGGGTCCATCGCGCTCACCGGCGGGCGCATCGACGATCTGACCCTTGCCGATTACCGCGAGACCCTCGATGAAACCAGTCCCGAGATCATCCTGCTTTCCCCCCATGGTGCCCCGGACGCCTACTTCGCCGAGTTCGGATGGGTGCCCGCCGACGGCGTCGTCGTCCCCGGCCCGGACACCCCGTGGACGGCGAACCGCGACGTGCTGGCGCCCGGCAGCCCGCTGACCCTGACCTGGGACAACGGCCAGGGTCTCAGGTTTTCGCGCATCTATGCCATCGACGAAAACTACATGTTCACGGTGACCCAGCGGATCGAGAACACCGGCAGCACCCCGGCCGCGCTTTACCCTTACGGGCTGATCTCGCGCTGGGGAACGCCCGAGGTGACCGGGTTCTTCATTCTGCACGAAGGGCCGCTGGGCGTCTTCGACGGCACGTTGACGGAGCTGGATTACGACGACCTCCAGGATGCGGGCACGATCCGACAGAGCACCACCGGGGGCTGGATCGGGATCACGGACAAGTACTGGCTGGCCGCCCTGGTCCCCGACCAGAAGAGTCCGGTGAACACCCGTTTCAAATATTTCCAGGAAGGCGGGACCGACAGGTATCAGGTGGACTTCCTGGGCAACCGTGTGGAGATCGCCGCCGGGGCGGTGGCCGAGACCGTAAGCCACCTGTTCACCGGCGCCAAGGAAGTGGATCTGCTGGACGCCTACGAGGAGAGGTACCGGATCGACCGCTTCGACCTGGCCATCGACTTCGGCTGGTTCTATTTTTTGACCAAGCCCATCTTCTACGGCCTCATCTACATCAACGACTACATCGGCAACTTCGGCTTCTCCATCTTGCTGCTCACGGTGGGGATCAAGCTTGTCTTCTTCCCGCTTGCCAACAAGTCCTACACGGCCATGAGCAAGGTGAAGAAACTGCAGCCCCAGATCTTGAAGCTGCGCGAGCGCTTCGGGGACGACAAGGTGCGGCTGAACACGGAGATGATGGCCCTTTATAAGCGCGAGAATGCCAGCCCGGCGTCGGGCTGTCTGCCCATGATCGTCCAGATCCCGGTGTTCTTCGCCCTGTACAAGGTCCTTTTCGTCACCATCGAGATGCGCCACGCGCCCTTCTTCGGCTGGATCCATGACCTGTCGGCGGCCGATCCGACCTCGGTGTGGAACCTGTTCGGGCTGATCCCCTGGGACCCGACCGTTTTCGTGCCCGACGTCATCAACATCGGGGTGTGGCCGATAATCATGGGCGCCTCCATGTTCCTGCAGCAGAAGCTCAATCCCCAGCCCCAGGACCCCGTCCAGGCCAAGATCTTCCTTTTCCTGCCCCTTATGTTCACGTTCCTGCTGGCGCGCTTCCCGGCCGGCCTGGTGGTCTACTGGGCGTGGAACAACATTCTCTCGATGATCCAGCAGAAGATCATCATGGTGCGCATGGGGGTCAAATAGGCGGAATCCCGCCGAGTACCCTCTGTCACGACGGGATGGTACCAGGCATGGACAACGCGGAAGAGGACGCCCGCGCGATCGAGGACGGCCGCCGGCTGTTCGCCCAGGCCTGTGAATTCGTCACCGGCGCCGCCGCCCCCGAGCAGGTGCCGGACGCAGGCCTGCCCGAGGTCGCCTTCGCCGGCCGCTCCAACGTCGGCAAATCCAGCCTCATCAACGCGCTGACCGGGCGCAAGCGCCTGGCCCGCATCTCCAGATCGCCGGGCCGCACCCAACAGCTCAACTTCTTCTCCCTCGGCGGCCGGCTGATGCTGGCGGACCTCCCCGGCTATGGCTACGCCAAGGCGCCGAAAGGCGAGGTCAAGCGCTGGACGGAGGTGGTCGAGGCCTATCTCAGGGGGCGGGCGGCGCTGCGGAGGACCTGTCTTCTGATCGACGCCCGCCACGGCATCCGGGACTCCGACCGCGCCGTGATGGCCGTGCTGGACCAAGCCGCCGTTTCCTACCAAGCCGTCCTCACCAAGTGCGACAAGGTGACGGAAGCGGGGCTCGGGCGCCTGGTCGAGGAAATCGAGCGCGAACTCGCCGGCCACGCCGCGGCCCATCCCCAGGTTCTCGCCACCAGCGCCCGCAGCGGCCGCGGCATGCCCGAGTTGCGTGCCGCCCTGGCGGCCCTGGCGAATCCAAATAATAAACTTTAGATATTTCGCACTAAGCGCGCGAAAAAGTCCTCAGCCATACCGAGCACGTTCCCGCCGAAACCGGACATCCTCGGGATCTTCTTCCGGGCCTTCGTCGAGGTCCGAGTATTCTTGATGCCACAGCCGCCCGCTATGCCGTAGGACATCGATCATGAACTTCACCGCAGTCTCTGGCATGTCAAGTTTCATTGCGAGATGACTTGCGGGCGCATCATAATAGACCCCACAACGAACAGAATTGAATCGGCGATAACCAGTTTGGGGATTGCCAGGCTCATAGGCAAAGGCATTCAAGAGTTTTTTTGTATACCAATAGTCTTCCCGATAATCGTCTTTGACTTGGAGCCCATATTCGTCAGCTAAGCTTTCCGCTAATCGTATTTGCTCCAGGGATGGTGTTTCTATTGTCTCTCCATGTGCCAACAATTCATTAACTTGCTGACGCCGCAACGCTTTCTTTTTTTTAGCGCGCCGCGTAGCAGCAGCTTTTTGACTGCCAGTGAGTGAATTCCTAGAGCTTTTCATTCTTAGAAAGGGCTTACAAACCATATATCGGAATCTGCTACAACTAGATACCATATCTAGTGTGTTTGTAAACCCTGGGTGAAACATGATTAATGGGTTCTGTTTGGTTGCCCGCCCGCCTCTGCGTGGTGGCGGCGCCGGCCAAACTAGTTTAGTTTCCCCCCGCCATGACCCGCAAGACCGGCAGCAAAACCGACAAGACCGCCAGGGACTGGCTCGCCCAGGCCGAAACCCTGTCCGAGGCGCTGCCGTTCATGCGCCGCCATTCGGGCAAGACCATCGTCATCAAGTACGGCGGCCACGCCATGGGCGATGCCAAGCTGGCGCCCCTGTTCGCCCGCGATATCGTGCTGCTCAGGCAGGTCGGCGTCAATCCGGTGGTGGTGCACGGCGGCGGCCCGCAGATCGGCCGCATGCTCGAACGCCTGAAGATCCAGAGCCGCTTCGTCGACGGGCTGCGCGTCACCGACCGGGAAACGGTCGGCGTCGTGGAAATGGTCCTGGCGGGCACCATCAACAAGGAGATCGTCTCCACCATCAACGGCCAGGGGGGCTTCGCCGTCGGCCTTTCGGGCAAGGACGGGAACCTGATCCGGGCCGACAAGATCAGGCGCACCAGGCGCGACCCGGATTCCAACATCGAAAAGGTCCTGGACCTGGGACTCGTCGGCGAGCCCACGGAGATCGACCCCCATATCCTCGCCTTCTTCAAGGAATCCGACATCACGCCGGTGATCGCCCCCATCGGCACCGGACCCGCGGGCGAGACCCTGAACATCAACGCCGACGCGGTGGCCGGGGCCATTGCCTCGGCCGTCGGCGCGGCGCGCCTGGTGATGCTCACCGACGTGGCCGGGGTCATGGACGCCGAGGGCAACCTGATTCCCGAAATGACGGTGAAGGAGGCCCGGGCGCGCCTCGCCGACGGCACCGTCCTGGGCGGCATGATTCCGAAAATCGAAACCTGCCTCCTCGCCATCGGGAAGGGGGTCGAGGGCGCCGTGATCATCGACGGCCGGGTGCCCCACGCCCTGTTGCTCGAGCTGTTCACCGAGCACGGCGCGGGCACCATGATCCGGCCCGAGTGATATCGAAAGCCGGAATTCCCGGGGGTCGCGGGGGCGCCCCCCGCATACGTTGTCGGGGGGACACCCCCCGGTGGCCCCCCGAGGCGTGAAAGGACCGACACGGCAGGGATCGCCGAAGACGGGATAAAACGCCGGGCGCTTACGAAATTCCCGGCGTACCTCCGCGTACCTCGGCGTCCTCGGCGTCCTCGGCGTTAAAACAAATCAAACGCAGAGAGGACGCACAGAGAAAGCGGGGTGTGCCGCGCGATCACCGGTATTTTCGAAACCGACGCCCAAGTACGTATCCGCCGGACATGGCTTGGAAATTCCGATTTAGCTGATACAGGCCACTACAGGTCGCCCAGGAATTCCAGCTGCCACTTCATCTCGTCCTCGCTGAGCGGGTAGTTGGCCCCGCCGGTGGCCTTGAGCACCTGACCCGGCGCGATGCCGGCCAGCTTTTGCTGCAATTGCTCGGCCAGGTCCATGGACAGGCCGGCCTTCCAGGCCAGGGCGACGACTCCCTTGATGCTCTGGATTCGCACGACCTTCTCCACCAGGTCCGCGGCCAAGCCGCCGCGCACCGCCAGGGCCGCGATCACGAACCCGTGGTCGCCCGAGTGGAGCGCATTGGCGACGGTCGCCTCATCCAGTTTTCCGGAGCGGTGCAGGTCCTGGACCATTTCCAGGGAGTGGGTCGGAGGCGCCGTTTCGGTGTTCGTCCCTTGCGCCTCTTGCCCCGTCGCCGCGGCCACGGAATAGCCTTCATCCAGGCGCTGGCGAACCTCGGTCCGGACCGCTTCCACGGATGTCGGGTCCAGGTCCTCGCGCCCGGCCAGGGTTTCAAGCAGATGGTCGGCAACGAAGCGGGCCAACCGCCGGGCAACCCCCGGCGGCAGGACGGAGCGCCGCACCAGGGGAGCGTGCCAGGGCTCCATGTCCACGGCCCGGTCGACGATTGTGTCCAGGGTTTCCTCGCGGATCTGGGCGCTGGGGTTGGCCAGCAGCTCGGCGACGGCCTCGAGGTCGTCGCTGGCGACGATGGCGTCGGCCACGGTTTCTCCGACGCCGGCGCGCCGGGAAATGGCGCCCAGCGCCCCCTGGACAGGGGCGCTGGCGATGATCTCCTGCAGGTCGTCGTCGGTCAGAACCGGCGAAAACTCCAGCACCGGGCCGCAGACGATCAGCTCCGCGTCCCGCGCCAGCCGGTGGATGACCTCGGGCGGGGCGTCGGCCACGTCCTTCAGGGCCTCGGACAGAATCTGGCGCACCCGGGGGACCTGGTCGCGGGCCAGGATGTCCAGCGCCTCGTACGTCATGCGCCGCACCTTGTCCTGCTCGTCCGCGGTCAGGCCGGGAGCCAGCCTGGCGATTTTCTCGGCCAGTCCGGCGCGAACATGGGCATCGGCGTCGCGCGCCAGCAGCAGGTCGGCCGGGCGCGGCGCGGCGGTGTTGGCGGCGATCGCCCGGCGCACGTCCGGCGAGGAGTCGTCGGCGAGGAAGTAGAGGATCTCCGGTTTGACGTCGGTACGGGCCGCCAGGTCCACGCGCACCTTGGGGTCCGCATGCCGCGCCAGTGCCTTGGCCTGGTCGTAATCGACGGGTCTGTTTCCGGACAGGCCCTTAATCAGGCGCCTCAGAATACCGATCACCGGTCGGCCTTCCCATGTTGCTGCGCGCCCCGGCGGCGCCGGGTAGCCGGGACTCACCGGCTGCGCTGATCGCCGAAGAATTCCAGTTGCCAGCGCATCTCGTCTTCGCTGAGCGGGTAGTTCGCCCCCTTCACCGGACCGAGCACCTCCGCCGGCGGGATGCGGGCCATTCGTTGCTGAATCGCCACCGCCAGTTTCATCGACAGGCCGCCCTTCCAGGCCACGGCCACGATGCCCTTGGCGTTCCGCGTCGAGAGAACCTTGTGGACCACGTCTTCCGCCAGTCCGGCCCGCACCATCAACGCGGCCAGGACGAAAGCGTGGTCGTTGACGTTGAGCGCATGGACGATGACCTTTTCCCCCAGTTTGCCCGCTTCGTGGAGCCGATTGGCGATGACGACGGGCGATTCGGCGTCCGGGGAATCGGTGCCGCCGTCCTCGCGGCCACCGGCTTCGGCCTTGGGCATGTCCTCGCCGATGCGTTGGCGGACCACCATCTTCACCGACTCCAGGGTCTCGGCGTCCAGATCCGCCCGCTCCTGGAGGACACCCAGCAGGTTGTCGGCGACGAAGTGGGCAAGCCGCGTGGCCGCCGCCGCCGGCAGTTTGGGAC
>SMUY01074731.1_pt1 | contig 13345 bp, 2 predicted proteins | sample 2456441 | NCBI WGS metagenome assembly SMUY01 (sample SAMN11095931, study PRJNA526329) | marine sediment metagenome | biome: Marine sediment; feature: Surficial sediment; material: Deep marine sediment; isolation source: Hadal surficial sediment | place: Pacific Ocean | collected 2014-11 | depth 0-1...
GAATTTCCCGAATATGTACAGGTTATGCCGTGGACCCGCGGTAACGAGGAAGATAAGCGATTCCGAAAATCACTGTTGTCCTCACTCGCTGTGTCCGTCTTATTGGCGCTAATTATTGGATCAATCGCGATCCCGATCGTTGAGCGGGATCAAGCCATCAAAGTTCCCGATCGAGTAGCGAAGCTGGTGCAGCAAATCAGGGCACAGCCACAGCCCGAGCCCGAGCCAATCTTCGAGGAAGAGTTGCCGGAGCCCGAGCCGGAAAAACTCGCCGAAACGCCACCGGAGGAAGTGGTACCCGAAGCGATAAATGAACACGCAGTGGCCGATAACGCCAAAGTGGATACGAAAGAGCAGGTGAAATCGAAGGGCATCCTGGCTTTCCGCGACAGCTTTGCCAGTCGCGCGAGTCTGCGACCAGGCGCGCAACTGGGTTCTAAGGCTCGCTTCAGTAATGCGGGGGAAAACGCTATCGGTCGGCCAACGCGCGCATTGGTTACATCAAACGCGCCGGGTTCCAGTGGTGGTATCAACCTCGCCGACATTAGTCGCGATATCGGTGGCGGCGGCCAGGGTATCGACGGCGTACACGTTTCACGTGTCTCCAGCTCAATCGGAACCGGCGGAAGCGGCACGTCGAATCGTCCGCGCAGTGGTGGTGTATTCGCAGGCCGCACCGACGAGGAAATTCAGATTGTTTTCGATCGCTATAAGTCATCGTTGTATCGCCTCTACAATCGCGAGCTAAGGAAAAACCCGACGCTCCGTGGCCAAATAATTCTGAAACTGACAATCGAGCCCGATGGAACGGTGTCATTCTGCGTAACGCAGTGGTCAGATATGAATGCGCCGGTTCTCGCCGAACAGGTTGTTGAGCGCGTTATCGGGTTTGATTTCGGCGCCAAGGAAGACATTGTCGCAGTTACCATAATCTACCCGATCGACTTCCTCCCGGCCGCCTGAGCGCCCTTAAATTGAGGCAATTTCATACACGTTTGACGTAATCCACGGCAAAGCCCGATCCTGTGATGCAGTTCACCTTTTGGCGACATTCGATACGCCATAGTCACGTTTGGATCAAGAACTTAAGGCAAAGCCACCGAAAGGGGGCGACGCAAAGTCACCGGTCTAAAGAGCATCTAGCTCCAGGGCAGCGGGACCGCTCACGAAAAACGATTTTCGATTGGGCTATCCCCAATGGTAACGCCGTCGCCGGCGGACAGAAATTAGGGATGATGGCCCAAGCTCAAGCACATTCTTCAGAATGCAATGGCATCGTGCGCCGACTCGGCGTCCGCTTGCTCGCTATTGTCGCAATACTCGGTCTGTCCTTTGCCGCGCAAGCGCAAGACTGCTCCGATTACCCCAACGGTGTCATCGATGGTGATGCAGGCGATGTCGCGCCATCGCAGTTGAAGATCGATCGCAATTGCACCATACGAAACTTCCCGGCCGACAACCCGCTTTCCACCAACTTCAGTTTCTTGACGCAGCCCGGGCAGACGAACGAACGCTGGCTCATCGTCTTCGACAACGTCGTCCATACGGGCAATATGTCGTGCAACGCCGTTCAAGGGCACAAGATCTGGTTTACGAACGGCTCGTCGAGCAAGATAAGTCAAAACTGCCAAAATCTGCTGATCCCGGTTGAGAAGATCGACAAACAGAACCCGGCGGGCACGACAACCGCAGCTATAGGCGTTCCGTTTACTTACACGCTGACAATGCCCGTGTTGTTCGATCCTGCTACGTCTACAGTCATCAACGTGCAGGGCTCGGTTAACGATCTGCACAGTGCCATATTGACTGACGACCTGAATGCGACCGGCGTCGACCTGACATTTGTCAGCTACTCTGCGTACTGGAAGGATACCGGGTTGCCAGTGCAGCACACTTTCAGCAACGTCGGCGGTGTACTCACGTTCGACAATTTTCCAGTCATCCCGGCTGGCGATCAGATCGTCATAGAGATTACGGTGGTCCTCGAAGATACGCCCGTCAATGCACCGGGTACGCAATTCGTCAATACCGCTAAATGGGAATTCGGTCGACTCATTGACGGCATCTTCTACGAGCCGCTGCCCGGCGAATGGGGAATCTCGGAGCCGCTGACGATCGCCGCGCCCGAGCTGATTGTGACCAAGACCGGTCCCGCGACACTGGGCCTCACCCTGAATCTGGGGGAGTGGGGCGTATTCGGCCTCGACGTACATAACACTGGCCTGAGCGATGCCTGGGACGTGACACTTATCGACATGCTTCCCGACGGACCGACGGGTGGTATGTGTAATGCGACGCCCGAAATTCTAAGCGCACAGGTTTTCGCCGCCGACGGTGTTACACCGGTTCCGGGCAAGGGTCCGCTGATCGAGGGCATCGACTACACGCTGAATTATGCCGGTGCGCCGTCCTGTACGCTGACAATAGTCATGCTGACGGGGCAGGCGACGATCGGACCGGATGAGCGCCTGGTAGTCAGCTACCGGACGCAACTCGATTCCGATAGCCAGGATGGCGCCACATTAACGAACATTGCCGGTGCAACACAATGGTACAACGGCGACAGCAGCAACATCGACCGCATCGGATTTTCACGAACCGTTGTCACGGGCACGCCCGGTATCGACGATCATGAAGATGCCCATACCACGACCGTCGCGTTATTCGGCTACTTCTTCGAAAAAACAGTCGAGAATCTAACGACCGGTGTCTACCCCGCCACCGTAGCGGCACCCGGCGATACGTTGCGTTACTCCCTGCGTTTGCAAACAACTGATGGCGGTCTTGCCGACTTTTCTTTCACAGATGATCTTGGTGCGATGAACCCGACGGCGGTTTTTGTGCCGGGCTCATTGACGCTCATAGCCGCCACGATTCCGCCCGGCGCTGATACCAGCAACACAGATCCTTTCGGCGGTACAAACAGCGCCGGAATTATCGACATTCGCAGCATGGATCTACCGGCGAGCGGCGAAGTCCTGATCCAGTTTGATATCGAGCTGCAGGCCGGGCTTCTCGGTGGCACCGTGGTTACCAATCAGGCGGACCTGATGGGTGCGGTAAAGCTGGCAGACAGTGACGATCCGTTCGTCAATGGTCAGTCCGATCCGAGTATCGATGGTGACGAAGACCCGACGCGTGTTGTGATCGAGGTCGTACCACCGCCGCCGCTGCTCAAGGAAAATACGCAGGCTACCGCGACTATCGGTGAAGACTTCAGCTACAGAATTACGGTACCGACCGCACCGCATAGTGCGGACCTCTACGACGTGCGGATTCTCGATGACCTGACGGCATCGGCGGCGGATCTCGAGTTCGTCGACGTCACCAAAATTTCAGGATCAGGTCCGTGGACTCCGGTTAACACGGGTACTGCAACCAACCTCGTCATAGAAGATCCGGTAATTGGCATCGATATACCGGCCGGTGAGCAGGTGGTGGTTGAAATCACGGTGCGCCTCGTGGATACAGCTACCAATGTCGCTGGACTGCAATTTACGAATGCCGCGTGGTTTACCTACAACCAGCTCGACGGCGATGCAGCGACCGAACTGACCGGCGATTCCGGCACGACCGGGCCGATGACCATCGTCGAGCCAAACCTGACCATGACCAAGGGCGGCCCGTTGCAAATGCGCATCGCGTTGCCGGAAACGTTCACGCTCGATATTCACAACGCCGGCGATTCGCCGGCCTACAACCTGACGATAGGCGACCTGCTACCGAATCAGGCCGATGGTGGCATGTGTGACGCTGCGCCCGTGCAGATCACGGTGCAGGTATTCGCGTCCGACGGTGTTACGCCGGTGTCGCCTGTGCTGGTTGAAGGTACGGATTACACAGCTATATTCGCCGGCGACCCGATCTGTTCGTTGACGCTGACCATGTTGACCGCCAGCAGCGCCATTGGTGTTGACGAGCACCTGATCGTCACTTACGAAACAGAGCTCGACGTCGATAGCCAGGAAATTGTCGCACTCACAAATATTGCCGGTGCGACCGAATGGTTCAGCCTGGATGTCGAGGATGCCGCCGCGCTGGCTTATGCGCGTGATTACGTTCGCGTCATTACCGACGGCACGGTCAATGTTGTCGATCATGAAGATGCACATACCATTTTGGTCTTCACGCCGACACTGATCTTCGAGAAATACGCGGTCAACCTTTCGACTGGTGAAGACCCGGCGACCATTGCGACGCCGGGTGACACGATTCGTTACACATTGCGAATTGAAAACGCCGGCAACGCACCTATCGACGGTTTCAGCATCGTCGACGAACTCGATAGCCTGAATGCGGCAGCAATGTTCCAGGCCGGGACACTGACCATAACGAACCTGCCAGCCGGAGCTGATGGCTCGAACACCGACCCGAACGGCGGCGCCGCAGGCACCGGCTTGCTGGATATTAGAGATCTGAGTATCGGTGGGCTTGGCGAAATAATTTTCATCGAGTTCGAAGTTCAACTCGCGCCCGTCATTGCCAATGACAGCGTTGTTCTGAACCAGTCGACAGCAACCTACGTCGGTTACCCGGTCGCGATTAGTGACGATCCCAATATCAATGGTGCGGCAGACCCGAACGTCGCGGGCGATGAGGACCCGACAGAAATCCTGATCCAGTCGGCGCCGTCATTCGTCGTTGAAAAAATCTCGACCTATCTTGACGGCGATCCGAATGTACTGCTCGCGGGCGAGACGCTGCGCTACACGATCACCGTACAAAACGTTGGTACCGACAATGCGACTGGCGTATGGATCGTCGATCAGGTGCCGGCTAATACGGTGTATGTCGCTGACAGCACCACGCTGAATGGTGTGGCCGTGCCCGATGGTGTGGGCTCACCGTTGATTGACGGAATCTTGCTCAATGCACCGCAGGATACGACGCCCGGTGTGTTGAACGCCGCTGTTGCCAACAACGTCGCGACGATAACTTTCGATGTCATCGTTAATGCGGACGTGCCGGATGGCACCGTCATATCGAACCAGGCATTCGTCAGCGCAGTAGATCAGGGTATTGCAGACCAACCTTCCGACGATCCGCGCACAGAATTGGTGGACGATCCGACGCGCGATGTCGTGGGCAATTTCCCGTTGTTGTTCGCCACAAAGTCTGCAGCGCTGCAGGTCGACAATGGCTCACCCGGAATCGTCGATCCCGGCGATGTGCTGCGCTATACGATTACGATTTACAACAACAGCAACGTGCCCGCAACGCATGTCGAACTGTTCGACAATGTGCCGGCCGACACGACCTATGTTGCAGATTCGACGACGCTCAACGGCCTACCTGCTGGCCAGCCGGACGGCGGCACGTTTCCGCTGGCAGCACGCCTACCAGTCAGTTCGTCAGATCTGACGCCGCCGCTTCCAGGCGCCGGCGAGGGAATATTATCTCCGGGCGAGTCTGCGATAGTGCAGTTTGATTTGCAGGTTAATGCCGGTGTAGCCCGCGGCACCCTGATTGTTAATCAGGCGATTGTGTACAGCAATGAGCTCGCGAACCTGTTGACCGATGGCGACGGTAACCCCGCGACCGGGCCGGAGCCGACGGTGGTCGTTGTTGGTGACGCGCAAGTACTTACAATCGTAAAAGAGGTTTCCGTCGTAGACGGCGGGCCCGCGATTGCTGGTGCGACCCTGGAATATGTCGTTACGGTACAAAACGTTGGCTCGGTTCCGGCGCTGTACGTGACCATTCGTGATGATCTTGATGAGACGAATCCCGGATATCTGACCTATGTCGACCAGTCTGCGACCTTGAACGGCTTGGCTACCGGTATCAATGTCGTGGCTCCGCTTATTACGGCAGACTATTTCACTGACTATGGTCCGCTTGCTCCAGGCGAGTCCGTGGTGTTGCGTTTTCGAGCCGTTATTGATCCGACTCTCATTGAGGGAACGACCATCGTTAATACGGCGCGCGTCTATTGGGACGACCCGCAGCAGCAGGCAGAGGCGACCGTCATGATCGACGTCGGCGCCATGCCGGACGCCGGAATGCTGAGTGGCAACGTCTGGCATGACGCTGATCACGACAACACACCGGGTGGTTTCGAGCAGCCTCTCGAAGCCTGGCTGGTTGAATTGCTGCTGGACGATCAGCCGGTGCGTTCGATGCTTACGGATGCTGATGGCTATTACCTGTTTACTAACGTCATTCCGAATTACGCCACGGGTCAGATGTACTCCTTGCGATTCAGCGCACCCGGAGCTGTTTCGACTACGGCGTTGCTGGGCGAGACCGATTCTGACTTCACAGATGGCCAGCAGGAAATCACCGAAATCGACGTACAGGAAGGCAGCAATCTGCTTGCCTTGAATATGCCGATCGATCCGAACGGTGTCATTTATGACTCCATCGGCAGGACCCCGGTTCTCGGCGCAACCGTGACGCTTGTGGATCCTCGCAACAGTCTTGCATTGCCCGCGACATGTTTCGACGATCCGAACCACCAGGGTCAGATTACCGTTTCGAACGGCTACTACAAATTCGACATCAACTTTTCGGATCCATCGTGCCCCAGCGGTCTGAATTATCTGCTTCAGGTTACGGCACCCGACACGAGTTATGTGCCGGGCGTATCCGTGCTGATTCCACCGACGTCAGATCAGACAACGCTACCATTCGATGTACCATCCTGCCCGGGCTCAACGAACGACGCAGTGCTCGGGCTGTCGCAGACTTGCGAAGCCCAGCAATCAGAATTCGCACCTCCGAATTCGGTTCCGGCTCAAAGTCCGGCAACTGACTACCATCTATTCCTGAGACTGGATGCGACTCAGATTCCAGGCTCAAGTCAGCTTTTCAATAATCACGTACCGGTGGATCCACGTCTCGACGGAGCTGTCGCGATTACCAAAACCACGCCGTTGTTACACGTGACTCGTGGGCAACTGATTCCGTACGTGATCACGATCAGCAATTCGTTTGGCGTCGATCTGCAGGACGTCAACGTCATTGACCGCTTTCCGGCAGGGTTCCGCTACATCACAGGATCAGCGAGATTCGATGACCAGCCGCTGGAACCAACCGTCGTCGGCCGCGAGCTGATCTGGTCCAACTTCACGCTCGCCGTTGATGGGCGCCACACGATTAAGTTACTGCTTGCCCCCGGTGCTGGTGTTACCGAAGGCGAATTCGTCAATCGAGTACAAGCGACGAATTCAATACTGGGCAGCGCCATTTCGGAGGAAGCGACTGCAACGGTTCGCATCATCCCGGATCCGACATTCGACTGTACAGATGTCACAGGCAAGGTCTTCAACGACATCAACCGCAATGGTTACCAGGATGACGCTGAGGAAGGATTGCCTGGCGTTCGATTGGTAACCGCGAAGGGATTGGTTGCGAGTACGGACTCCTACGGCCGCTATCACATCACCTGCGCGATCGTGCCGAATGAGAGCCGCGGCAGCAATTTCATATTGAAACTGGATGACCGGACCCTGCCGAGCGGGTTCCGCTCGTCGACGCGCCCCGTGCAAGTGCAGCGGGCAACGCGCGGTAAGTCCTTACGAATTAATTTTGGCGCGTCGATTCATCGTGTCGTCGGACTCGACATCGCCGATGCGGTATTCGAACCGAACGAAATTGCGATGCGCCAGCAATGGTTGCCGCGAGTCAATTTGTTGCTCCAGGAATTACGAAAGTCACCCGCAATATTGCGTCTTTCTTATGTTGCCGACATCGAGTCGGAAGCACTCGTCGAGCGACGATTGGAGAATTTGAAATCACGGATTAGCGAGAGGTGGGAAGAACTCAATTGCTGTTATGAACTTGTCATCGAATCCGAGATTTATTGGCGACTCGGCGGACCGGTCGCCAAGTCGCGGGGAGGTGAGCAATGAACGCACTGACCCGACTAGCCTTATCGTTACTGTTACTACCGATCGCCGCATTCGCCGAGGATGTCGATGAGACACCGATGGGTGAGGCCGTTGAACGCCATCTGACAGACGACATCGACTTTACACCGTGGGTACAGGACCCGGATCGCGTCGCTACCGAAGTGAGTGACAAGATAGAGACGCGCGAAACGCTGGAGGATGGATTCGAAACCGTCAAACTCGGCAACGTTGTCGCGCCGATTCTTTTCGAATCGGGTGTCGCACAAATTCCCGAGGGTACAGTTGAGGCTCTTGCTGTGATCCTCGACGGCATGAAGGATCGAATGAATGTCCGACTGCACATGGTGGGGCATGCAGATAATCAACCGTTGTCGCCACGCCTGGTCGAGATCTATACAGACAACATGGGTCTGTCCCACGAACGCGCTGGCGAAGTAGCCGAGTACATGCAAACGGCGCTTGCGCTGCCGGCCGAAGCAGTATCGTATTCCTGGCAGGGCGATTTACAACCAGTTGCTTCCAATAACAGCGCGGCAGGCAGGGCGAAAAACCGCCGTGTTGAAGTCGAAGTATGGTACGACGAGCTACGAGATCTGGTTGGTCTCGAAGAGTTCCTGGTCGAACGCGAAGTGCAAACGATCAAGGTTTGCCGCATCGAAACGGTGTGCAAGCTCAGATACGTTGACGGCCACGCGAAACGAGCCCGCGTGCAAAATTTGATTGCGCCGCTGCACTACAGTGCGGAAGCGGTTGAGGTCAACGACACGTTCATCGAGCAGGTACAACAGGGCTTTCATAATCTCGAGAGCAAGGAAAACGTTGTTGTCAAATTCGTTGGCTTCACGGACGGACTTCCGCTAACCGGGCGGATAGAAAGAATTTATGGTAATCATGTAGGTCTGTCGAAAGCTCACGCGCGTCGTGTTGCACTGGCGATTCAGGATGAACTGAATCTGCCAACGATTGCGATCGAGAGTGATGGACTGGGCGCAAAGAAACCGCTAAGTACAAACGCAACGGCGCAGGGACGTGCACTGAATCGTCGTGTCGAAGTTGAGTTCTGGTATGACGATCCTCTGCAGGATCTGCCCGACGAGCCGCAGATGTGTCCGGGTGATGCCGGCGCTGAGATGGTCACCAAGATTTACGACCCACCCTGGGGTGAGATTGACAACATTGCCTTCGTGAATGGTCGGCCGGTCGTTAAAGGCGGGTATACGGCTACATTGATGCGTGGACTGCAGGACGTAGCTGATAAGATCAAACCGCGACTTCGCTTTGTCGGCTATACGCGAAATGAGCGACTTGCTCGACGCACGGCGGGTGTCTACGAAGATGATGTTGGGCTGTCTGCGTCGAGGGCACGGCGCGCGATGGAACATATTGCTGCCGACATGCAGCTCGATGCTTCACAAGTAGAATTCGAGGGACGTGGTTTCGTACATTCAGACGATGTAGTCAACGCCGGATTCATTCAGGGCGAGACCTCGCATGTTGCGGTTCAGGTTATTTACGATGAATTGGCACTATTGGACGACTACGATGGTGTCGACGTAACGCGAATGACGCGCGAACTGAGTCCCGTAAATCCACTTGCTTTGAATTTGATGCGAATCACCGTAGACGGTGAGCCGATCGACGATCTGAAGCGGAGTTCATCGGACATCCAGCGTTGCACAGACGTTGCGCTGGCCAAAGCCGATATTCAGTTCGGTTTCGATAACCTGCGTTCAGTTCCGAGACTAAGCGTGCTGGCACAGCCGGAACGCATCGCCGTCGTAGCACTCAAGGACGGGGACACCTATGCATCCGAAGTTGAATTCCGGATGTACACAAATTATTCGCACTTCGTAAATCGCGCCGAAATTCGTGTGTTCGAACCGAGCCAATCTCTCGAAAGCGAGCCGCTCGACGTATTCGATATCAAGGCTGACGGGACGGCTACATGGCGACCAACGACCGGCAGCTTCCGGGCACCCGCAAAAAAACTGGCCTACGTGCTGCGAGTGTACGGCGATGACGGCAATTTCGACGAAACCGAGCCGCAAGCATTGTGGATTGACTATGACAACGAGTTTCCACTAGAGGAAATCGAACTGTCGGACAGTGTCGAAGACCCCGATGAGGGCGCCGTACTATTCTCAGCCTACGGCGAAAATACGCTGGGTCTGCAAAACATCGCATTGAGCAGCGGCACAGTGAGTGTGCGGGGTAGTGGCATCGACGAAGATCAGGAAGTCTGGGTAGCCGGACGGCCAATTCCGGTTGACGACAATGGCGAATTTATCGCCGAAGAAATTCTGCCACAAGGATTGCATACGGTTGAGGTCGCCATTCTGGACAAGGACGGGCGCGGCAATCTGTACTTGCGCGATCTTGAATTCGAAGATAACGACTGGTTTTACGTTGGCATGGCGGACCTTACGGTTTCCGGTAGTCAGTCGAGCGGACCGATCGATCTATTACAAGGTGCAAATTCAACGAACGACCCGAACTCAGTAGTCGATGGACGACTGGCGTTCTTTGTAGATGGTAAATTTGGTGACCACTGGCGAGTGACCGCCAGCGCCGATACGCGAGAAGGACCCATCAAGGATGTCTTCAGCGGCATCATGGATAAGTCACCCGATGCGCTTTTCCGTCGAATCGACGAAAAGTACTATTACCCGACGTTCGGTGACGACAGCACTGTCGCAGAGATGGCACCAACAATGGGCAAGTTTTTCGCGCGCGTTAGCAAAGACGACAACTATGGTCAGTGGGGCAACTTCAAGATCGCCTACTTGAATAATGAGCTCGCGCATGTCGATCGTGGACTGTACGGCGCGAACGCTCACTATCAGTCTGGAACAACAACCGAATTTGGCGAGCAGAAATATTCCGCCGACGTTTACGCCGCTGAACCTGGAACGATAAGCAGCCGCGAGGAGTTCAGGGGTACGGGAGGTTCACTCTACTTCCTGCGCCGCCAGGATTTACTGGTCGGGTCAGAACGAGTGCGCATTGAGCTGCGCGACAAAGCATCCGGCATCGTGACCGGTGTCGTCAATTTGACGCCGGGAATCGACTATGACATCGACTATTTGCAAGGTCGCGTTGTGTTGGCCGAACCGTTGGCATCAACAGTCGACGACAACCTGCTTGTGCGTAGCGGTTCTGTTTCCGGCGATGAGGCGTACCTTGTTGTGCGTTACGAATACAGCCCTGGGTTTGACACTATTGATGCGCTGTCAGTAGGCGGCCAGGCGCATTACTGGTTTGGTGATCGAGTGAAACTCGGTGTGACGTCAAATGTTAATGAGCAAGACGGCGAAGACAGCACGCTGCTAGCGGCCGACCTGACTGTGCGGTTGACATCCGAGTCGTGGGTAAAAGTTCAGCAGGCAAGGAGTGAAGGTCTGTTGTCATTGCCGTTGTTCTCGGCAGACGGCGGTTACGAATTTAGCAGTTACGATGCGTCACAGTTCATCAATGCGAAGGCGGATGCCAGCCGCGCAGATATCAGTTTGCGCTTGACTGATGTCATTGATTTCGGAAGCGATGCTCGGATGACGCTGTATGTGCAGGAGGTTGACGCTGGTTACTCTGCACCGGGAATGACGGCCTTGACGGACACAAAGTATTACGGTGGCACATTCAGTCTGCCATTCGCGGATAGATTCAATTTTGGCGCCAAGATCGACAATCGAATCCAGTTGCAGGGAATAGAGACCCGGGCCCAGGAGTATAATATCGGTTACAAACTGGGAGAGCGCTGGGATATCAGCGTCGGTTACCGTGAAGACGAACGCATTGATCGATCGATCATTGTACCGTTAACGCAGGACGAGGGTGAACGCGCTGATGCAGTCGTTCAGCTTGGTTATGATTCGAAAGATGACTGGAATGTTTACGGCTTCGTGCAAGATACACTTTCCGTAACGGGAACCCGAAATGAAAACGCGCGTGCGGGTGTTGGCGGCACCGTGCAGTTTTCAGAAAATCTGCAGATCGATGCGGAGATTTCCAGTGGTGATCTTGGCGCCGGCGGGCGGCTAGGTACGAATTACAAGTACTCGGATCGCACCAGCATGTATCTGAATTACACACTCGAAAATGAGCGTGCCGATAACGGATTGAGTACGGCAGGTGGCAGCCAGGGGAATCTGATCGCTGGCATCAAATCTCGCTTCTCGGACAGCGCTAGCGTCTTCCTGGAGGAGCGTTACCAGCGAAGCGATACGATGATCGGATTAACTCATTCGATGGGCATCAGCGTCGCGCTTGGCCAAAAATGGAGTTTCGGTTTGAATACTGATATCGGCACATTGCATGACAGCTTTACGGGCGCGGAGACTGACCGCCTGGCCGCAGGTGTTCAACTCGGTTTCGCCGCTGGTGATCTGCAGTTCGTGAGTGGCATGGAGTACCGGGATGATGACGTCGAGCAACTGGACCTCAGTCGCAACCAACGCACGACCTGGTTGTTCCGCAACAGCCTGCAGTATCAGATGGGTTCGTCCGGGCGGATTATCGGCAAGCTCAATCATTCGGATAGTGAGAGCTCACTCGGCACGTTCTACGATGGTGGATACACTGAAGCCGTGGCGGGTTACGCGTATCGCCCGGTTAGCAACGATCGCCTCAATGCATTGGTCAAATACACCTATTTTTATAACGTGCCGACCGCAGATCAGATCACGCTGCAAAATATTGCCGCAGAATTTATTCAGAAAAGCCATATTGCGGCTGTTGATGTTACTTACGATTTGACACCGCGATTCTCTATCGGTGGCAAATACGCTTATCGATTAGGACAGGTCAGTCTCGATCGCGAGAATCCGACATTCTTCAGCAACAACGCAAATCTGTACTTGCTCAGGGGTGACTACAAGTTCGGCAAGAAATGGGAGTTTATGGCCGAAGCTCGCATGCTCGACATGCCGGATCTGAATGAGAGCCGCATCGGCTTTCTTACGACCGTATCACGTTATTTTGGCGACCACCTGAAGGTCGGTTTGGGCTACAACTTCACGGACTTTTCGGATGACCTGACAGACTTGAGTTACGACCATCAAGGCGTATTCCTGAATTTGACAGGCAGTTTGTAAAGGTGTGCCTCCTATCAACTCGTCGGCGTGATCTGGCCTTTGAAAACCTTTTGCGCCGAATTTGTGGCGATCCTACTCGCGACTGAAAATCCGCGTGTCGGTGGTTCGATTCCGCCCCTGGCCACCACTCAAACAAAATCGGGCCCGCTAGGCCCGTTTTTGTTTGAGAGCTAACCCAGCGGGAAATCACCATCGAAGGGCTTGGTAGCAATACGAAGTTGTTACTAAAGATCAATCCACAATGATCTTCTGTGCTCGTATTGGTGTAGCGGGCGGATTGGGAATTCGATTCCGCCGTAGCAATAAGAAAGCCAGCGCCAGGCTCCAGATTCAGTTTCTATTGTGACGGCCACCACTCTTCGGCTTACTCCGAAGGCGCATCTCCTGCGAGAGCTTCATCCA
>SMUY01074742.1_pt1 | contig 13345 bp, 8 predicted proteins | sample 2456441 | NCBI WGS metagenome assembly SMUY01 (sample SAMN11095931, study PRJNA526329) | marine sediment metagenome | biome: Marine sediment; feature: Surficial sediment; material: Deep marine sediment; isolation source: Hadal surficial sediment | place: Pacific Ocean | collected 2014-11 | depth 0-1...
GGATACAACTCGTCCTTCGGTATCCGGTCCCGGTTGATCCGGACCCAGGCCTGCAGCTCGGTGGGCCTGGGACCCCAATGCCCCAGTTCGTGGTTCGTCTCGTCCAGCACGATCACGATGGGAATAGCCCGGGCGCCGTTGGTCAGATACCGGTCCATCACCGCGGGATGCTCGTCGCGCTTGATGATGCGGAGTTCGAGGCCCGGCGCCTGCGCCGCCCACTTGGCCAATATCGGGATGGTGCTGGACGCGTCGCCGCACCAGTCCTCGGCGATGACCAGCAAGCGGCGCCGATCATCGTCTGTCACCTCGTCAAGCACCCAGTCGGGAATGCGGGCGAGACGGTATATCCCCTCCCACAGCCCCTTGTGCTCGACACCTTCCCGAAGGAAGCTGTCGAATGTCATTGCGTCCGCCCACACGGCCGCAAGGTCAATCGGCTGTCTATCCATCATCTCGCTCCAGTGACATCTCGACCATTCAACTCCGGTCGGCTCAGCTTAGTTCCTGGATGGCCACGCCGCGCTCGGCCAGCGCGTCGACGTAGACCTGGTACGGTACCGCTTGGTCTGGGGTGCGCACCCCGGGGGCGATCGTGCCGACGACCTGCATTTGGCCGATGATCGACAGGGAGTACCCGGTGGTACGCATCATGGCACTGATCCCGTGCTCCGCGTCATACCGGTCGATCAGTTGCCAACTCCACGTCTTGGGCTGTCCGTCCTTGATGCCGCTCACGTCGACCCGGAGCGCCACCAGATCCTGTCCCTCGGGCTTCGTCAGCTGCGGACTGACGGCGGCGATGAACACATCGCGCGGCACGACCTGCTGGCCCTTGACATCAATGGGGGCGTCACCCAGGAGCCCCAGTTCCCGGATCGGCCGCATGATGGCGACGTGCCCGGGATACCGCAGTGTCTTGTATTCCATGAAGTCGACCTTGCCCTCGTACTCCCAGGGGAGGGTGCTGATACCGCCGGCGGTGTGAAAGGCTTCGAGCGTTCCGACCGGCTCGGGGAACTCGACCGGTTCAATCTCGCTCAACGCGTCTACCTCGATGCGCTTACCGTCCCGCAATACCCACGACGGTGTCGTGTAGTAGTCGAGCGCGCCCTCGAGCGAATAGACGATCTGATAGTTGAGCGGCGGCTCGGGGTTCTGCGGCAGCCCGCCCACGAAGACCTTCACCCGTTCAGTCTTGTCCAGACGCCGAATTCCCTCGGCCGCCAGGATGTTGACCATGCCGGGGGCCAGCCCGCAATCGGGGACGACCGAGACACCGTGCGCCTTGGCCGACACATCGAGCTGCTTCTGTTCGAAGACGATTTCCGTGTTGCCGCCGAGATCACAGAAATTACAGTCGGCCTCGACGGCGATCTTTGCCATGGAACCGTTGAAATAATATGGGAAGGCGCTCATGGCCGCGTCGTGCGCAACCATCAACCGGCCAATCGCCTCATGGTCGTTGGCGTCGGCCACCACCACGCGTAGCCGCTCGTCATCCGTCGGCAGAAACGCCGGGAGGTGGTCGGGATGCAGATCGGCGATCGTCACCTGGGTGACGCCGGGACTGTGAAGCAGATCATAGGAACAGGCCGAGCCTTGGAGCCCGGCGCCCAGAACAAGCATTTTCATTGGAAAGTGTGCTCCCGCTGGTCGAGTGAAAATCGCCCGAATCTAGCCGGGGTTGGCTCCTAGTTTCAACTCCCACGATTGTGGCGTACCTTTGGTGCACCATGGATCGACCCACGCCTCACAAACGGAAACCCACTCACCGGGACGCACGGGCTACCCGGCAGCGGTTACAGCGGGCCGGCCTGGAGTTGTTCGCCTCGGCCGGCTACCGGGGCGCCACCACGCCGGCCCTCGCCCGCGCGGCCGGGGTCGCGGAAGGCACCATCTACCGCCACTTCACCGGCAAGCAGCACCTGTACAACGTGGTGTACCAGGCGACCCAGGCATGGGCCACGGATCTGGTGGCGGAAGTAGACCGGGACCACCGGCAAGACGCCCGCCGGAGGCTCGATCGGGTGGCGCGCCGGTTGACGGAATCTGCCGCCCGGGACCCCGCCGCCGTCCACATGCTGCTCGCCCGACCGTCACCCGACCTGCTCGACGACACCAGCCGCGCGGCGGCCGACCGGTTCCACACTGCGGTCGAACGCATCGTTGCCGAGGGGAAAGCCGCCGGGGCGGTCAGGGCGGGGCCGGCCGACCTGTGGGCCACGGTGTGGCTCGAGGTGGTGGCCCTCGCCCTGCATCGGATCACCCGCCAGGAATGGCAACCAGATTCGCCCCACACCCGCCAGACCCTGGAAGCCGCCTGGGCCGCCATTGCCGGAGGTGGGACATCGGATCAACTCAAGTCTGGGGAACGGGCCTAGCCCCAAGGGGGGGGAGGGGATTTCCAAGAGGCGGGCGGGCGGGCGGTCACGCGGGCGTCTAGATCCCTGCCCTCGCTGCCCCCGCTCTCATCCGCCCTCGCTGCCCCGCTGCCCCGCTGCCCCGCCTACGTTGAACACCGTTGGGAGCCTGGGATGGGCCGGCGGATCGACCCAGCGAAGGTCACGGCTGCGGCCTCCGCCGAGCGGCCGGATCCTCAACCGTGCCCCTCCCCCCGTAACGTAGGCCAGCGAGTCTCCGCCCCACCGTACGATGTCGGCCGCGTCTTCAGTGATCAGCTGTTCGCTCCCCGACCGCGGCACAACGCACATCCCCGCCCCGGTCGCGCACGGCGCCACCCGGGCGAACGCTGGGCTTCCCAGGAGAACGCTCAGGGCCGAGTCTGCGACGGCCCTTTCGGCGGCAGCCGTTACCGTGAGCGGTCCGGGTGGCACCGTCGCCTGCAGCACGCCACCGGTGGTCGCGATATACAGAAGGGGACTGGTTGGATGCCACCCGAGGTTGAGCGGAGCACGGCCCTCCTCAGCGGTGAACACCTCCCGCTCGGCGCCGTTCAGCAAGTTCATGACGACCACTCGATAGTCGGTGGAATCGCCGGCGCGGCGTCCCCGCAGGAAGGCCAGCATCACCCCATCGGGTGACAATGCGGGCCTGGTCTCATGGAGCCGCGTATACGTCACCGGATACACGCGGCCCCCGTCCGCCTTCACGGCGTACAGATCGCCCCGGCCGCCTTCCCCGTCCCCCACGAACACGACGAAAGTCTCCTGGCCTATGTCGATTCTATTCTGAAGAGGGGAGAGGGAGACTCGGCATGCGGTCATGGCCGCAACCATGAGCGCGGCAGTGAAGATCCGCGACATTATTCGATCAAGACTTGCTGTTCGGCGGACACAAAGAGTACGTCGTGCAGACTCTGGTGCCGCATGAACAACTCGACGCCACGTTCTTTGAGCCGTTCTTTGGTGAAACCGAAGATGACCAAGTCGGCATGAGCCGATCGGGTGGCCACCAGTTCATCGAAGTCGACCGCCTCGTCGGTCGGGATGATGCGCAGATTCTTGCGGCTGATGGGCAGGCGGCCGGAATCGATCATGTCGTTCAACTGGCCGCGGCGTTCAGACGCCTCCGCCTGGGGCACGGCGGCGAAGATTCTGACCTCCGCGTTCTGCCAGTCCCGGTGCCCCAGGAGGATGTAGGCCAGCATGGTGATCAGGTTGGCGTTGCCGTAGTCGTGCCACGTCAGCCAGATGTGCAGGTTGGTACGGCTGCCAAAGAAATGTTCCCCATGCCGGAGGACCAGGCTGTTCATTCTGGTGGCCGCCGCTAGCCGGCAGCCTTCTTCCACTTCGCGTAGGACCTCCGGGTCGTCGTCGGCCCGGCACTCCAGCAAGATGGAGTTGTTGTCCATGCCGGTCACGCCGGGGAGTTGCAGTGCCTGTGCCAGCGCCGATCGGATCGACGGCGAAATGATCGCGTCCACGTAAATGGCGCTCCGGCGCGCCTGGGTGATTTCGACGAGCTGCCGTCGCAGCTTCCGGCTCTCGCGAAACGTCTCGGCCGTCAGGTTGCCCCGAATGAAATGGATGTAGGTCCCGAACCCGTAGCGCTGGCACAACCAACTGAGCATCTGTAACGGGGCCGACCTGGAGAACGTCCGGCCATTGACCATGATGACCGACGGGCGCCATTCCTGAGCGCGACGGAGGGTATTGCTTGCCTGCAACTTGACCTGCGAATACCGGGTCGCCTGGGTCATCGCCCCCTGGAACAGCGCGGCGATGTCGTCCGACCCGCGCCCCAACCGGATGGCGTAGTACAGGCCTACCATCACCGCCAACGCCATGACGGCGTAGAACGGCTGGATCTGGAACATCAAAATCAAGGACATCACCGCGCCGAGCAGACTGAGGTACCACTTGGACCGGAAGGTGGGGCGGTAGCTGGGGCGGGCGGCGAAGTGTTCCAACGCGCTGATGAGGCACAGGGCACCATAGGTCACCATGAAGAACATGGTGATGAGCCGGGCGACCGAGTCGACGTTGCCCACGAGCACGGTGACCAGGGCGATGCCGACGGTGACGATGGTGGCGGCCCGAGGTTCGTTGGTGTCGCCCACACCCGCCGCCATGGCGGTGTTGGCCTTTGGTGTGGGGAAGATGCGATCGGCGCCGAGGGCCTGAAGGATACGCGGGGCCACGATGATCGAACCGATAGCGGACGACAGGGTGGCCGCCGCAAGACCGATGGGAATGATGGGCCCCCACAGGGCAATCTTGGACATGACCAGCGGATCTCCGGCCAGCACTTCGGGAGGTGCCGAGCTGGCCAGTTTGAAGGTGACCAACAGATAGATCACCAATCCAAAAATCGTGGCCCCGATGACGCCGAGGGGAATCGACTTCCGCGGATTAGCCAGGTCACCCGACAGGCCCACGCCAGCGGCCATGCCGGTAAAGGCAGGGAACACGATGGCAAAGACCAGAATGAACGGGTCGGCATTGGGAATCCGGTCCAGCGGCCGCAGTGTCTGCACCGTGTGACCTTCGACCGGCGAGCCGAGAAAGAACATCACCAGTGACAGTCCAAGAATCGCGGCCACGCCCCACAGCGCGCGGACACCGATGGCGGCGCCCCGGCTCACGATAAGAAATCCGAGAACGAGCGTGGCCGGGAGAGAGATCATGCGGGGATCGAAGTCGAACGGGAGGAGGGCATTGAATGCCGGTTCAAGCGGCCGGAACGCCTCGGCAAAAGCGATCATATAAAACGCCACAGACACCGCTCGCGACACATACAGCGACAGGCCGATGGCCCCGCCGATGGACGTCCCGAAGGATCGGGAGATGATGAAGTATTCCCCGCCGCCTTCCACCCGGCGGTTGGTGGAGATCTCGGCGATGGCAAGGGCGGTCGGGATGGTAACCAGGTGACCGACCAGCAAGATCATCACCGTACCAATGAGGCCGGTATTGCCGACCGCGTACCCGAACCGGAGGAACAGGATGGCTCCGAGGATGGTGCTGACGCTCGCCAGAAACACGGGCGCGGTGCCGAAGGCGTGTCCCCCGCCCTGTGCCGTGTCATCGGCGGTCGTCGATTGGAGCACACGATTGGTCGCCATGCAGGGGTCTCTCGGTGCCGGCGGGGCTACCGCACGGGGTCTCGTGCGTACACGCCCTGGAGGGCGGACGCTGGATCAGGCAATAGCTCCCGACTGGACAACGCCTCTTCCTCGGCGCGCTCGGTTTCCCGCTCCGCGTCCGATTCGGTCTTCTCTAGATCCTCGCGGGTAACTCCCAGAGACACAAGGTGCTCCTCGAACAGGCCAATAGGATCCCGTCGTCCCCACTCATGAAACAACTCGGCGGCGAGCGTCGCCCGCGCCTCCCGTTCGTCGTGGGTGGCGTGACCACCCATACGGAAGGTGTTCGCCACCAGCATGACCGGTCCGCGGCCGGCCCGGCAGCGCTCGACCGCCAGGTTGGTGGCCGCGTAGGCGTCGAGGACGTTGTTGCCGTCGAAGGTCCCGCCGGCCATGCCATAGGCCCCCGGGAGGGCGCTCAAGTCCCCGCCAAGATGGTGTTGGTCCACTCTCGTTCCGAGGGCGACCTGATTGTTCTGTATGATGTAGATCACCGGCAACCGCATGCTGGCCGCAAAATTGAACCCCTCGTGTGTGGCCCCCACCTTGGTACTACCGTCACCCACCCAGTTGAGGGCCACGCCGGCCTCGCCCCGAAGCCGACTCGCCAGCGCCAGACCGGCGGTCACCGGCACCATCGACCCGACCGGTGAAACCGGCTGAAGCACGTTGTGGGGGAACGAGCCGGCGTGCAGATCACGGCCGCCAGAGGGTGAGTCAGCGCTCGCCAGATAGGCGCGCAGCATGTCGGCCAGCGGCATCCCCATATCGCAACACGCGGCGGCGTTGCGGATCATCGGCGCGACGTGGTCGCACGTGGGGTCGAGGGCGAAGACCGGCCCGACCGTCGTCGCCTCCTCCCCGGTTCCCAGCCACGCCTTGCTGATGATCCCGAGCCGGACCCATCGCTTGAGCGTGACATCGTGCAACCTGGCACGGACCAGCCGGCGATAGATCTCCAAGAGTTGATCGTGACTCAGGGCATCGATGACCCGTCTGCGGTCCGTGTCCCGGTCGATGGTGCCCTGGTACTCGGCCAGCAGGTCCGCATCGGGAGCCCAGTCTACGTACTCCGGCGGATCGTACGCGGGGAATCGTTTCATCGGCTGCCTAGTGACGTGGTAGCATGCTCGGTGCGTTGGCCGCTCCGAACGGGGCCAAGGCCTTGGCGAATGTTTCCATGGTGGGATAGCGCCCCGCCGGGTCGCGCGTCAAGGTCTTGGCCCCGTTTGGTGTCTGCCGAGTACCGAGAGAGCCGGCAGGTACGCCGACGCCGACCAAGAGGGGCCATCACGAACACAAAGCCGCGCCGGGCGATGATACCAAGCCTGACAGCGGGGGCAGTCTCCGAAGTTCAATCCTTGAACCGGTTACGTCCAGCGTTCTTCGCTCTGTAGAGGTTTTCATCCGCCAGACGCAGCATGCCCTCGCCGTCGTCGATGCGCTCGTTGGGGTAGGTCGCCACGCCGATGGAGGTGGTCAGGTGTACCGGATGCCCCGGCTCACCGAACTCGTAGCCGGAGACCCGGCGCAGGATCCGCTCGGCAAAGATGCGCGCGCCGGTGACTCCGGTTTCCGGAAGGAGAATGACGAATTCCTCTCCGCCGTAGCGGGCGACGATGTCTACCGCGCGCTGCTCGCGGCGCAGGAGGTTGGCCATCTGCCGTAGGATACGATCACCAATGAGATGCCCGTGGGTATCATTGACCTTCTTGAAGTTGTCGATGTCGATCATGAGGCACGCCAGGATGGTGTCGTAGCGCTGGGCCCGGTCCATCTCCTGGGCCAGCTTCTCCACCAGGGCGCGGCGGTTGAACGCCTCCGTCAGCGGATCCGTCTCCGCCAGGCGGCGCATCTGCTCCTGGCCCATCACCGCGGTTTCCAGGTCGTAGGCCTTCTCCAGGGCGGCGACGGCGGCCTGGATGACCTGACTGGCAAACCTGGTGTCCTGCTCGTTGAGCGGTGCCGCTTCGGCCGTCGTCCGAAGAAAGAACACGCCCGTAGGCGTGTCCCGCAACTTGAAGGGAATGGCAATCACCGAGCGGGTCGGCACCATGACGCCCTCCGCCTCCCACTCCAAGCGAATGTCCTCGTAGAGTGGGTCCGTCAGCACGTCCCGGACGTGCACCATTTCCCCCGACTGGATCGCCTTGCTGATTTCCGGGTAGCGCTTGAGTTCTACCTGAAGGTTGGACAACATCGGGTTCTCGTTGGCGGCCACCACCGTGCCGACCTCGTCGCCCGCATTGGCAATGATGATCGAGCACTTGGAGATCCGGAGCCCACGGGCCACCCGCCGCACCAGGATCTGGTAGATCTCATCCGGCTTGAGCGAGGCGGTGACCTCCTGCAGGATGTCGACCATTTCGGTGCGGGAGTGAGCTTCGGCACGGGCCTGATTCAATTCCCGCCCGGCGCGCAGGTGCGCTTTGACCCGCGCCAGGAGTTCGCGCACCCGGAAAGGTTTGGCGATGAAATCCGAGGCACCCAATCCCAGCGACTTCACCGTCGCCTCCTCGGGCTGCATGGAGGAAATCATCAATACCGGGAGATCGGCCAGCACCGGCTCCGCCTTGACCTGTTCCAGGAGCTGGAGGCCATCGACCTTGGGCATCATGATGTCGAGCAACAGCAGATCGAAGGGATCGGCCATGAGTTGCTCCATGACCCCCTCCCCACCGGGGACGGTCACGACGTCATACCCGTTGTCCTTGAGAATCCAGGACAACGTCCGCGACAGCGCCTGGTCGTCGTCGGCAACCAGGATCTTCGGCGCCAGACTCATCTATCCAACCAGCTGATCGAATACCGCATCATCCACATTTCCCCCACTGACAATGGCAACGACGGGTCCGTCCACGTCGACGGCGCCGGCCAGCAAGGCGGCGGCGGCGGCGGCTCCAGACGGTTCGACCCTGAGGCCGACCCCATGCAGAGCCCGAACGGCGCCGGCCAACTGTTCGTCGTCAACCAACGCTACGTCCGCGACCACCGGCTGGATGATCGAGAACGTCAGAGTGCCAATCGATAACGGGAGCAGCCCGTCGGCCAAACTCTTTGCATTTTGCAAAGATACAGGGTGTCCCGCCGCGAGCGCCGCACTCAATTTGGCGGCGCCAGCGGGTTCCACGGCCACCACCCGGATTTCAGGCCTGAGGGCGGCAACAACAGTGCACGCGCCTGCAAGAAGGCCGCCACCGCCAACCGGCACCACCAGCGTCCCCATAGCCGGGCACTGTTCCAGAATTTCCAAGGTGCAGGTGGCCTGTCCGGCAACGATATCGGGGTGATCGAACGGCGGGATGATGACCAGGCCCTGCTCGGCTGCCATCGACTCGGCACGCTCCTGTCTGGTCCGCGAGGTGGTCCCACCGAAGACGACTTCCCCGCCCAGGCGCTTGACGCCCTCGACCTTGATGCCGGGAGCGTGCTCCGGCATGACGACCACCGCCCGGCAGCCGAGGCGGCGAGCAGCGAAGGCTACCGCCTGGCCATGATTGCCACTGGAGTAAGTGATGACCCCGGCCGCCCGTTCGGCCGGCGTCAACTGGGCGATGGCGTTGTAGGCACCTCGGACCTTGAAGGCTCCGACCGGCTGCTCCTGCTCGCACTTGAGGTAGACCGCTACTCCGAGCCGCTGGGTGAGGGCGGAACATTCGACCAGCGACGTGCGAACCGCTACGCCTTCGAGCCGGCTGGCGGCCTGGCGCACGGCCTCCAGTGAAACCGGGGGAAGCTTCGCGGTTACGGACGCGCGGCGCGGACTCAGTCGGCCTCTTCCGTGGACGCCGCTACCGGATCCGTGTCGCTGGTGGTGCCGTTCTCCGTCACCACCCGGGCCACGTCGACGACCGAGTCCCCTGCGTCTAGGTTCATGACCTTCACGCCCTGCGTGTTGCGACCGATTACGCGGATCCCGTCCACCGGAACCCGGATGATGACTCCATTGCGGGTGATCATCATCAGCTCGTCCTGCGGCTGGACCTCCTTGAGGGCGATGATGTGCCCCGTCCTGGCTGTCTTCTTGAGGGTGATGATGCCCTTGCCGCCACGTCGTTGGACGCGGTAGTCGGCCAGCTCGGACCGCTTCCCCAGTCCGTTCTCGCTGACGACCAGCAGGGTGGCGTCCCGGCGCGCCACCACCATGTCGATGACTCGATCACCGCTCCCGAGTACGATGCCCTTGACCCCCGTGGCAGGCCGGCCCATTTCGCGCACGTCGCTCTGGTGGAACCGGATGCTCATGCCATTGCTGGTGGCCAGGACGATGTCGCTGTCAGCATCGCACAGCTGCACGTCGATGAGCTCGTCACCCGGCGCAATATTGATGGCGTTGATGCCGGTGGTGCGCACGTTGCGATAGGCCGAGAGTACCGTGCGCTTCACGGTGCCACCCCTGGTGGCGAACATGAGCCACCGGTCCTCGCTGAATTCACGCACGGCCACCGTGGAGGCGATACGTTCGTCGGGCCGGATGTTGATACAGTGGATCACCGGCTTGCCGCGGGCCGCCCGGCCGCCTTGCGGAATCTCGTGCACCTTCAGCCAGTAGATCTGCCCCTTGTCGCTGAAGAACATCAGGTAGTCGTGGGTGCTGGCGATGAACAGATGCTCTACCCAATCGTCGTCCTTGGTGCCCATCCCGGCCAGGCCGCGGCCACCGCGCCGCTGGCGTCGATAGGTCGACACCGGAATGCGCTTGATGTACCCGGTGTTGGAGATGGTGATCACCATGTCTTCTTCGGCGATCAAATCCTCGACCGAAAACTCACCCTGGTCGGCGATGATCTCCGTCCGGCGCGCGTCGCCGAACCGCTCCACGATCTCCTTCATCTCTTCGACCAGGATTTTCATGCGCGTTGGCTTGGACTCGAGGATGGCCTCGAGCGACTTGATGGTGGCTCGGAGTTCCTTGAGTTCAGCGTCGAGCTTGTCGATTTCCAGGCCGGTGAGCTTGGCGAGCCGCATGTTGAGGATGGCGTCGCTCTGCTTTTCCGTGAACCCGAAGCGCTTGCGGAGCTTGGTGTCCGCCTCCGCCGCGTCGGCCGACCCCCGGATTATCTTGATGACTTCGTCGATGTTGTCGACCGCGATCTTGAGGCCGTCGAGGATGTGCTCGCGGGCCGCGGCCGCATCGAGATCGAACTGCGTCCGCCGGACGATGATTTCGTGCCGGTGTTCGACGTACCGCTCCAGCATTTCCTTGAGGTTCATCACCTTGGGAACGCCCTTGTCGAGCGCCAGCATGATGACGCCGAAAGTGGTTTGGAGCGAGGTGTGCTTGTACAACTGGTTCAGGACCACGTTGGGAATAGCGTCGCGCTTCAACTCGATGACCACCCGGATACCGTCCCGGTCGGTCTCATCACGAACTCCGCTGATGCCCTCGACCCGCTTGGCGATGGCCAGGTCGGCGATACTGCGCACCAGGTTCTCCTTGTTGACCTGGTAGGGAACCTCGGTGACGACGATGGCACACTTGCCCGTCGACTCCTTCTCCTCGATCTGCGCCCGCGCCCGGACGACCACCCGCCCGCGACCCGTTTGGTAGGCTTCCTTGATACCGCCCGATCCGTAAATGAGCCCCCCAGTGGGGAAGTCAGGACCGGTGATGACCGTCCGCAGCTCGTCGATGGTGACCTCGGGGTTTTCCACCAGTAGCTCGACGGCGGCGGCCACCTCCCGCATATTGTGCGGCGGAATATTGGTGGCCATCCCCACGGCGATGCCGCTCGATCCGTTGACCAGGAGATTGGGCAAGCGCGACGGCAACACCGTCGGCTCCTCCAGCCGGTCGTCGAAGTTGGGCTGGAAGTCGACCGTGTTCTTGTCGATGTCGTCCAGCATGGCCACCGCCACCCGCGTAAGCCGAGCCTCGGTGTAACGGTAGGCCGCAGCCCGGTCGCCGTCGATCGAGCCGAAATTGCCTTGGCCGTCGATCAGCGGATACCGCAGAGAGAAATTCTGTACCATCCGTACCAGGGCGTCGTAGACCGAACTGTCGCCGTGAGGGTGGTACTTGCCCAGCACATCGCCCACCACCGTGGCCGATTTCTTGAAGGCCCGCCCGGGCGTGAGCCCCAGCTCGTTCATGGCGTAGAGAATGCGCCGGTGCACCGGCTTGAGTCCGTCGCGCACGTCCGGCAACGCCCGCGACACGATGACGCTCATCGAGTAGTTGATGAACGACTGCTGCATCTCTTCTTCGATGAGCCGGGGTAGTATCCGCTCGCGAACGTTGGGTGCGGTCATTGAGGGCCGATCGGGCTGATGATAGGTGGTTTCAAGGGGTCTGGGGAACCTTGAAATATAGCCCTGTCGGGGGTCCGGAAGCAACCGGGGCCGGTGGGCCTAAGTTATGATGGGATAGGAGGTTATGGGATGTGTGTAGTACGTGGTGCGTCGTGCGCAACAACCACATCAGCTGCCGTTGCTATCACCTGCCCCCGCTGCCCCCGCTGACAACACCGCGGGCATCACCAACAACGCCCCGATCGTCCCGGCGACCACTCCGCCGCTGGTCGCCAGCGCGATAGCGCCGAACAGACTATCACTGCTGGTTCCAATCGCCAGCGGGAGGAGGCTGGCCAGAGTGGTGAAGGTCACCAGCAGAATCATGCCCGACCGATCCCGGCAGGCGGCCACCAGCTGTGCCGCCGAAAGCGGGTGGCGGCCATCCCCCGTGGTTCGGCGGCGTTCGAGGACCGCATCCACCAGCAGAATGGATTGGTTGACCGCCAGACCGATCACCAGAATTACGCCGACCGCGGCCTCCCGGGTGAAGGCGGCGTCGGCCACCCAAAACGCCGCCGCCACACCGGCCAGGGCCAGCGGCAGACTCACGAATACCATGGCAGCGGCCCACACCGAGTCGAACACCATGGCCACGACCAGCAGCACCAGCACCACGCCCATGGCGAACACCAGCCACAGGCCTTGCTCGCTTTCGTCACTCCCGAAAATGTACTCCACGTCTGCCACGCTGTACCCGGCCGGCACCGACACCGACGCCATGAAGGCATCGTGGGTGCGCTGGGCCAGCTTGGTAGGCCCCCGAAAGCCGTAGCTCAGGATCCGAACGTATTGCTGGTCTTCCCGTCTGATGTTGGCCAACGTTTCCCGCTCGCCGACCCGGGCCAAGTCCCCCACCTGGACGGGCGCATTGCGGGCATTGGGTACCAGGGCCGCGCGCAGCTCTGCCAGGGTGCGTTCCGCGGCTCCTGCGGTCTTCAGGGTAACGGAAAATTCTTCGCCGTCGATCTCGATGAGTTGTCGGCCGGCCGCGCCGCTCACTTCCCGGGCGACCGCCGCCGCCAGGTCGGTGGCGGTCACCCCGTAGCGCGCCAAGGCGGCCCGGTCGGGCACCAACGTCACCTCATACGCCCGTTCCCTGGAGAAGAACCCGGCCGCGTTGATATCGACGTCCCGGACCCGGGACACCCGTTCCAACCGTTCCTTCAGATCGAGGGCCAAGCGCTCGACGCCCGAGAAGGAATAGCCCAGAATCTTGATCCGAAACGACACGCTGCCGCCGCCGCCGAAGCCGGTGGAGAACCCCGGGCCATCCCCCTGCACGCTGACGCTGACGCCGCCGACGAACACGGCGCGCTGGGTGAGGGTTTCCTGCAACTGCTGCGGCCGACCGGTGAAGGCGTCCTCCCGCCGGAACCACACCTGCATCTGGGCGCCGCCGAACTGGCTTCCTCCCCGGGTAACCACCCGCTCGACCCCAGGCGCGCCGACCGCCAGCGCTTCGAATTCCCTGATACTCTGATCGGCGCTGGCCGGGTCACTCCC
>SMUY01124211.1_pt1 | contig 13324 bp, 9 predicted proteins | sample 2456441 | NCBI WGS metagenome assembly SMUY01 (sample SAMN11095931, study PRJNA526329) | marine sediment metagenome | biome: Marine sediment; feature: Surficial sediment; material: Deep marine sediment; isolation source: Hadal surficial sediment | place: Pacific Ocean | collected 2014-11 | depth 0-1...
CTAATGAGGTTTTGATAAAGCACCATGCCATTGGGGTTAACTTTATTGACACCTATTTCCGAAGTGGGCTTTACCCCTGGCCCGGTGAAATGCCTATTATTCCAGGAGCAGAGGCTAGCGGAGAAATCCTGGAAACCGGATCAGAGGTGACAGATCTAAAGCCAGGAGACCGGGTGGCTTATACATTTTCAAATGGGTCTTATTGTCAACATCGAACTATCAATGCTGACCGTGTGGTTAAACTTCCCGAGCCCGTATCAAATGAGGTGGCAGCAGCCGGTATGCTAAAAGGGTTAACAGCGCATTACCTGCTTCATGGGACCTTTAAAGTTCAACCCGGGCACACCATTCTGATCCATGCGGCCGCCGGAGGCGTGGGCCTGATAGCCGGGCAGTGGGCTAATAAAATTGGCGCTACCGTAATAGGTACCGTAGGATCAGAGGAAAAAGCTGAATTAGCCTTAAAAAACGGATATCACCATGTAATCAACTACCGGGAAGAGAATTTTGTGGATCGCGTAAAGGAAATTACCAATGGAGCCGGTGTCGAAGTAGTATATGATTCGGTTGGACAGGATACTTATCCACATTCTCTAAAATGTGTAAAACGGCTGGGTATGTGGGTGCCCTTTGGGCAATCCTCAGGCCCGATAAAGAATTTTGAGCTCAAAGACCTGGTAGCTCATGGATCACTGTTTACTACCCGGCCAACCTTGTTTGATTATATTCCCACCAAAGAGACGCTACAGGCAGCCAGCAATGACTTGTTTGACATGTTGGAATCCGGGCATATTAAGGTAGCAATAAATCAAAAATTCCAGTTGGAGGAAGCCGGTCTGGTACACCAATTACTGGAGAACAGGCAAACCAAAGGATCCACAATCTTAATACCATAACCTGTAAACCCTCCGTGGAATGAAACCAAAGAGTGTATAAATTTTTACATAATGGGTTCAAGTTCTCCTATTAGCTCTTTTGGGTTACCCTCTTTGTCCAAAAGAAAAACTTCATCAAATCCTGCGCTTTTCAATTTGACAAATTGAGTAGCAGCATCTCCGGCTACTACATATATCATTTTTCCCGGGGTAATGTACTTTTGCGCAAGCTCTTTATGCTGTTCGAGTGTCATATTTCTAATTATTTCCTCTTCATCATTTATATAGGTCACATCCACATCATAATTGCTCATGGTTCTGAGGATATTCATTTTTGACCAAAGCGATTCCATTGCTCTGGCATTCGATTTAATCATAGAATTTTTAGTGAATTCAAGATCTTCTTCACTGATGCTTTCCCGATATTTTTCCATTTCCTCTTTAAATATTTTTACCGATTCGTATGTAACATTCGTCCTCACACTTGAAGATGCCCTGAATGGGCCCCTTAGCTTAGAACCAGAGAAAACTGTTCTTGCGCCATATGTATATCCTTTTTCCTCTCGCAAGATCAAGTTTATTCTTCCACTAAATGATCCACCAAGCATGAAATTCATTACTGTTGCCGCATAGAAATCCGGATCCTCTTTTGACATAGACAGGTAGCCTATGTTGATAACAGATTGTTTGGCATTGGGAATATCAACAAAAACCAGGGTACTGTTCCCTGGCTCATCAGGATATGGAAATGATGGAATTTCCACTTCATTCTGTTTCCAATTTTTACCCAGGCCGGAGAGTGCTTTAAGTGCGTCATCCTTAGAAATATTGCCAACAATGTGAACCCGTGTGAGATTTGGCGTATAATAATTCTCATAAAAGTTCTTTAAATCATCGATGGTTATGGTTTCTATGGTTTCAGGAGTTCCTGAGGTAGGCAAACTCATAATATGCGCTCCACCGTAAACTTTTTCACTAAACACCAAATTAGAAATGTACTCCGGGTAGGCCTGGTTTCGTTTTAAGTCATTTTTTGTTTTAGTTTTGATCCTGCCAAACTCCTCTTCATCCCACCTTGGCTCGAGCAACAATTCTTCAATTAGCTCAATTGTTTTTGAGAAGTTTCTTGAAAGTGTGCTTGCCCTGATACTGATGTTAAATTGACCTGTACTCATAAAAATTCTGGACCCTAACAAGTCCATTTCCTCCTCAAGGTCCTCTGGAGTTTTAGTGGCTGTACCTTCCATCATGATATCAGTCATAAGATTTGCTACCCCATTTTTCTCAGGAGTATCAAACTGATGACCACCGTCTAAAACCAGAGCGAACTCTACCAAAGGCAATTCCTGATTTTCAATTCCATAGACTTTCAATCCATTCTCCAGGGTGGCGGTCCAGACCTCCGGAAGGTTTAACCCAGGAGGTGTTCCTTCTTCTGGTTTTGCTGAACGATCAAATGCTGAAGGAGTTTTTTCGATTTCTTTCTCATCTTCCCCATTCTGTGTTATTTCCTTGTTTTCTTTTATTATCTCTTCAACAACATCTGCTTTAACAGAACCCTCCACTACCAAATCAAGCTTTCCTTTAGGGACGAAACTGGTAACAACATACGGCTGATCCCTAATATATTTATTATAAACACGCCATACGTCTTCAATCGAAACGGCCCTTATTTTATCTATATCCTGTTGAACAAATCCTGGATCACCAACAAAAGTATTGTACATGGCCAATTGAAAGGATTTATTCAAAATGCTCTGTAATCCATTATAAAAATTGATTTCTAATCCGGCCTTTACCCGCTCAACATCGATTTCAGATATGCTATCTGTCTCAAATCTTTGAAAAGATTCAATAATTGCCTTTTCAATATCATCCAGGCTTTTATCTTGATTGGCGGTAATTGAAATCCTGAATAGTCCGGCCAATTCCATGGGGCTATTATAAGCAATTGTTCGTGAGGTAAGCTCCTTTTCCTTTACCAAAACTTTGTAGAGAGGCGCTTTTTTTCCATCCGAAAGAATCTTAGCCAGGAAGTTCAATGCGTAGGCGTCATCACTGTACTGTTCGGCAGCAGGCCATACCATATTTAATTGAGGAACAGTGGCAAAATTATCTTCGTGATACAATTTTACTGTTTCAGAAATAGTCACGTTCTGCACCGGCATTGGTGCGACATCCCTAGCACGTTTTACTTCACCAAAATATTTTTCTACTAAGGTTTTAGCTTGGTCCGTTATAAAATCTCCGGCAACCACTAATGTGGCATTATTAGGCCCATAGTAGTTGTCATAAAATTCTATAACATCTTCAATTGTTGCATTTTTCAAATCCTCCATTTCACCTATCACCTGCCAGTTGTATGGATGTCCTTCAGGGAATATTGCTTTGTGAACAACATAATTGGTATGACCATATGGATTGTTGTCTACACGTTGTCTTTTTTCATTGATCACAACTTCCTGTTGATTGGCAAAAGTACTTTTGGTGATGGTGTTTTTAAAGAACCCCATCCTGTCAGACTCCAACCACATCACGGTTTCCAGTGCATTTTTAGGGACAACTTCATAATATGCCGTTCCATCCCAAAATGTAAAACCATTTAAGGTTCCGCCAGCATCTTGAACAATTTTGAAAAATTGGTCCTGTCCTACATTTTCAGATTGCTGAAAAAGCATATGCTCAAAAAGATGCGCAAACCCTGTCCTTCCTGTTTTTTCCCTGTTGGAGCCCACATGGTAAACAACTGCCAGTGAAACTATTGGATCGGAATGGTCCTGATGCAAAATAACCTGTAAGCCATTATCAAGAGTATATTTTTCAAAATCGATAGAGAGCGAAGATTCCGGCTCTTCATGTTCAACATTACATGCGTTTATAAAGATGAGCAGCAATGAGGTTACCAGAAATGAATAAATTTTATAGGTTTTCATAGTGAGATATTTATTACTTTACAATATTAAGAAGAATAAATTAGCCTTTGAAATCAGAAAATATATCATCAAATCATTTTATTCTATGAAAAATCAAAAAGTAACGCTACTGATTATTCTAAGTTTTGTTTTACTAAACTGTAAAGCCCAAACCATTCAAGCTCCTGATGTTAGTCCCTTAAACGTTGCTTACTTGCCTGACAATTATGCGCATGACTGGAGCAAACATGAAAAGGCAATCATGAAAGTTTACTATAGCCAGCCCAAGAAGAATGACCGGAAAATATTTGGTTCATTGGTGCCCTACGGCAAAGTATGGCGAACAGGAGCAAACGAATCGGTGGAAATTAAAGTCTACCAGGATTTGACTTTTGGAGGTAAACAGTTACCGGCCGGGACTTATACTTTATATACAATACCAAATGAGAAGGAATGGGTCATTATCATCAATTCCGTTTTGGATCATTGGGGAGCATATAGCTACGACAAGGCGAATGATGTAATCAGAGTGACGGTTCCATCAACTACTGTATCAGAGACTACAGAGTCGTTTTCAATCCGGTTTAATGAATCATCTGGCAATAAAGCTGTGATGAGGTTGGCATGGGATCAAACACTAGTTGAAGTTCCTATCAGCTATTAGGGAAGTCAAGTTGGAGGCTCTTATTGAGTTCCTAATGCTTTGAACTTGACCATCTGGTATTGGAACCGGTATACCGGCCTCAACCATGATTTAAAATGACTTTGAATAATTGCACTTTTATATCGTTTGGTCTGTTATTGATTTTCAGTTGCAGTTCAGCTAACACAGATAGCCCGGCCTACCCAGAATGGGATATTAGTATTTTGCCATCCTCAATTAGATTGGACCCCTCCACCAATGAAATTATAGAACATCGATTTGATGCTGTAGATAGTTACAAGCCAACCAGGGAAAGCCTACTTAAAGAAAATTGGGTCTATGACGGGGAAAAAGTAAACCTATATGGTGCCAGAGGAGAGTACATATCGTTTCAACTGGTTCTTACCAGAAACACCAGTTCCAGCCTAAAAGGGATACAGATCGACATGGAAAGCTTTAAAAGCGAAGGTGCTCAATTTGATATCAAACCTGAACTATTCCTGGAATGGGCTGTTGAGGTGAAAACGCCCAGTACCGGGTACCCAAAAGCTTCCCTGGGCACCGGTTGGTATCCTGATGCCCTGATCCCATACCAATCCATACAGGCCGACTCTTCAAAAGTAAATAGAAGATGGACATATCCTCTTGAATTACCAGATTTCAACAACCGAATTGACAATCAACGATCTTTACTTATCTGGATAGATCAGTATATCCCATTTGACCGCTCAGAAGCACCTACCGGTAAATATTTAAGCAATGTCCATGTTACGGTAGGAAAGGTAACCAAAAGTATCCCGGTTGAACTCAACGTTTGGGGTTTTGCCATCCCCAACGAAAATGCTTTCAAGGCCAGCCTTCAGCACGAAGGGTTTTTAAGCCGTATGAATGAAGAGCAAGAGCTGGCCATATATCAGCTTTTTAAACGAAATAGGATCTCCTTGATGGACCCTACCTATAAACCGGAATTGACAGTCTCAAAGAACGGAAATTTCGAATTTAACTGGGACTCTTTTGATACAAGGCTTGAAAAATATTTTACCGGTCGGGCCTTTACCAAAGATTACGGATATAGCTACGGCCCGGGATATGGATCGCCCATTGAAACATTCATTCTCCCTTTTGACGTATTTGGAAAACATGGTGGCCCGGGTTGGCCTGATATAGGAACTCCTGAGGTGGAACGGAATGCCGGCCCCAGGGGAAAATATATTGAAGCCATCAAAACATTACGAAGGCACCTGCAACCTATGGTTGATCCCGCCAAGACCGAGCTCACCATTTACTTGAACGGGCTTGATGAATCTTATTTCCCTGAAGCCTGGGAGCGTATGGTATATTATGGAGACCTTTTTAATGAATTTTATCCTGAAGCACACTTTCGGATCGATGGCGGATACAGCGAAGAGGCCATGGCTGTGGTACAAAATTCCATTAATTCCTGGGCATCCCACACCATTAATTACAATGTTGACAAAATGAAAAAATATCAAGAGATGGGAATTGAAGATTGGCTATATGGACCAATGCTTTATGAGTCCAAAGTAAATAGCTGGGTTGGAAGTTCTACATTCCTTGATTTACCATTAATCAATGACCGGGCCATCAGCTGGAGTAGTTGGAAATATCGGGCATACTCCTGGATAAGCTGGGGTGTTGGCGCAGGTTGGAAAAGCGCCTGGTACGATCCGGAAACCTGGAAAGACACCTATAAGTCAGGCTCTGACTCCGATGCAGATTTCACCTACAAAAAATTGAACGGCAACGGTATGCTAATCTACAGTCCGGGAATAGTACCTAACGTGAAAGTAGCATGCCCCTCAATTCGCTTAAAAGCCATGAGAGATGGCGTACAAGAATATGAATATATGCGATTACTATCCCAAAAGGATGGAAATAATGACCAGGTTGATGAGATAGTGAACAGAATCATTAAGCATCCTTTTGGCGATGCTTCCATAGGTAACCTTGACGTTTGGAGTTTTGATGCCAGGGAATGGGATCGGGCCAGAATTCAAATAGGTAAAAAAATAAGCGAAGAAGATTAAATATCAGATATGACATACCACACGATCCTTACTTCTATAATTTTATCTGCAAATATACTTCAGGCTACCGGCGCGGCTGGGGATCCTACCATCCCGAAGCAAGTTGAGACCCCATTCCCCACGGTACGAAATATAACTATTGAATGGTATCATCATTGATAGCGGGTCTGTTTCCGCTTCCTTAAGAGAGATTTATGCACACGGAGTTCATAAGGTATTGGTCACAAAGGAATGGTTTGCATGACGGGGATTCTTGGTAATGAATGGACCATGTCTGAATTTACCCCAATGGGCGATATACCTTCACTCCGTCGGTTGACCGTTTATATGGGAGAATCTAAAAATCTCTCTAAAGATTTACTCCAAGAATTCATTGTTGAAGTTGAGAGAGGAAATATCAAACTGAATATCGATAAAGTATTCGATCTTTCTGAAGTGGCCCAAGCCCACCAGTATATGGAAGACAATAAGGCAAGAGGGAAAATTGTGGTTGCCTTAGCCTGAATAGGAGGCAAAAAATGCCCTGCATATTATAATGGTTAAGCCCCCCCCATGGTGTCCAGGCACCCTTTTATATAACCGACAGATTCAGAAAGTCCGGGCATAGGATCTTGAGCATCTTTCTCGTACTCAATACTAACCACACCTTGGTAACCGTTTTCGACAAGCATTGCCAGGAATTTAGGTATATCAATTACACCCCTACCCACTTCCACTGTCTTACCATCTTCAGCAGCTTTGTCGACATCTTTCAAATGTATATCGAATAATCGCGAAAAATACTTTTCTCCAGCTTGTGTGGGATCTACGCCGATTCTCTCAGTATGACCTATATCCATACATAAGCCAAACCTTGGGTCCAGATCCTTTATTTTTTCGTAAACACTTTCCGGGCTGGGGTACTGGTCATCACCTGGTCCGTGGTTGTGGATGGCCACTTTAATGTCATATTGTTTGATTTTATCATTGGTATATTCAAGTAAGTTATGGTCCGGGACCCCTACGATCACTGACATGCCTGCATTCTTTGCATATTCAAATGCCTGGTCAACTTCACTTTTGTTCTTCATGTAAATAACTCCTCCTCCGTATAAGGTAAGCCCGGCATCGCTTACTTTTTTTGCTCCAGCTTTTAACTCTTGGACGGTTGAACTTAGTGGTAAGTGCATGCTCTTGAAACATATGTAGTCCAGCCCAGCTCTTGTGGTCATGGCAATGGTTTTGGCCTGGGTAAATTCCCGGAGGCTATAGGATGCCAGTCCTAATTTTAATTTATTGTCCTTTTTCACAGCGCCTTGAACTGAAGATCCAATGGGAACCAGGGATACTACAGTGGTAAGGGCGGATATTTTTATGAAATTTCTTCTTGTCTTCATGATTTGTTGTTTTCCTGTGTCAAAGTCAATCTCTGATTAAATGACGATTTTTTCAAGCAAAATCACAATTACCTATAACTATTTCTCTGGCAGTTTAAAAGCATAATAGTAGTCACCCGATTCAGTGCCTTGCATCCCTCCTCCTCCAGCTGCAACAACCACGTATTGATGCCCATCTATAGCATAGGTTGCTGGTGTTGCATATCCACCGGCAGGTAACTGAAATTCCCATAATATTTCACCGGTATCTTTATCGAATGCCCTGAATTTTTCATCCCTGCTGGCGCCAATGAATATTAGTCCACCAGCGGTAACCACTCCACCACCAAATAGTTGTGTTCCGGTAGCTGGTATTCCCTTTTTAGTCAATTCTTCATATTCTCCCAAGGGTACCTTCCATTCAATAATTCCTGTATTGAGATTTACCGCACAAAGACTGCCCCATGGTGGTTTAATACCTGGATAGCCAAACTGGTCCCTGAGTTGCTTATAAGCTTTTAATTTATACCTTTTAATAGTGTCCTGCTTGATTGGTTCTTTTGCCATCACCTTTTCTTCAAGGGGCATCAACTCAATGGCATCTTCATTATCTAATTCATACAAGTAGGCTAAAACAGCGCGTCTATTTCCCTCTGGTAATGCCTGAAATGAAGGCATCATCCCTCTCCCCGTTTTTAGGAGTACTTTGGTGTCAATAAGTTTTACACTGTCTTTGACCCTTAAAAGGGAAGGGAAGGCGACGCTCCCTTTAAGTTCAGCACCATGACAGGCTGCACAATTTGTCATATATACTTTTTCTCCGAATGCTGCTATATTATCGAATTCGGAAATATCTTCCATATCGGGCTTATCTTCCACCAGTTGAACCATATGGGGCATATCATTTACCCCTATGTATATTTTACCGGATTCAGGATCAAAAGCACCGCCGCTCCATTCCGCACCGCCTCGAAATCCCGGCAGCTGAATAATGCCCGCTTCCGATGGCGGGATATATATACTCCCCAGTGTATAACCCTCAATTTGCTCCAGTATATCTTCTGTTGATTCGGGAAAAATATCAGTCACCAAGCTTTCATCAAAGGACTGTCGTACCAGAGGGGGCGGTTTTAGGGGGACGGGCTGGGTTGGCCAGGTTTCCTCATCTTCCATTGTGGATGGTGGGACCGGGCGTTCTACCACCTCAAAAAGGGGGGCTCCTGTTTCTCTGTCTAGCAAGAATATATACCCTTGTTTGGTCAGCTGGGCTACTGCATCAATGGCCCCTCCATTATGATTTACCGTCACTAAATTTGGTGGGGCCGGTAGATCATAATCCCATAAATCATGGTGGGAAACCTGAAAATGCCATTTATAGGCGCCAGTTGCAGCATCCAGCGCCAATAGGGAATTCGCAAATAACCCCTGTCCTTTGCGGTTAGCGCCATAAAAATCATGTGTTGGTGAGCCCAAGGGGGCATATACAATCCCTCTCTCGCTATCAATAGACAATCCTGCCCAGGCATTAGCGCCTCCACCAATTTTATAAAAGTCTTTCGGCCAGGTATCATAACCGAATTCACCCGGGTGTGGTATGGTATGAAAAATCCATACTAATTTTTCACTTCTCACATTGTATGCCCTGATGTGCCCAGGCAAAGAACCATGGGCTTCGTGGAGGCTTGATCCCATGATGATCAGGTCATTATAAATAACTACAGGAGAGGTGTTTCTAATAAAAGCGCTGTTCTTATCGACAACTCTGTCTAAGCCTTCCCTGAGATCAACCGCCCCATTCTTGCCGAAATTGCGATCAAGGGTTCCATTGGCTGCGTCAATTGCCAGAAGCTCATTCATTACGCAATAAAATAGCCTCTTGTCCTCCCCGTCTTCCCAATAGGTCAGTCCACGGTTGGTACCTCCTACCCCTGTCAATACATCTTTCCCGCTGTTAGCGGGATCAAATTCCCATATTTTTTGGCCGGAGGCTGCATTCAGCGCTAATATTTTTAATGCCGGAGAAGTAGCATATAAAAACATCATCTATAATTATTGGATTGCATTGGATTGAGGTACCATGTTTACTGTCCCCGGTACGGTATACCCATGCCAACTCAAGGTCTTTTATATTTTCCTTATTGATTTGATCAAGTCTGGAATAGGCATTACTTCCTTCATCACCGCGATATACTTTCCAGGAAGTGTATTGGTCCGGAGGCTCATTTTTTTTCTGAACCTGATCACATGAGATTATGAAGATGAATAGAAAAATCTCTTTTGCGAACACTAATAACGGCGTCAGCCTCATTTTGACTCCTTCTCATAAACTACCTGCCCCTTTGGATGACCCTCCATCTGGTTATTTTCGAGTGTAGGGTCCAATCCATTGGCATAAATATATATAGCCGCTTTCTGAGTTTGTTTCTCTGTATTTCGAAAGATGTTGTTCTTTATCACCAGGTCTTTGGCCGGGGAATTTATTGAAAATCCATAGCCTCCTCCGTTAGTTCCATTATTTTCTATGACATTGCCTATGAAAGTGTTCCTATGTGGTGCATTAGCTTCTTTTTCTCCACGCAAATTGATGCCATCACTTTCATTGTTGTACACATGATTATCTTCAAAGACCACATCGGTATCCTTATGTCCGGTACATATGCCAAACCGGCCATTATGATGGAATTTGTTTCCCTTTACCTGACTTTGATAAACACGCCAACATATAAATAGACCGTCCACGTCATTGTGATGGACCTCATTATTTTCGATCACCGTGAAAGGCGATCCTGTTCCCGGGTGTAAGCCTGTGTTACCGCTACCGCTTATCTCACAATTTCTAATTGTTACATTTTCTGTGATCTGCCAGCTGATCCCCTCTCCATTAAAATCCTTAACATGAACATTATCTACCACAACTTTTTTTGACTTAAGAATAATTATACCGGCGCTATTACACCCGTCGGCCTTAAAGTTCTCGGTCCGATTTCCATCCGCAGTTAGGTTCGAAATACTAACGTTTTCGGCCTTTATGACTTCAATAATCGATGAAGCATTAGAAACCGTGCCGCCGTCTGTAGCGGAATAATCACGTATCAGGTAGTCATCAATATAAATTACGTTTTCCTGAATATCGGTAATGTAGGCAGTAGATACGTCCCAACATGAATTTTGGGGGTTGTCGGTCACTTCCACCTTCATGCCTATTTCAAAGCCTTTCGGGTTCTCTACCGTTAGCTTTAACTCACCATAATCGGCATCGACTATGAATTTTGTTTGAACTCCTTTTGCTCTTTTTAGAATTGTTTCCGTTCCTGAACCCACTAGATTCACGTTTGATTTCATCCGTACCGGTGCTACTATTTCAAAATTTCCCGGATTTAGCTTTACGGTGCCACCATTTTTTGCCACAGCGTCAATAGCAAATTGTATGGCTTTGTTATCAAAACCTACGATGTCAGCATCTGCTCCGCCAACAGTAATTACCAGATCTGTGCGCTTGGGAGATACCAATGCGTCAACCTCACTACTGTTTTGTTGTGCAACCAGTGAAGTGACAGAAAGAAGAATGATAAACAATAAAGAAGTTTTCATGATTGTAGTATTTGTTCTAATAAGAATAAACTTAAGCACATATTCCCATAAGTAAAAGTCAATGAAATTATTACTTAATTGGTGCATCTTGTTAAGTCGGGGTTCTGTTCAATAGGCAATCCAGGTGTTAAATCCCTTTCCTCAAATGCCGCATATTCTATAGAATATTTTATTGCTCTAAATACAATATTGCTGGTACTATCAGGGTTCTCACCCTGGCTTAATATTTTTGAAGCTCCCACCGGGCTGATATAATCCCAGACAATATTCTCGTTCGAGTCAATTTCAAAAAAATGACCTGGTTCCCCTTCACAAATAAGGATATTCCCATTTGGCAGCCGTTGAGCATTTGATACAAACTCTGAAAAGAAATCGGTTTGTACCGCTGCTGTATAGGTATAATCCGGCTTTTTTGGGCCATAGGCAGCATTAGCTGTAAATGTATATGCTCCGGGTGCAGTGGTTGGAGGGGTTAAAATAAAAATTTCCGAATACTCTGGTGATCTATTAACCCCGTTATTAAATAACATGATTTTACCGGCGTCCGGGTATCCTGTTTCAATCCAGTATGGCGTATGTTGCCCAAAAAGTATTTGATCGTCGATTGTTCCCAGCCCGTAAACAATGGGGTTTCCCCATCTATATAATAGATCACCTCCTTTTTGATAAGTGCCCCCGGAGCCTGTTGCCGCTTCGGCGGTGGTAGTGGAATGATCAATAATATAAATTTCATTCATATGCCTGGAACTTAATATTATCTGGTCCAATTCAGCATTGTACTGCATTGAGTTTATGTGTAACCAATTTGCTCCTCCGGAAGTGGTCCCTAAGAAATTGACATCCAGACGCTGTGGGTTTTTACTGACGTCTCCATAATTGTCTTTTGTATTGTCAACATCCTGGATCAAATGGTCTTTGATGTTCCATTCCCATACTATATCTGCCTCATTTGAATTTTTAGGCTTTAATTCCAGTATTTGCTCGTTGTATAGTTGCATAAAAGGGGGCGTTACAAGTTTCCTCCCAATTTGACGAGCCTCAGCTTCATTTATGACGGTTGCTGCCAGCATCAAAACATTGCCATTTGGCATAGGAAATACATCATGATGTTGACTTGCGGTAGTGGTTGAATAGTTGTATTCCCAAAGTAAATTGCCTTCCCAATCAAATAGTTCTACTCTTCCGCCTATCCCCGGGATAATGATATTGCCTGGATTGGGAATTTCAGCTGCCCTTAACAAATTTCCATTTTCTAAAAGGTACACAGATTTTCCACTGTATTTGCTGGTCCACTGGTTTACAACTTCGCCACAATTATTTATTAAATAAGTATCAGTATGTACCGCAAAAAGCGTATACCCATTTAAGGCATTCGCTGTATTTAATATTACACCAACTGTATTTCCTGTTTCACCAATAGTATTTTGGCATGAAATGGGAAGAATACCAAGAAATGAAATAATGCATATGTTGATAAAGTATGTATGGCGTTTCATTGCTTACTAATTTTTACCTGTACATTGTTTGCTCGGTTACGATATCTTCCAGGGCATTTACGTCCCCTTTGGCCGGACCGTGCCATACTCCTCCACCAAAAGTGATGATATAAACTTTTTCAGGGTCTTTTGGGTCGGGCTGTACTCGCTTTCCCCATTTAAAATTATAACCTTTGATACGTTTCCAGGTATGACCCTGGTCTTCGGAGCGGTAGGCGGAAGAGTTAAAACCTGAGGCATACAGCACTCCATTCCTGGTGTCTATGGTTAGATCGTGTATGTGTTGATCATGAGTGAGCACAGCTGTCCACGAAACGCCATTATCTTCGGAAAGGTATATACCGCCGCCGCGATCCGGGGAGAATGAGGTATCCCCATATCTTCCCCAGGCAGATAAATACAAG
>SMUY01167191.1_pt1 | contig 13317 bp, 9 predicted proteins | sample 2456441 | NCBI WGS metagenome assembly SMUY01 (sample SAMN11095931, study PRJNA526329) | marine sediment metagenome | biome: Marine sediment; feature: Surficial sediment; material: Deep marine sediment; isolation source: Hadal surficial sediment | place: Pacific Ocean | collected 2014-11 | depth 0-1...
GACGGTGCGTTCGTCGAGCTCGCGGAGAGCGTTTTCGCCTCCGAGATCCGCCGCACGGCCCGCCAGGTCCCGGTTCCCAGCCGCGCCGTGCAGGAGCGGGAGATCGTGGCGCTGCGCGCCGATCTGGATGTGTTCATCGCCATGACGCGCGCCGGCCGGCCCCGCTGGCTGGCCACTGAGTGGGAGTTCGGTTTCGACGACGACATCCGGCCTGCGGCGCAACTGCAGCTGCGGGACGCCACCGTGTTGTTGCGCGGCGCAGTGGATCGCGTCGACGAGACCGACAGCGGCGAGCTGCGCATCGTCGATTACAAGACCGGTGGAACGTACGCCTACGGCGAGGCGTCCGGCATCTACAACGGCGGCCGGCGCCTGCAGCACGCCCTCTACACGCACGCCGTCGAGCAGCACCTCGATCGCCAGGTGGGCAGCGCCGAGTATCAGCTCCCGACGGTCAAGGGAGAGGGCTCCCGCTTCGCTTACGACCGCCGCCAGCTCGACAAGTGGCCGCAGATCCTCGACGACCTGTTCGACATGATTGGCGGCGGCTTTTTCCCCGCACCTCCCGACAAGGAGGCCCCGTGCAGGTTCTGCGACTACCGGCAGGCTTGTCGCGTGCGCGAGGAATTCGGCAAGATCGTCTCCCCTCCGGTGCAGTGGTCCCTCGGCGTGTCCTCCATGATGCCGGAATATGAGCCCTTGCGGCGGGTACGGCAGATCGATGAGTAGGCCGCCGCGGGACCAGGCCGACCGGGTTCGCATCCGCACCCACCTGGACTCCAGCATGCTGGTCGAGGCAGGCGCCGGATCGGGGAAAACCAGCGAGTTGCTGCTCCGCATGCTGGCGCTGATTCGCGAGGGCAAAGCAACGGCCGCCGACATCGCCGCCGTCACCTTCACCCGCAAGGCCGCCGCTGAGCTGCGCGAGCGCTTTCAGGCGGAACTCGAGGGGGCCATTGCCGCAACCGGCGACTCGGCGACCGGCGACTCGGCGACCGGCGGCTCGGCGGCCGGCAGCTCGGTGGCCGGTAGCTCAGTGGCCGGCGGCGAGCATGACGGCGACCACCAGCCGCTCAACGACCAGCAGCGGCAGCGGCTGGAGATTGCGTTGCACGACATCGATCGGGGCTTCATCGGGACGATTCACTCGTTCTGCGCCCGCCTGCTGCGCGAGCGCCCCATCGAGGCCGGCCTCGACCCGGCCTTTCGCGAGATCTTCGGCCCGGAGGAAAAGCGCATGCGCCGCGAGGCTTGGTTGCGGCATCTCGAGCGCCTCACCAACGACGGCGACAGCTCGCTGGCCGAGCTCGACCGCGTCAACCTCGAGCACTTCCGGCTCTTCGATGCCTACGAGAAGGTGGTCGACAACCCCGACGTCAGCTTCCACGCCGCAGAGGTCGAACAACCGCAGGCGGGTGACCTGCGGCGCCAATTGGACGTGATGTTGAACCACGTCGAGCCCCTCCTGCCGGAACGGCGACCGGAGAAGGGTTGGGACGGCTTCCAAAACAAGATTCGCGCGTTGCGTCGAACCCGATGGAACAGCGGCTGGGACAGCGATGCGGTGTTCTTCGACGCCCTCGAGGCGATCGTCGGTCGCCAGCTCGACATGACGCTGTACAAGTGGGATCCCAACCGTGCAACGGCACGAAAAATCCGTGACCGGATGATGGAATTCGGCACCCAAGGCTCGGAGGCGGAACGCACGCTGCGTCGGTGGCAAGCCCACCGCTACGGCATCGCCCTGCGCTTCGCGGAGCGCGCTGCCGCCGCCTACGCGGGCGAGCGCCGACGCGCCGGCCTGCTGAGCTTCAACGATCTGTTGATGGAAGCGGCCCGGCTGCTGCGGGAAAGTCGGGCGGCGCGGCAAGATCTAGCGCAGCGCTACCGCTACCTGCTGGTGGACGAGTTCCAAGACACCGACCCCGTCCAAGGGGAGATTGTTTTCTTGCTGACGGCCGCGGACCCCGAGGTGAGCGACTGGCACGTCGCTACGCCGCGTCCCGGGGCGCTCTTCGTGGTCGGCGACCCGAAGCAAAGCATCTACCGCTTCCGCCGCGCCGACATCGGCATCTACAACCAGGTCAAACGCCGCTTCGGCGATTTCGGAGAGGTCGTCGACCTGACCACCAACTTCCGTTCTCGACCCCCCATCGAGACCTTCGTCAACGGCGTGTTCGACAAGCTGCTGCCCGCCGAGGCCACCGCATCGCAGGCAGCGTTCGCACCGCTCAATGCGCACCGCGACGACGCCCAACCCCAGGGGGTCTTCTGGTACGAGGTGGTGAGCGCCGGGAACACCGTGGATGACATCGCCGCCAAGGACGCCAGGTTGGTGGCCAGCTGGATCAAACGGCGTATCGACGACACCGAGCGGAACGCCGGCGACTTCATGGTGCTCACCTACCGAAAACGCTGTCTTGGCGTCTACGCCGCCGAGCTCGAGCGGCATGAAGTTCCTTTCCAGGTAACCGGCGCCGGCGTCGACATCGCCGACGAGCTCGAGGAATTGCTGCACGTCTTGCGGGCGCTGGCCGACCCAGACAACCAGTTGCTCACCCTGGCGGCGCTCGTCGGCCTGTTCTTCGGCATCGACCATGAGCAGCTCGTCGGGCACCGTCTCGAGCACCCGCTCGCCGGGACTCTAGGCAACCGGGTGTTCGATTTCACCGCCCGTGAATTCGCCGACGCAGGCACATCGAGCACCGTCGTGGAGCAAGCCTTGGCCCGCCTACACCGCTGGTGGCGCATGACCCGAAGGCTGCCGGCCGACGTGGTCATCGGTTCGATCGTCAACGAACTCGGGTTGCTCCCCTACCTGGCCGCCGGCGAGTCGGGAGGCAGCAACGCAGGTGCCCTGGAGTACACGCTCAATGCGGTGCGCCAGGCCGGGGTGAGCGGCGACAGCTCCCTGGGGGCCGCCCTCTCGGCCCTCGAGGAAGCACTCGAGGTGGAGGACGCCGAGGCCCCCCTCCAGCCCGGCCGCGAAGACGTCGTGCGGGTCATGAACCTGCACAAGGCCAAGGGGCTCGAAGCCAAGGTCGTCATCCTCGCCCACCCGACCGGCGACAAGATGTACGAGCCCTCTGAGCACATCGAAAGGCCGGAGACGGGTGACGCCCACGGCGGCCTGCTCATCGAGGAGACGAAACCCGGGCACCACGGCAAAGTCCGCATCGCGGCGCCTCTGAACTGGGAGGAAATGGCGGCGCGCGAGGCGCCCTTCACGGTGGACGAGAGAGTGCGCCTGCTGTACGTCGCCGCCACCCGTGCACGCGAAGAGCTGGTGATCAGCTACTGTGCCAAGACCGAAAAGAAATCGCCGTGGCGAGCGTTCTACGAGCACCGGGAGGCACTTTGTGATCGTCTCGAACTACCCGACACCGAGCCTCCCACGCCCGGCCGGCTCGACCTCAGCGCCGCATCGATCGTCGAACGCGTTGATGAGCTCCGCGCCCGCCGGCGGGGGCACGCCGTGCCCAGCTACGAGATCACCTCGGTCACCAAGATGGTCAAGCACGATGCCTCCATCTTCGCCGTCGACGGCGGCGGTATGGGCCGTGCCTGGGGCAACGCGGTGCACGAGGCGTTGGAGGCAGCCAACGGCGGCGCCGGCGCCGACGGCGTCCGCGCCATCTGCCGCACCGCGCTGCTCGACAACGACCTGCCGGTCGGTACCAACGGCGAGCCCGCCGATCTCGACGACCTGGTGACGCTGGTCGACGGCGTGCGGCGGAGCGCCACCTGGCAACGAGCCCAAGAGGCCGATTCGTTGCTGGTCGAGGCGCCGTTCGCGCTGGCGACCAACGGCGGCGGTGACGTGGGGAACATCGTCGAGGGCGTCATCGACCTCGCCTTCGAAGAATCCGACGGCTGGGTGATCGTCGACTACAAGACCGATGTGATCGACGACGCCGATAACCTCGAGGCGCGGCGCCAGCAGTACCGCGCCCAGGTCGATGCGTACGCCATGTACTTCGAGGCCATCACCGGCGCCACGGTGAAAGAACGCCAGATTCTATGGGTGGGCGGGGAACTCAAAGCCGAAGTCTGGTGATACGCTTGCCGCATGAATCACGTGGCTGCGGTGGAAACGTCGCGCCGCCGTCGAGACCCTCGAGGAGCCCATGTCCGCACGCTCGATCGCCACCATCGTCGCGTTGCTCGCTATCAGCATCGCCTTCGCGAACACCCCCGCCGCGGCCCAGGACGAGCTCGAAGTAAAGGTCACGCCGCTGCGCCACGCTACGTTCGTGCTGCAGTTCGGCGACCAAACGATCATCGTCGACCCGGTTGCCAACATCGACTACAACAGCTTCGGCGAGCCCACCGTGATCCTCATCACCGACGTGCACCCGGACCACTGGAACATGGAAACCGTGGCCCTGCTCATGGACACCAAGACCAAGGTGGTGGCGCCAAACGCGGTGGCCGATTCGTGGGGCGGTATCGACACCGTGCTGGAATATGAACAGGTCATCGATGCCGACGGCATCCTGATCGAGGCGGTGCCCATGTACAACCTCGAGCGCGGCCCGCGCCCCGGCGAGCTCTACCATCCCGAGGGTCGCGGCAACGGGTACATCGTTCACCTCGGCTTCGAACGCATCTATATCGCCGGCGACACCGAGTGCATTCCGGAGATGCAGGAGCTGAAGGACATCAGCATGGCCTTCATCCCCATGAATCCCTACACGATGACCCCCACCGAAGCGGCGGAATGCGTCAAGGCATTCATGCCCAAGGTGGTGTATCCGTACCACCACCGCGGCAGCGACCTGGACGTCTTCACCTGGCGTCTCGAGGACACCCCCGGGATCGAAGTACGAATCCTCAACTGGTACCCGGGGCAATAAACACCGGCAGAACGCTCACCACGCGGCCGAGGGCTACATCGCGCTTCGCCGAGCGCGCCGGCGCCAGCCAGTTACTCTTGTTCCTGAGCCTCCGCAGCGGCTTCTAGCAAATAGCTATAGGAGCGTTCGTCACCGTCGCCGTCCGAGACCGGCAGACCGCATTCCTCCCAGCCCTGCTGCAGGGTCACGCCGAACGGATCGTGCTTGCCGGAGAATCCGCCGTCGACATTGAACACCGCCTCGTAGCCTGCCGATTGCATGAGCGTGGCGGCCTGGTGCGAGCGTTGTCCGGAGGCACAGCCGACGTAGACCGGCGCGTCCTGCTCGACGGCGGCGAGTACCACCGCGAGAAACTGCTGGTTGGGCTGCGGCTGCTTGGTTGCCGGGTCGAAGTGAAACAGCGGGACGTTGATTGACCCCGCCGGATGACCATCTTCGAACTCGCTCTCCGAACGAACATCGAGGTACACGGCCTTGTCTTCCGAGTCGAGGCGCGCCGCGACCTCGACGGGCGTCAATTCACGGACGTTCACACGGTTCTCCTATTTCAGCGGTTCCCAACCGACACCTCGGTGTCCGAACTCGAAGCACTCAGGATGCAGTATCTCGGCCATGATCTCCAGGGCTTCGACAACCCGTGGACCGGGGCGGTTGAAAAATTGGTTGCCGTCGGCGAGGTAGACGCGACCCTGGGCCACTGCTTGTAGGTTCGACCACTCGGGCTTCAGCGTCAACGTCCGCAGCTCGCTCCGTGTACGCGCGATGTCGAAGCCACATGGCAGCGCGATGATGACCTCGGGATCGAGCTCTACGAGATCGCCCCACTGCAGCCAAGGGGCGTGCTCCCCGGGACTCCCGACGACGCTGACACCGCCGGCCATCTGCACCAGCTCCGGCATCCAGTTGCCCGCCGCCATGAGGGGCTCGATCCACTCGATGCAGGCCACCGTGGGCCGGGCATCGAGCCCGGCGGCCGCTTGCTCGACCTGGGCCATGCGACGGCGCAATGCGGCCGCAAGGGACACCCCCTCCTGCGGCACATCGAGAGCGGTGGCCACTTTCTCGATGTCGACGAAGATGTCTGCCAGGGCGTTGGGCTCGAGCGCCACGATGCGCGGACGCGAGCCGATTATCTGGCACACGGCTTCCTCGACGTCGGCAAGGGTCACGGCGCAGACGTCGCACTGCGTCTGCGTGATGATGACGTCGGGGGCCAGCTCGTCGAGCACTTCGGCGTCGACCCGATACACTGCCAAGCCCTCCTGCAGGATCGCCTTGATGCGCTCGTCGATCTGGTAGCTGGTGCCGTCGGCAAACTTCGGCTGCGTGCACACCGGCAGCCGCAGCACCCCGGGCGGATAGTCGCATTCGTGCGAGCGGCCGACGAGATGATCCTGCAACCCCAGCGCGCAAACGATCTCCGTGCTTGACGCGATGAGCGACACGATCCTCAACAGTTCACCTTGCCTTCCTCCTGCGACGCGCCGCCCGCGGCGGGCGCGGGCGTGTACCGCCAGGATATCAGGCGGGTGCTTGAATGCTGCGAGGCGCGAAGCTACCGTCTATCGAGGCGAAAAACACGCGGAGCGTTGCCATGGCGGACACACCGACAGCCGATTCGGACCATCCTCTCGAACTCACCTGCCCGTGCTGCTCCACCAAGCTCGTCGTCGATCGCGTCACCGGAGACATCCTGCACGAAGAGCGGCCCAAGAAATCAGCGGTGAACTGGGACCGTGCGCTGCAAGTGGGCAAGGAGAAGCAAACCGCGGCCGAGGCGCTCTTCAACGCGGGCGTGGACCGTGAGCACCGTGCCGACGAGATCTTGGAGAAGAAATTCAAGGAAGCGCTCAAGCGCGCTGACAAGAGCGACACCCCGCCACCCAGGATCTTCGACCTCGATTGATCTCGTGAATACCTCGTGCGCCACCCAGCGGGCCATGGTGCTCGCGCTTGTCTGTCTGTGTGCCCTTCCGGCCCAAACCGCTGCGCAAAGCGTCGACGGCCCCGCGCTGGCACCGGAAATCGCCAGCATCATGGCGCACCCCAGCCTCCAGCAGGCCTCCATCGGCCTGCTTGTACTCGACGTCGAGACCGGTGAGCGGCTGGTCGATCACAACGCCGATCAACTGTTTGCGCCGGCTTCCGTCAACAAGCTGTTCACCACCGGCGCGGCGCTTTGGCGGCTCGGGCCCACCTTCGTGTGGCAAACGCCGCTGGCGTTCCGCGGCGAGCTTGTCGGCGCCGCTGGCGACACCCTCGCCGGCGACCTCTGGGCCCTCGGGCGGGGGGCGCCCGACACCGTCGAGGAGCAGCTATGGATCGCCGCCCGCGCCATCAGGGAGGGTGGAATAGCGCGCATCAGCGGCGATATCGTGGTCGACGATCGTTTCTTCGACACAGTACGTTACGGCGAAGGCTGGCCCGGCGGCACCCAGGTCCGCGACGCCTACCACGCGCCCGTCGGGGCCCTCATGGCCAACTACTCCGCCTACCGGGAAGGTGACGACTGGGTTGCCGTAGAAGAGCCCGACCTCTATTTCGGCGAGCGCCTGCACGAGCTTCTCGGATTCGCCGGCATCGAGGTCGCCGGTGTCGTTCGCAGACCCGACGACGTGGAGCTGGCGACCATGCTGATGCCGGCGGAGGTCGACCCGGGAAATTCGCGCATCGGCGTTCCCGAAGGCCTGACGCTGCTCTACACGATCCACTCCGAACCCCTCGGCCGCCTCGTTCTCGACCTCAACAAGTTCAGCAACAACGTAATGGCCGAGAACATCCTCAAGACGCTGGGCGCCGCCGAATACGGCTACCCGGGGACGGCTACCAAGGGGCTCGCGGTGGTGGCGCAGTTTCGCCACGAGACCCTCGGCACCTCGCTTACCGGCTACGTGCAGTCCGACGGTTCCGGGCTGTCGAGCCTCAACCGCGTCTCCCCGCGTCAGGTGGTGGAACTGCTGCAGTTCGCCTACGGAGACTTTCATCTCGGGCCGGAGTTCATCGCCTCCATGAAGATCAGTGGCCGTGACGGCTTCAACCCAGAGCCGTTCCGCAATCCGCCGCTGGTCGATGAGATGCGCCTCAAGTCAGGTCATATACGCGGCGTCAACACGCTGTCCGGCTACGCCCACACCGCATCCGGCCGCGTCGTCGCTTTTTGCCTGATGATCAACGGGCATAGATCGCAGCAGTGGGAAATCGATCAGCGGGTAGCAGAGATTTCGCGGATCATCCTGTCGAGCTATTGAGGGTACGGATTCTCGTCGCCATCGGCGACGATCCCTAGTCAGGCTAGTCGATGAGCAGGGGGAGCCGCTGCAAGGTCCCGACGAAACGGGCGCCGCCGGCATCAACCACCGCGGTATCGACCAACAGCAAGGGGAAAAGCTGTCGCAGGGCGCCCGGGGCTGAGAACATTGCCTCCACCGTGATCGCCAAACCGGTGTCCGCGGCAAGACGAAAATCGGAGCGCCACGCGCCACTCGCCGCCGCCATCCTGGATGGGTCGACGGCGCCCTCGCGCAGGCGCGTGACGCGGTCGACGGCGGCGCGCGCATCGTTGAGTCCGGCCAGCGCCCCGCTGGTTGCGGCGCGCACCTCGGCGTCGTTCTGCCCTACCGCAATCGAGTCGACGATGCGCTGCGCGGCATCGGCGAGCTCGTTGAGCGCAGCGCCCACCCAGTCGGGGGCGACGCGCTCGCCGGTGGGCAGCAAGTAGGCCCAGCGGCCCACCCGGTTCGCATAGCCCAGGTGGCTGATTCCCGCCGACAGGAACACCAGGTCGCCGGGTTGAAGGATCAGGTCGAGGCCCATGCCGCGCTCGGCTTCGAGGGTCACGCCGGGCCGGTATACGAACGTGCGCGGCGGGTACGCAAGCTCGACATGGATGAGATCGGCGCGCTCCCGCACGGCCCAGTCGAGGTCGGCCAGCGAGGTGCCGGCTGCGACCACCACCTGGTCACTCAAGACCTCATCCAGGATCGCCGTCATGAGGCGCGCCGACTCGGCAAACAGCGGCGTCTCGACATCCAGCTGGGTGGAGAAGAAATCTTCCACCAGCGGCCGCGACGACACCAACGCATCGACGAATTCCGGGCGCAGCCGTTCGCGCAGCCAGCGCGCGTTGGAGGCAGAAAGCCCATCGGCGGCGGCGAACGAGCGGGCCTCGTTGATGGCGATGCGCCGTGGCCCGACGGCGAGCAGCCGCTCGTTCAGCAGGTCCTCTAGAAAAATCTCGCCTCCCGGCTCGGCGACCTCGTAGATCGCCGCGTTGCCGGCAAGCCCACGACCGAGCGCGAAGCGCCGCAAGCCGCTGCCCTCACGGCACAGCAGCAGCGCTCCCTTGCCTTCCAGACGGGTGGTGCTGAGGGTGAGAAGGCCAATACTTGGATCGCCATCCTGCCCATCTGAAACCACCAGCCAACAGTCGACGCCGGCCGCCTCCAGGGATTGAGGGAGCAGCATGTCCAGGCGCAGCTCCAGCATGGCGTCCTGCTGCGCGGCGCGTTCGCGGGGGTCCCGCAAGCGCTCCCCGCCGAACTCACCGAAGCCCGGCGCAAAAGCCTCGCAACCGGCAGCCGCCATCACCATGGCGAGCGCTGCAGCAACAAGTCGCGGCGACCGAACCCGATGTGATGTGGTGCAACGAACCATAAGCGCCCCGCGGCGTGTGGATTTCGCCCGGCCGCCAGCCGAGCTGCAGCGAATGCTACCGCAGCCGTATGCAGGCCGTGGTACGAGTGCGACGAGGTGTGGGAGGACGTGTGAAACAGTACGATATTGTCATGCTCGAGACGCAGGCCTCGACCACCGCCGCCTTCGGTGGATCCCCCTGGCGCAAAACGCTGAACCGCCTCGGGGTCGACGTGCGCCCGGGAGAGGGCCCTATCGCGGCACTCCTCTTTCTGTTTTTTTTCCTGGCGATCACCTTCCAGTACGTCAGCAAGGCGGTGCGACAGTCGAAGTTCATGGACTCACTGGGCGCCGAAATGCTGCCGCTCGTTTACCTGCTGCTGGCCCTGTGCGCGATCCCCACGATCATGCTCTACAACCGCGCGGTAGATCGTTTTCCGCGCCACCACGTCATCGCCGGCACCTGTGCCGCGGTCGCCGCCATCGTGGCCGGGTTCGCGCTGATCATCCAATCAGATGCCGCTTGGGTGCCGATCGCGTTCTACATCTTCGTCTCGATCGCCTATGTGCTCATCGTGAGCCAGTTCTGGGCCTACTCGAACCTCATCCTCGACCCACGCCAGGGCAAACGCCTGTTCGGCTTCATCGGCGCCGGCGGCCTCGCCGGTGGTCTCACCGGCGCCAGCATTGCCAGCCTGGTTTCCGGGGTGGCGGGAACGCAGGTCACCCTGCTGGTGTCCGCTGCCATCCTGACGCTCGCCATCGGTTCCGTGTATCTCATCCACCGAATGGTGCCCCGCGTCGATGACGACACGCCGTCGGCTCGCTCCGGCGACAAGCTGGTGACGTCGAAGGGCGGGCTGGAGACAATTCTCGAGTCCCGCCACCTGAAACTCATCGCCGGCCTGATGTTCGTCACCGTAGTGGTCGCCAATATCATCGACCTGCAATTCAACTGGGCCATGGTGCAAGCATTGCCGGACGTCGGCGGAGCCGAACGGCTCGATGCTCTCACGGGTGGGTACGGAAACTTCTACGTGGTCATGAGCATCTCGGCGCTGGTGTTCCAGTTGCTCTTCACCTCGCGCATCCACCGCAAGCTCGGCATCGGCTTCGCCATGCGCGTGCTGCCGGTGATGATGTTGCTCGGCACAGTGGGGATCTTTGCCGCCGCCACCATCCTTCCGGGCCTGCTGCTGACCGTTTGCCGCCTGTTGAAGATCGGCGAGAACGGCCTGCGCTATTCGCTCGACCAGGCCACCCGCGAGCTGCTCTTCTTCCCCGTCCCCACCGGCAATCGGCTCAAGGCGAAAGCCTACATCGACGTCTTCGTGCAACGTTCCGGCAAAGCTGGCGCCGGCTTGTTGCTGCTGCCGGTGCTCTTCGGGCTCATGACACCCGTGCAAGCGGGCTGGATTTCCTTCGTCCTCATCGGCATCTGGCTGGGCGTCACGGTGGCCTTGAAGCGGCAGTACGTCGAGTCATTCCGCACCGGGCTGCAGCAGCGTACGGTCGACGCCGCGATTCCCATCGACCTGGGCGACACCACGGCGCTCCAAGTGGTGGTGCAGACCCTCGATAGCGGCGACCAACGCCAGGTGATGCACGGCCTCGAGCTGCTGGAGTACTTCGGCAGGGTCGACCTCGTCCCGCCGGTTCTGGTGCGCCACGAAAGCGCCAGCGTGCGCCGCAAGACCCTGGCGCTGTTGACCGGAAGCAACCGCGTCGACGCCATACCGATGATCGAAGGGGTGCTCGCCGACGACGACCCCGCGGTGCGTTGCGCCGCTTTGCACGCCATCGTCTCGCTGCGCGGTGATACCGCCGCGATCGACATAGTGGAGAAGCTCAGCGATCCGAGCACGGAGTTGCGCGGCGCGGCGATCGCCAGCATCCTCGCCGGCGACGGGGGTCCGGGACGATCGGCGGCCGCCGCAGCGCTGCAACAATTGGTAGCCTCGGAGCAGCTGCGCGACCGCTGCGCCGCCGCCGATGTCATCGGCGAGCTCAAGGAACCGGATTTCCAGGAGGATCTGGTGCAGCTCTTGTACGACGGCCACATCGCCGTGCAGCGCGACGCCATCCGCGCCGTACGCTCGCGCGTCGAAGACGGTGGCAACAATCCGATCTTCGTGCCCACGCTCATCTCCCTGACCCGTGATCGCCGCCTCAAACACGAAGCACGAGATGCCCTGGTGAGCTACGGCGAGTCCGTCATCCCGGCGCTGGTCCATTTCATGAACGACACCGAGGAGCAACTGTGGGTGCGACGCGCGCTGCCCAAGACGGTGGCGCGAATCGGCGGCCAGCCAGCGGCGGCCGCATTGCTCGGCTGTCTCGACGTGCAAGACCAGTTCATGCGGCGCAAGGTGATGGAGTCACTGCAGTGGATCCGCAACCACGAGCCCGGCATTCGGTTCGAGCACGACCCGGTTGCCGAGGAGATCCGCCACGAAGCGAGGCTCTACTACCTAGCGCTTACCGATCTGGTCAGCACCGCGGGCACCGACTCTTTCGACTACAAGGCACCGCTGGTGCAATGGAAGAACAAGACCCCGCTGTTGCTGCAAAGGATGTTCGCCGACCGCATGAAGGGTTGCGTCGACAACATCTTCCACCTGCTGAGCCTGATCCATCCGGTGTCCGACGTTCGCGCCGCGTCACAATGCCTGATGAGCGACGATCAGCGGGTGCGCAGCCACGCGCTCGAGTATGTGGACAACGCGCTGCGCGGCCCGGTTCACCAGGCGGTCTTCGCCGTGCTCGGTGACGCGACCCTCGAGGATAAGCTGGACTTCGCCAGCACCAACTACCAGGTAGTCGTACAACCTGCGGACAACGTTCTGCGCCGGTTGGTGGTGGCCTCCCAGACCGAGGACGAGGCGGCGCACTGGCTGGGCTGTGCGGCGATCCAGGCGATCGTCGAGCTCGAGATCACCGAGCTGTACCCACAGCTCATCGAGGCATCTCGGCGACCGGACGATTCTCTGGTCAAGGAGACCGCCATCTGGGCGGGCAACCGACTCGGCCTCGCCACCGCCTGATCAGGGTGTCGAAGAAAGGGGAACATGTGAACAACCTGGCACACATCGAACGCGTCTTGTTCCTGCATGACGTCGAGCTCTTCTCCCATTGCGAAGCGGAGCAGATCATGCGGATCGCGGCGATCGCCGCCGAGCGAGAGTACGCCGCCGGCGAGACGGTCTTCTCCATCAACGATCCTTCCGACGCCATCCATTGTGTCGTCAAGGGGTCGGTCCGGATCGACAACGACGCTCGGCAACAAGTGTCGGTGAACCCGGGATCCGCGTTCGGCGTGTTCGACCTGCTGAGCGGTCGTCTACGCACCCTGAACGCCACCGCCGAAGCTGATACGCTGACTCTGGCCATCGAGGGCGACGATTTCTTCGACCTTCTGTCGAACAACATCGGCATCGTACGGGCGCTGGCCCGATTCCTGTCCGACCGGGTAACAACCCCGCTCGCCTGGTAGCCTCGAACAGGAGGCCCGGATAATGACATCGTGCGAGCTCCAACCGAAGACATCGCGCCCGATGTTGCGCGCGCTGACGATGACGATAGCGGCGCTGCTCGTTGCGGCGGCCGCGGCGCCGGCGCCTGCCGCCCAGGAAAGCCGGCGCATCGTCGCGGTCGCCGACATCCACGGCGCGCTCGACAGCTTCACCGCCATCCTCCGGGAAGTGGGCCTCGTCGACGAGGGCCTGCATTGGATCGGCGACAACACAATCCTGGTGCAGACGGGAGACTTTACCGATCGTGGCCCCCAGGTGCGGGCCGTCCTGGACCTGCTCATGCGACTACAGGAAGA
>SMUY01140614.1_pt1 | contig 13307 bp, 10 predicted proteins | sample 2456441 | NCBI WGS metagenome assembly SMUY01 (sample SAMN11095931, study PRJNA526329) | marine sediment metagenome | biome: Marine sediment; feature: Surficial sediment; material: Deep marine sediment; isolation source: Hadal surficial sediment | place: Pacific Ocean | collected 2014-11 | depth...
AGGCGCGGGTGCTTCGGCAGGGGGAGGAGCAGGCGCTGCAGCGGGAGCAGGGGCCGCTTCTACGGCGGGGGCCGGTGCTGCCTCGGCGGGAGGTGCTGCGTCCGCCGCCGCGGCCGCGTCGGTCTCGATGCGGGCCACCACGGTGTTGATCTCGACCGTCTCGCCTTCCTGCACCAGGATCTCGGCGAGTACGCCCGCGCTGGGCGAGGGGATCTCCGCGTCGACCTTGTCGGTGGAGATCTCGAAGATGGGTTCGTCGCGTTTGACCTCGTCGCCCAGCTGCTTGATCCAGGTGGAGAGAGTGCCTTCGGCGATGGATTCGCCCATCTGGGGCATTATCACGTCAATACGGGCCATGCAGCTGCTCCAAGGTCTGATTCAAGTTCGTGCCGTCCGTGGTAGGACTAATATGCCGCCAACCACCGCGCCGCCGCTACCAGATCATCGGTCTGGGGCAGCACGAAGTCTTCCAGCGCCGGCGCATAGGGCAGCGGCACGTCGTGGGCGGCCACGCGCTTTACCGGCGCGTCGAGGAACTCGAAGGCGTCGTTGTTGATCCGGGCGGTGATTTCTCCCGCCACGCCACCGGTGCGGGTGTCTTCGTGAGCGATCAACACCCGGTTGGTTTTTCTCACGGACGCCATGATGGCCTGGTCATCCATCGGCAGTAGGGTGCGGAGATCGATGACCTCGACCGAGAGGCCGTCTTCCGAAGCGAGTTGTTCCGCGGCCTCGAGCGCCTTGAACACCATGGCCGACCAGGTGACGATGGTCAGGTCGTGGCCTTCGCGGGCCAGGCGGGCCTTGCCGATCGGCGTGAGGATCTCTTCGTCGGCGGGAAGGTCTTCCTTGATGCGGCGGTACAGGTACTTGTGCTCGAAGTAGAGGACGGGGTCCTCGTCGCGCACGGCGGCCTTGATGAGGCCCTTGGCGTCTCGGGCGGTGGCGGGGCACACGATCTTGAGCCCCGGCGTGTGCAGGAACGCGGCCTCGGGATTCTGCGAGTGGAACGGCCCCCCGCGGACATACCCACCGCTGGGGCCGCGGACGACCATCGGTGTCGGCAGACCGGCGCGGTACCGGGCCGTGGCCACGTAGTTGGTCAACATGTCATAGGCGCAGGAGATGAAATCGATGAACTGCATCTCCGCGATGGGCCTGAAGCCCATGTGGGCTGCGCCGGCGGCCGCGCCGACGATGGCCGCCTCGCTGATCGGCGTGTCGATGACGCGCTGCGCGCCGAACCGCTCGAGGAACCCGTCAGTCACCTTGAACGCGCCGCCGTAGGCGCCGACGTCTTCGCCCAAAATGAAGACGTTCTCGTCGCGCTCCATTTCCTCCCACATGCCCTGGCGTATTGCCTCCAGGTAGGTCACCTCGGGCATGGCACCTCCTCCCTATTCCGACTAGCCGCGATCATACCATTCCCTCTCCGCTTCGGGTGGATCGAGACACACGCCCGAGAGTGCCGTGCCGGCGCCCGGCCCCGCCTCCGGTTCCACCAACGCTACCGCCGCGGCCAACTCGTCGGCAATGCGCCGGTCGATGTCGGCCAACGCCGCCGGGGTACTCCAGCCGGAAGTGGTCAGCTGCCGGATGTAGCGGTCGATGGGGTCGTCGGCTTCCCACCGTTCCATTTCCTCCGCGGATTGGTACGACTGATCGTCGTGTTCCGCATGCCCCTTGCGCCGGTAGGTTTCCAATTCGATGAGGGTCACCCCTTCCCCACTCCGGGCACGGTCGACCGCCCGGCGGGTCACTTCATACACGGCGAGCACGTCATTCCCGTCGGCGCGGACACTGGGGATCCCGTACGCAGCGGCCTTGTCGGTCAGGTGCTTGACGGCGCTCTGCTTGGCCGTCGGCGTACTAAGAGCGTAGCCGTTGTTCTCGGCGATTACCACCAGTGGCAGCCGTTGCACCGCCGCAAAGTTGATACCCTCGTGAAAGGTTCCGGTACTCATGGCGCCGTCACCCACGTATACCAAGGCCACCCGGTCTTCGCCCCGCATCTTGAACGACAGGGCGATCCCGCCCATCACCGGTACCATGTCGCCCAGATGGGAGATTTGGCCGATGAACCCCTGTTGCGGTGTTCCGTAATGAATGTTGAGATCCCGGCCATGCGTGGGGCTTTCGGCTTTTGCCATGTATTGGCGCAACACCTCCACCGGCGTGGCCCCGCACACCAGCATAGATCCGAGGTTGCGGATCAGGGGGGAGAGGATGTCACCCTTGTCCTGGTCGATGGCGTAGGCGCTTCCCACCGCATCGGCCTCCTGCCCCAAGGAGCGGAACAGTCCTCCAACCACTTTGGCCTGGCGATAGAGCGCGACCAGCCGCTCCTCGAGCGAGCGGGTCAACCGCATGTAATAGTACAGGTCGAGCAGTTGCTCGACGGACAGGCCGGCGGGGATGGCGGGCGGGGGGGACACGGAATTTGGTGAGGCCATGCAAGTCCTGCAGTGATAGTCTCTTAGCGTGGAGCGACCAAAGATCGACCGGTGGTGACGGAGAGTCAAGGTGACCGTAGGGACTCAGGCACCCTTTTGTATTCCGTGGTGTTCCACAAGAGGCTACCTTAGCCTCCTCACCGCCTTCACAGCCCCTACGCCGCCGAGAATCACGCCATGTCCAACCGTTTTCAGTCACTGCTTACACCGCTGGTCCTGCTCATCCTGGCGCAGCCTTTGGTCGCCGAGGGAACCATCCCGGGATACACCACCAAGGTGCTGACCCTCTTGGTGATCGTGGGTGCCTTCCGAATCCTGCAGCCACACCGGAAGCTCGTTTGGGTCAGCGGTATCCTGTTCGTGGTTGCTGCTGTGGCGGTTCCCGCCGACCAGATCTCTGCCGGTTGGGCCGCATACTTGATTGGCGGATTAGCCAGCGTGGCCGCGTTGACCATCATCACAGTCGTCATTGCCTACGAGGCCGTTAGCGAGAACTGGGTGACCCGAGACACGCTGTTGGGAGCGCTGGCGGTGTATCTCCTGATCGGTGTCACCAGCACCGTCATCTACGAACTCATGGAGGTATTGGCGCCGGGTTCATTCACCAACCTCCAGGGCCTGAGCCAGGCCCAGTTGTTCGCCGAACTCAATTACTTCAGCTTGGTGACGCTGACGACGCTGGGCTACGGAGACATCGCTCCGGTGGCACCGATGGCGAGAACGATGGCCGCGGGGGAGGCCATCGTAGGGCAGTTCTTCGTGGCCGCCGTAGTCGGGCTGTTGATAAGCCGAGGCGGTGCCCAACTACCAACGGCTGCGGGCACCGGACGTGACACCGCCAGCTCTTCCAACAAACAGCAGGATTGATCCATGGCTCGATCGCTCAGCGTCATCGCGGTGTTGCTACTCGGTTCGCTCGTTCCAGTCCGTGCCGTAGCGCAACGTGTCGTGACCTTCGGTGTGGTCATCGACGGGCATTCGTTCTACAACGCCTCCTTCAGACCCCTGCTGCAGAACGATATCCGTGATCTTTTGGGCGGCGAGTTCGATGCCCGGTTTCCCAACGAGAAAGAAATCGTGGCCGACTGGACCCGGCCGGCGATCGAAACCGCCCTGCAGCGTCTGCTGGACGATCCGGACGTCGATCTGATCCTTACCTTCGGGGCCATCGCGTCTCAGGTTGCCGCCGAGTTCGGCTCGCTCTCCAAACCCGTGGTCGCTCCGTTTGTGCTCGACGCTGAACTCCAGGGCCTGCCGATGGTGAATGGTGCCAGCGGCGTTCAAAACTTCACTTACGTGGCATACCCCACCGCAACGGTGAACGACCTCCAAGCCTTCCGGGAAGTGGTGCCATTCGGTCGCCTTGCCGTCCTGGTGGAGCGGGCGTACCTCCGGGCCATCCCATCCATGCGAAGCAGTACGGAACAGGCGTTGGCGGCTCTGGGAATCAACGGAACCATCATCGACGTCGGTCCGTCCATCGACCTGGCCCTCGGGGCCGTGCCGCCCAATGTGGACGCGGTGTTCGTGGGGTTCCTGCCACGGGTCTCCGAGCAAGACACCGAGCGCCTCATCCAAACCCTGAAGCGCCGGCGACTGCCGAGTTATACCGTCATGGGAGAGGAATGGGTGCGACGCGGCTTCCTGACCTCCGCCGCCACCGATCTGGTCGGCCGACGCATCGCCCGGCTAGCGGCCCTCAAGGTACAGCAAATCCTCCTGGGTGAAGACCCCGCGAGGATGCCGGTCCAGTTCACCCGCAACGCTCGCGTCAGCATCAACATGGCCACGGCCCGATCGGTGGGTATTTCCGTGCCCTGGGCGATCCTGACCGAAGCGGTGCTCCTCGAGCGTGAGCCCCGCGATGCCGGCCGCGGGGTCAACCTCGGGAACGTCGTGCGTGAAGCGGTGGCACGGAACCTGGATCTGGCTGCCCAAGCACTTGCCGTGGCCGCGGGAGAGCAACGGGTTCGCGGTTCGAGAGCGCCACTGCTCCCCCAGGTGAATTTCGGCGTGAACGCGTTGGTGATAGACGCCGATCGCGCGGCGGCCAGCTTCGGGCGCCAGCCGGAGCGGTCGATCGCCGGATCGGCGACGCTGGTCCAGCGGCTCTACTCGGAGCGAGCCTGGGCCGGCTACGGGATCGAGAAGCATCTCCAGGAAGGTCGCGTGCAGGGACGGGACGAAGTCCGGCTGGACGTCATTCTCGGAGCGGCCACGACCTACCTGACCGTGCTCAGGGCCAGGACGATCGAACTCATCGTCCAGCACAACTTGCGGGTGACCCGGTCCAACATGGAGGTAGCCGAAGTACGCCGGTCCATCGGCACCGCGACCGCCGGGGAGGTCGCGCGCTGGAAGAGTGAAATCGCCAGAAGCAGGCAGGAGGTCATCACGGCCAACAGTTTCCGCAACATCGTCGAGATCGAGCTCAACCGGATTCTCCGCCGACCGCTCGAGGAACCGTTCCTCACCGACGAGGTGCAGCCCGAAGACGTGCAGGTGATCACCAATCACCCGCGGTTGCAACCGTATCTCGCCAGCCAGGAGGCGTTCCGCGTGTTCCGCGACTTCATGGCCCAAGAGGCCCTACTCGGCTCGCCGGAGTTGCGGCAGTTCGATGCGGCGATCGCGGCGCAGTCACGGGGCCTGACCGCCACCAAGCGCGCCTTCTTCGTGCCCGACCTGGCGTTGCTGGCCAACGCAACGAGCATTTGGTCCAAGAGCGGCGCCGGGTCGGTACCGCCTCCGGGGAGCGGTGTAGTGCCCAACGATGTGGGGTGGGCGCTGGGCCTGCAGCTGTCCTATCCATTGTTCACCGGCTTCGCCCGGGGCGCCGCCAAGTCGCAAGCCGAACTAGATCTCCGAGACCTGCAAACCCGGCGCGCAGCCGCCGCCGACCGCGTGGAACAGCGGGTGCGCGCGGCCATGCACCAGATGGGCGCCTCGTACGCCAACATCGGGTTGGCCCGGGCTTCGGCCAGGGCCGCCCACATCAACCTCGACTTGGTGAGCGACAGCTACCGCCAGGGGTCCGCCTCGATCACCGACTTGATCGATGCCCAGAACAACAGCCTGCTCGCCGACCTCGACGCAGCAAATTCGTCCTACAATTTTCTGGTGGACGTGATGGAAGTGGAGCGGGCCGTAGGCCGCTACACGTTTTTTCTCACCCGCCCCGAACGTGACAATTTTCTCAACCGGCTGGACGAGTTCGCCGCCCAACAGACCAACTGAGATACCCTTCAGCCTTACCGCCCCTACCGCCTACCCCCCATCCGCGGCTGAAGCCGCGACTCGGCCCTGTCGCTAAAGCGACACCCCATGATCGACCGCCTTACCACCTCTACCGCCCTACCGCCTTACCGCCTGAATAAAACACCCGCCCCAGAATCACCGCGCCGACGGCGGCCAACGCACTAGCTCCCAGGATAGCCGTCTTGGCGATGGCCAGGTGACCGGCCGTGTCGAAGGCCAATTCGGCGATGAAGATGGCCATGGTGAAGCCGATCCCTGCGACGGTGCCGACGACCAGCAGCCCCCGGTAGCCGATGTCACGGGGTATGTCCACCAAGTTCAGCTTGGCGCCGAGCCAGCAGAAGCCGAGCACGCCGAGCGGCTTGCCAACGAGGAGGCCGCCGGACACGCCGAGGAAGATGAGCCACGCGCCGTCCTCGGCAAAATCAACGCCGCTGAAATGCACGCCCGCATTGGCCAGGGCAAACAGCGGCACGATCACGAAAGACACGATGCCGTGCATGCTGGTGACCAGGCGAACGACCGGAGATACCGCCTCCCGCGCGGCAAAGGACAGCTTGCGCAGCGGACCGACCAATTCCTCGTCGGGCACGCCCTTTTCTTTGGCCAGATACTCGAATTCGTTGATCGCCTCCCGCGCCACCTTGAGGAACCCGAGACGGCCGTACCACGGCTTGACCGGCGCCATGAGGCCCACCACGACCCCCGCAAGCGTGGGGTGGATCCCGATCTGATACATCCCGGCCCACACCAGAACCGTGGGAACGAGGTACTTGACGCCGGGCCGGAATCCGAGGCGAACATAGAGCCACATGATGGTGAGACCCAAGCCGACCAGCCACAGCCCGTCGGCCGACAGGCCCGAGGAGTAGAACACGGCAATGATCAGGATGGCGCCGATGTCGTCGACGATGGCCAGGGCCAAGAGCAACACGCGAAGGCCGGGGGGGAGCCGATTGCCCATGATGACGAGTACACCGACCGCGAAGGCGATGTCGGTGGCCATGGGGACACCCCAGCCATGCAGGGCCGGTCCACCGCGGTTGAGCGCCGCGTAGATCGCCGCCGGGACGACCATCCCCCCCAGGGCCGCCGCCAGCGGCAGAGCGGCTTGGCGGGCGCTCGAGAGCGTCCCTTCGGTGATTTCCCGTTTGACTTCGAGACCGATGACCAGGAAAAACAAGGTCATGGCGAACTCGTTGATCCAGAAGTGCAGGTCCTTGGTAAAGACCGCATCCCCCAAGCCAATCGAGAAGGTGGTATGCCACAGCACATCGTAACTGTGCTGCCAAGGCGAGTTGGCCCACACCAGGGCCACGACGGCGGCAACGATGAGGGTGATGCCGCCGGCGGCCTCGACGTGGAGGAACTGCTCCACCGGACGCAACGCCCGGAGGGCCAACATCCGGGCGGGCATCCACGCCTCCGGCGGGTGCCGGAGGACGTGGGTCAGCGTTTCGAAGATGCCGGATCGTTTGGCCACGTCAGTCGAACAGGTTGGATCGGTAGGTCAGTAGCTGCCGCGGATGCTGTGGCGCGGCTCGGCCAGGGTGTGCACTTCGGCCAGGAATCGTTTGGCCATTTTGTCCGCTTCGCTCTCGCCCACCTGGTCGGTCTGGACATCCACCCGGGTGTAGTGGCCGCCTTCGGCCTCGACGTGGACGGCGATCCGGCCAATGGAACCGGCGAACTCCCGCACGCGAGGTTCCTCGGCGGCCGGGGTCAGCTTGGCCCCGAAGAACCGGGTGGCGGCTTCGATGACATCGTCCGGGCTGATGGACGTGCGGTGGAAGTATTTCATGTCAGGCTACGCTTCCGTGTACTCGATTCCGAGGTGAGTGATCTGCTCCTCGCCCATCAGATAGCGCAGGGTGTTCTTGAGCTTGGTGAGCTGGATGAAGAGATCGTGCTCGGGATAAAGTCCTGGCACGGTCTGGGGACTCTTGAAGTAGAACGACAGCCACTCCTGAACGCCCCCCATGCCGGCCCGCTTGGCAAGGTCCATGAACAGCGCCAAGTCGAGCATGAGCGGCGCGGCCAGAATGGAATCGCGACACAGGAAATCCACCTTGATCTGCATCGGGTAGCCCAGCCACCCGAAAATGTCGATGTTGTCCCACCCTTCCTTGTTGTCGGCGCGCGGAGGGTAGTAGTTGATGCGGACCTTGTGGTACATGTCCCGGTACAGGTCCGGGTACTTGTCGGGCTGGAGGATGTAGTCCAGCACGCCCAGCTTGGACTCTTCCTTGGTCTTGAACGACTCCGGATCGTCGAGCACCTCGCCGTCGCGGTTGCCCAGGATGTTGGTCGAGAACCAGCCGGCCACGCCCAGCAAGCGGGCCTTGAACATCGGCGCTAGTACCGTCTTGATCAGGGTCTGGCCGGTCTTGTAGTCCTTGCCGCAAATAGGAACGCCGCGCTTCGTAGCGAGGGTAGCCAACGCCGGTACGTCGACCGCCAGGTTCGGAGCCCCGTTGGCGAAGGGGACGCCTTCCATGATGGCTGCGTAGGCATACAGCATGGAGGGTGAGATTTCCGGGTCGTTGCCGTCCATCCCCTTTTCGAACGCCTCGAGCGTCTGGTGCACCGCGCCGGGGGCGATGAAAATCTCGGTGGAGGCTGACCACGCCATCACCACGCGGTCGCACCCATTGGCGGCCTTGAAGTCCCTAATGTCTTGCCGCAGGGCTTCGGCAAGTTCCCGCTTGGTGGCGGCGGACTTTACGTTGGTCCCTTCCAGATTCTTGACGTACTCCGAGCTGAACACCGCGGGCATCGGCTTGATCGCCTCGAGCGCGTCCTTGATCGGGTTGAGGTGCTCCCATCGATTCAGCACCCCGCAGTGCAGCGCCGCCTCATAGGCATCGGCCGGTACCGGATCCCAGGCCCCGATGACCAGCTCGTCGAGCGTGGCGAGCGGCGCGAAATCCTTGATCAGGGGTACCCGCGATTCGGTCCGCTTGCCCAACCGGATGGTCCCCATCTGGGTGAGCGACCCGATCGGCTTGGCCATTCCCCGGCGAATCAACTCGACGCCGGCGATGAACGTGGTGGTGACGGCGCCAAGGCCGACACACATGATCCCCAGCTTTCCGGGAGCCGGCTCGATTGGCTGAGCGTTTTCAGGTGACACGGCTAAGATCCTTTCGCGATGGAATCGAGCGCCTCAGCAACGTCGTCACGTCCCTCACGACTCCGGGCGCCTTCAGTAATTGAATAGATATGGATGATTCGCTGCCCGATGGTGATGGCCGACAGCAGCGACAACACAGCCACGATCGATGACAGCACCAGCCCCCCGGGACCAGGGCCCACGATGAGCGCGGCCCCGCCGATGCCCACGATACGCTCGGCCCGCTGGGCGATTCCCACCCTACATTCCAGTCCCAGACCCTCGGCCCGGGCTCGTGTGTACGACACCACCAGGGAGGTCACGATCGCCACCATGCACAAAACGACGGCGACGTTGCGATAGGCGATGTCGGGAGCGGTCATGAAGTACAGGCCGATGCCGATGAACGTGGCCCCGTCGCCGATGCGGTCGAGGGTCGAGTCGTAGAACGCCCCGAATTTCGACGTCGCGCCTGTCCGGCGCGCCACGGCCCCGTCGAAGGTATCGACCACCCCGCTCAGGAGCAGAAGGAAGCCGCCCAGCTTGATCGACCCCATACCGAACGCCACCGCGGAGGCGATCACCAATCCGAGACCGATCGTGGTGATGGTGTTCGGCCGGACCCCCATCCGTACCAGACCCCCGATGAACGGGTTGACGATGGCGAAGAACGCCCGCTCCAGGCCGGGAGGAACGAGTTTCATCGGGGGGCCATTCTATGCAACTGTGGTTCTCCCAACGGGTTCTGCCTTTCCAAATTCGGGCCGAAAGGATAACCCTCACCGGGAGGAAGGGCAATCAGGGCCGGTACAGCAGATAGGGCTTCACTTGAGCTTCGAACCGCTCCAGCGACCCGGGCCAAGCCGACACTATGGTCGCGGCATCCGCCCCCCCGGCCACCGCTTCCCGCAGCGCCGGTCCGCCGGCCAAGCGGTCGAAGGCGGCGTCGAACCAGCCGATGTCGTCACCGTGAAGTTGCCACACGGCAGTGAGGAGGTGTACCGCCGTCACCGTGGGGTCGTAGGTGGAACGATCGGTGACGCGCAGCCGAATCCCCGGCAGGCTCCGGCCAGGAAACTTGCCGTCCCCGGGGTCGGTCGGAATGAACGCGACCCCCTCGAACATCACCCCGGGGAGGTCAGCGGCGCGCACCGTGTTCAAGACACCAGCCGTATCGAGCCACGGCGCGCCGATCTGCTCGAACGGCGCCGAGCTGCCGCGGCCGACCGACAATGCCGTGCCTTCGAACAGGCACAACCCCGGGTAATGGAACAGGCTCTCCAGCGTCGGCAGATTGGGGCTGGGGCGAATGAATGGCAGCCCGGTCTGGTCGAAGGCCATCGATCGGTCCCAGCCGTCCATCGGGACCACTGTGAGATCGACGTCGATGGCGAGTTCGTGTTGGGCCATGAGCGCCTGCTCGCCGAGGGTCAACCCGTGTCGCATCGGCACCGATAACAATCCCACCGCCGATCGCTGGTCGGGACCGTTGATGTTTCCCTGGCGGCGGCCGCCTATGGGGTTGGGTCGATCGAGAACCAGCACCGGGATGCCCGCCGCCCCCGCCGCGCGCATGACGTTGGCGGTGGTGGTGATGTAGGTGAAGTAGCGTGCCCCGGCGTCGGGTAGATCGACGACCATGACGTCGATGCCGGCAAGCATTTCCGGAGTCGGGGACGACGTCCGGCCGTAGAGGCTATAGATTGGAAGGCCGGTGGCGCTGTCGACAGAATGGTCGACAGCTTCACCCGGGGCCGCGGCACCGCGGAAACCGTGCTCGGGGCTGAACAGCGCTTCGATGCCGATGCCGGCAGATTGCAGGCGCTCGACGTCATGCACTCCTTCAGCGTCGACCCCGGCGTGATTGCTGACCAAGCCGATTCGGCGCCCGGCCACCAGGTGGATGCTGTCGGACAGAAGCACCTCTATCCCCGGCCGCACATTGGGGCGGGCGGTTTCAAACTCATCATCGGGCGCGTGGCCGCAACCGGCTGCCCCGACGACCAACCCTAACAGTGCGAGAGTGTAGTGCAGCGTTTTCATCATGTCCTGTGGTTTGTCGGTGGCGCGTTAATCCTGGGGACGACACAGGCCAGTGGTCAGGCAGCAGACGGCACGGGCCCATTGGCCGCAGTGGCCGGTATCGACGGACTGATGCAATCGCTCGATTCCCGCCAGAAGGTAGCCCAGATCGTGGTGCCCTGGTTGCCGGGATCTTACGCCGCGTTCGACGCGGAGGCGTTGGACAAGGCGCGCATGTGGGTCGACTCGCTCCAAATCGGCGGGCTGATCATTTCGGTTGGGTCACCGTTGGACGTGGCGGCCAAACTGAACTACCTGCAGGAGCGCTCCAGGCTGCCGTTGTTGGTCGCCGCCGATCTCGAATCCGGTACAGCCATCCGGCTCATAGGCGGCACACCGTTCCCCCGGAACATGGGAGTGGCCGCGGCCGGAGGTGAACTGGACGCCTATCAAGTCGGCCGGATCAGCGCCCTCGAAGGTCGGGCGGTGGGCATTCACATGGCCTATGCCCCCGTGGCAGACGTCAACAACAATCCCGACAACCCGATCATCAACATCCGGTCGTACGGTGAGGATCCCAACCAGGTGGCGAGACTGGTGGCCGCGGAAATTCGCGGCATGCGGGACCACGGAATGCTGTCGACCGCCAAGCACTTCCCCGGACACGGGGACACCGGTACCGACTCCCACATCGAACTCCCGGTCATCACGGCCGGCTGGGACCGCCTGGATTCGCTGGAACTGGTACCGTTCCGGGCCGCCATCGCCGCCGGTGTCACCGCGGTGATGAGCGCCCACATCGCCGTCCCCGGGTTCAACGGCAGCAACTCCCGGCCGGCCACCCTGGCACCCGACATCCTGACCGGTATCCTGCGGGACTCGCTCGGGTTCGAGGGCCTCATCGTCACCGACGCGCTGAACATGGCCGGCGTGGTGCGCCGGTACGGCGAGGGCGAATCGGCGGTCCTGGCGCTTCTGGCCGGCGCCGACCTCCTGCTGCAGCCGGGCGACCCGGCCATCGCCATCGACGCGGTGGTGCAGGCGGTTGCAGCCGGCCGCATCTCCCAGGAACGGCTCGACCGGTCGGTGCGCCGCATGCTGGCGCTCAAGCAGCAACAGGGACTGTTCCACCGGCGGCTGGTGGACCTCGACCGGATTCCTACGGTGGTGGGATCAGCGGCCTTCCAGGCGATCGCCAGGGACATCACCGAGCGCTCGCTCGTCCTGGTGAAGGACAGTACCAACCTGGTCAAGTCGTTCAGCACCGCGCGCCAGGTATCGATCGTCAATCTGTCCAAGGACGGCCAGCAGAGCCTGGGCAACACCCTCTTGGGGAAGCTCCGGGAGGCCGGCATGACGGTACGGTCATTCCGATTGTACCCCGCCAGCGGCGCGGCGAGCTACGACTCGGCGCGGGCGGTGATCCGCCAGGCGCCGGTCACCATCTTCATGACCGCCGTCCGCCCGGTGTCGGGCGAGGGGAACATCGACCTGCCGCCCGCCGCCGTGGAGTTGATCCAAACGACCGCCCGCTGGAACCCCACCATCCTGGTCTCCCTCGGCTCACCATACCTGATCAGGGACCTGGACGGGGTCCACGGCTACGTCCTGGGATGGGCCAACCGGCGGATGACCGAGGAAGCCTTGGCACGGGCCCTCCTGGGAGAGGTGCCGTTCACCGGGAAGCTTCCTATCACGGTCCCGCCCCGCTACCCCATCGGCGCCGGACTCACCACCGGTGCCACCCACTAACGCGGAGCGCCGCCAGCGAGGAAGGGCGGCCGCCACAGCACTCATTACCGGCATGGCGCTGGCGGCATGCGGCGGTGTGACCCCCGGGCCCACGCCTGCCCCTGAAGGGGAACTCGCCGGACTCGACTGGAGTACCACGACGGCGTTTCTCGACTCCGCCGCGGCCAGCGGCGCCATGCCAGGAGCCGTGCTTGGGGTCAGCTACCAAGGCGCGCGACTCACCTACGGCACAGGGCGACTGGGCTTGGACGATTCAACCCACCCCGACGCCAACACGGTGTACGATCTGGCATCGCTCACCAAGGTCGTCGGCTTGACCACCGCGGTGATGTTGGCGGTCGATGAGGGTCGCCTCGATCTCGACGCTGCGGTCCGGCAATACCTCCCCCGATTTTCCGGCCCCGAGAAAGACGGCATCACGCTGCGTCAGCTCCTGACTCACACCTCTGGGCTCCCCGCGTGGCGCCCGCTGTATCTCGAAGCCCCCTCTCGGGATTCGGCACTCGCTTTGGTGTACGCCACCGACCTCGAGACGCCGCCGGGAATCGAGTACCGGTACTCGGACCTGGGCGCCATCCTGCTGACCCAGGCAGTAGAGGCAGCTTGGGGCATGGGACTAGACAGTATCCTGGCGCGGAGAGTGTTCCGGCCGCTGGGAATGTCGTCCACCACCTTCCGGCCACCCGCATCGTGGGCGGCCCGGATCGCGC